>Ga0247839_1007347_pt1 | contig 12141 bp, 10 predicted proteins | sample LaCruzMarch2015__6_FD_192405 | JGI IMG/M metagenome (GOLD analysis project Ga0247839, IMG submission 192405) | Freshwater microbial communities from meromictic Lake La Cruz, Castile-La Mancha, Spain - LaCruzMarch2015_16m | ecosystem: Environmental > Aquatic > Freshwater > Lake | place: Spain...
GCATTTGCAGCAGCATCGAGAGCTGATTTCAATCGCTTCTGTGCGCGATCGTATGCAGCAAAATCTCCCTTTGCTAGTGCAGCTAATCCATCCTTATATGCAGAGATGGCGCTAGCAATTGCACTTGATGCATCCGATGAAGATCCACCTGCATCAACATTTCCTCCACCTGCTTGTGTTCCAGAGTTTCCTCCGAAGACTTGATCAAGGGCACCCTTAAGAGTGTCATCAAAACCAATTTGATCTCCGAATGAGACGAGAACTTTCTGTAGCAGTGGATATGCAGCAGCGTTTGAAGTCGCTCTTACATATACAGGTTGAACATAGAGCAGACCATTTCCAACTGGAAGTGTCAGCAAGTTTCCGAGTACTACATCAGAACCACCTTGACGCAAGAGCGAGAGTGAGTTTGCAACTTCTGGCTTAGCTTCGAAGTTAGATGCAACCTGTGATGGTCCGGCAACGTTTGTACTACGTGGCAGCTGTAGAACAGTGATCTTTCCGTAATCAGGACCGGCAGTTGAATTTGCAACCGCAAATGCTGAAAGGTTTTCACGTCCGCCTCGTGGAACAAACGGTGTAGTCAATGAGAATGCAGGTGTCTTTGATCCTGGCATCTGAAGCGTTAGATAGTAAGGAGGTTGCGCGCTTGCGTTAGCACCGAAGGTTGATGGGTCACGAGGTACGCGCCAGAAATCCTGTCCGCCGTAGAAAGCATCGGCAGTCTTGACGTGATACGAGCTCAATACATCGCGCTGAACACGGAAGAGATCTTCTGGGTAGCGGATGTGATCAAGTAACTGCGCTGAAATCTTATTCTTAGCTGTCACGGTGCCCGGAAATGCCTTCATCCACGTCTTGAGGACTGGATCCTTCTCATCCCACTGATACAAAGTCACTGTGCCGTCGTAGGCATCAACCGTTGCTTTCACTGAGTTACGGATGTAATTCACGTTTCTATTCGCCTGAGCAGTAACTGCACCTGAATTCGCAGTGAGTGCATCTGTCGTTGCAGTAGAAAGAGTTGTTGTCTGCGAATATGGGTAGCTCGCACTTGTTGTATAGCCATCGATAATCCACTGAATGCGACCGTCAACGATTGCTGGGTATGGATCTCCATCAAGAGTCAGCCAAGGTGCAACCTTTGCGACGCGATCGCGAGGATTACGTTCGAAGAGAATCTTTGAATCCTTGTTGATCAAGCTTGAGAGAAGAATTCGCTGCTCTTGATACTTAATTGCAAAGAGCAGCTTATTGATTGTGCTTCCTACCGGAACGCCGCCCTTACCTGAGTAAGTAACGTTCTTCTGGCCGTTAGGTGAATTGTCATCTGGGTAATCGAATTCGACTGGGTTATCCGTCTTTACACCGCCGATGATTGAGTAATCAGGAACGTTCTCACCGAAGTAAATACGTGGTTCGAACTCACCAAGACCCTTGGTTGATGGGAGATCACCAACAGCAAATGTTGGCTTTCCATCGACATCTCGAGAGTTACCAAAGGCTGCAACGAAACCAAATCCATGTGTGTATACAAGGTGGTCGTTAATCCAGTTACGGCTTGGGTTGCCTTCGATGTTGAGTTCGCGTACGGCAACGATTGTGTCGCGCGAGACGCCGTTAACTGTGTAACGATCAACATCGAGTGATTCAGGGAATGTGTAATAAGGCTTGATCTGCTGAAGCTGGCGGAATGTTGCAGAGAGAACATTCGGATCCATCAAGCGGATATTTGCAATAGTCGCCGCATCATTTGCAAGCTGTCCTGCATTTGTCGTAAGAGTTGCGTCGTAATCTTGCATCACAACGGTATCGATACCGTAGGCAGCGCGAGTAGAGTCAATGTTGCGCTGAATAAATGGCGCTTCCTTTGATGATTCTGATGGCTTTACTGTGAACTGCTGAATCGCTGCTGGGTAGATTCCAGCGATAAGCACTGATGAGATAACGAGCAGTGCGGTGCCGGCTGTTGGAAGTAGCCATGAACGGCGAACAATGTTTGCAAAGAAGAGAAGTGCACAAACAATTGCGATCGCAGACAAAATTGCCTTAGCTGGAAGTAGTGCATTGACATCGGTATATGTCATACCTGTGATCAAACGATTTTCTTTCAGGGCTAGTGCGTAACGGTCATACCAATATGCAACTGCCTTAAGTAGGACAAGGAAACCTAAGAGCACAGAGATCTGAACGCGAGCCGCAGTTGTTGTGCGCTCGGTTGCAGCCTGCGGACGAATTCCACCATAGAGATAGTGGACACCGACTGCTGCAACGACTGAAATAAGTACGAGAGAAATTCCCCAGCTGATGAACGCCTGATACATCGGCAACTTAAATGCGAAGAATGAGATATCTAAACCGAATTGTGGATCGGTTACACCAAATGGCGTTGCGTTTCTAAATTGGAGCCAGGTTGACCAGAAGACCGCTCCTGAACTTCCACCGAAATAGACCAGTGCTGCGACGATTCCGAGAAATACCCAACGACGAATTGGTTCAAGCTGGGCACGATATCGCTCAAGATTATCTGCCTCAATTGTCATTGGAACATAAAGTGGTCGCTTGCGATATGCGATAAAGATATTTGCGCTGATAAATAGCGATGTGACAATACCTGCGACAACAAAGAGTGTGATCTTGGTGGTTAGAACCGTGCTCCACACTGATGTAAATCCGACAGATTTAAACCAGAGCCAATCGATATAGAAGCCACTCGAGCTAAATATTGCGAAGCCGAGAAGAGCAATGATTCCTACGGTGATATTGAGCGGTTTGCGCAGTTGATTCATGCTCCTAAACTATCGCAACCCTTAGGACTCTTCGAATTCAGGGCTGCGACAGCCTCATCAATAGTGCTTACAGCGGCCACGGTGATGCCTTCAGGGATAGAAGAAAGTTCTGAACAATTGGCTGCCGGGGCTAGGAAGAGGTCCGCGCCAGCTTGCTTTGCCGCCAGAATTTTCTCTTCGATCCCGCCGATAGCTCCAATCGATCCATCTTTTTCAATTGTTCCAGTGCCGGCAATTGATCGTCCCTGTAAGAGATTTTCTTTCGTCAGCATTTCAATAATTGCCAATGTAAAGATCATGCCACCGCTGGGTCCGCCGGTTCGCTTTACAGCAATTGAAATATCTTGTGATGTGAGTTTTTCAAATCCGCGATCTGGATATGTGCGAACGAGGTAATCAAGTGCGATGGTCCGCGCGTAATCTTGCGAACCCTTCATCTCGGCCGTCGATTGTTTCTCTTCTTCTTCTGATGTCAGACCGGGTGGGTAGATCACACTCTTCGGCAATACAACTTGATCCGTGCGAACCCAGCGATAGAGCATCTCAAATCCAGGTACATACGATCCAGGTGCTGTGATGCGAATTGTGAGTAGATAGAACTGTCCATCGATGGGATAGCTAGTGGCTTTACTTATCTTCGACAGCGAAACAATCTCAGGAAAAATTTCTTGCGGTGTTCCTGGTGCGATAGCCACAAATTGAAGTGGTGAAAGAAATGCAGCCACAAAGAAGAGAGTGACGAGCGATCTGGAAAACCGGGGAAGGCGAGAAAAACGTAACACGTGACTTACTTGTCCCGTCCTTCAGAATTCTCTGAACCCTCTTCGACATAAGTCACGGTCTCAGCTTCTCGAAAAGCACCTTGGAATTTCTGGAACTTGGTGACAGAACGCGTTGTCTCGGTCTCATACTTGTCTTTAAATTGAGTCACCCAGAGGACATATCCGAGTGCGCCGATCAGACCTGCAGCGGGAACTACCCACCAGATGAGCGCAAGGAATGCATTGGACATCCCGCTAGCCTACTGGCTTTCCCGCGCACGCACTCTTCGGCAATTGGGGTGGGAGGCTGGGAAGAAATTAGCGAGCATCCGTGTTCTACTACTACGAGATTTGTTGAGAAGTGGAATGCACCCAGAAGTGGAGTGCATCTAAAGATGAAGGGATGGTGGGGATCGATGACTCCTTTTGGATTTACACCGCCCAATGGATCTGATGGTCCAAATGGACCTGATGATGGAAGCCGCGATGGATCAGGTGATCACAGCGGTCCAGAAGATTTCAACGAGATGCTCCGTGCGATTCAAGAACAGATGCGCGAGCAATTTGAAAAACTAGGCATTCCCATGGAGAACATGGATAACTTGCAATTCATGTCACCAGAAAATCTCACCGCGATGTTTTCAAATATGCCAGGGATGCCAGGATTTGGTCTTGGCCCACAGGCGGCTGCACATGATCCGTTGCCACTTGCAACGGTTCGCGAGACTGCAAAGAAATTTGTTGCTACCCATGGCGTTGCACCACTAAGTACTCGCGATCAAGGCGTCGTAGCAAGTGCTTACGAGATCGCAGAAATTTGGCTCAACGAAGCAACAACATTTCCTTCAGCTCTTTCGCCCACCCATGCATCCGCAGTCAATCGCGCTGATTGGGTTGATCTCACAATCGCTGGATGGCATCGCGATATCGCACCTCTTGCCCAAGGTCTCCTCGAAGCGATGACAGATCTCTTGGCCCAAGCTGGCCGCGAACAAGCTTTAGGTCAAAGCGAGGGCCATGGTGAGGGAAGCCAGATTCCACTTGAAGCAATCGGTGGTCTCTTGCGCACATTTATCGCTTCGATGGTTGCCACTCAACTTGGTCAATCTGTCGGCTCACTTGCCGCCACCGTAACGGGCGCACACGATGCTGGTTTGCCGATACTCGACCCCGCACGCCCTGTATTGATTCCAGAAAATATTGCAGCCTGGGCTGCTGATCTTGAGATTCCACAATCAGAAGTCTTTATCTATCACGCACTTCGCGAGAGCGCCGTTGCCCGTTTATTTGCTCATAACCCCTGGCTGGTCTCATATATCCAGAGCACCATCACTGAATATGGCCGCGGCATCCGCATCGATCTTGAAGCCATTCAACGCCAGGCAGAAGAGGCGATGAATAATTTTGATCCAAGCCAGCCATTGAATAACCAGATCAATCTCAATGTCGAACTTAACAATGGAATCTTCTCGCCGGAAGAATCACCACAGCAGAAAGCAGCTCTTGAAAAGTTAGAGACTGTCCTTGCGCTAATTGATGGCTGGTCTGATGATCTTGTCACCACAGCAGCCGGAGATCGCATTCCCAATATTGAACAACTTCGCGAAACCCAGCGACGTCGTCGCGCATCCTCGACACCGGCGCAGCAACTCTTTGCAACACTGTTGGGTCTTGAAGTTTCGCCGCGTCTTACTCGTGAGGCGAGCGCGTTCTGGAAAGCTATTCGCGAAGAGCAATCGCTAGATAAGCGCGATGGTCTATGGGCCGGAATTCTTCCGACTGCAGAAGATTTAAAAAATCCTTCAGCCTTTATCTCTTCGACCGAAATCCCTGATGACCTCTCGGGACTTCTCTAGTCCCTCACGTCATCCTTAGTTCGCTCAGTTAACTAAAGAGAAAAGCGAAGTCCCCGGGCGCGCATTAAATATCTGCCTTCCCCTTGCAGATATCAAACGGTTATCCGAGGACTTCGTAGGCAAAAAGTACGACTAACGAGCGCGCAAATCAAATGCATATCGCATTGACACGAGATAGTTTTTTTACTAATGAGAAATTTTCAATCCACTCAAACCTCAACACCAACTTGAGGTTTGATCGACAATGAGCGAATTAAGGCGATTGCGGGATAAGTGCGAGTACTTTTATCCCGTGAAGAATGAGCGCGCGACTGATCTTGAACCCGCAGTCCAGACTCTTCCTGGAATTGATGAGGGCGAGATCATCGTGATCCGCTCCAAGCGTCGCAAACGAAATCTCTCGGCCTATCGCCAGGGTGGGCGGATCGTGATTTCGATCCCGGCCAGCATGAGCAAGGCCGATGAGCGCGCCATGGTCCCTGAGATGATTGCCAAGATTCGTAGCCAGGAAGCTGCCAAGACCCCAACGGAGAGCGTCTTGGCCGAACGGATCGACCAGCTTTTGTCTGAATGGGCTCCTGAGATCACTGCGCGGCCAGCCAGCGTGGCTTGGCGCTCCATGCGCGAGCGCTGGGGCTCATGCACGAGCGTGGATCGCACGATTCGGATCTCAGATCGCCTCCAGCTCGCCCCTGATTACGCCTTGGATTACGTCCTCTTCCATGAGGCGATCCACCTCGCCCATAGCGACCATGGCGAGGAGTTCACCCAGATTCTGGCCCGTTTCCCAGACGGCGAACTGGCGAGCGCCTATCTGGATGGCTACGAGGCGGCCGAAAGAGCTCTGGCAGCCCCGGTTGAGCTCAAAAATTAGGGTAGAAAGTAGAAAAAACTCCCCCGATTGGCCCCACTTTGAGCGTGAGCGGGAGTATCGTCAAGCCTGAACGAGTGCGCTCCTAGCGCATACGTCGATAGGAGGCAGAAAATGGCAGAGACAAATGAGGCTTACAAGGGTGACGCTTATTGCGTAAAGTGCAAAGCGAAGCGTGACTTCGAGGGCATGGTCCATATTTCGGATTCAGGTCGCCGCATGGCAAAGGGCAAGTGCCCAGTGTGCGGAACTACGGTTAACCGTATTCTCGGTAAGGCCCAATAATCCAAAAGCATGGCAAACCCGCACCATAACTACTAGCCATAGTCAGGCTTCGTTCAGCTGGAATTGGTGAGTTAAAGATTTACAGGTTCACCCCGTCTAGGCCAACGCTTATACGGGGTGAATTCTTTTATCTACCCAGCGTAACCACATGCTGTCGTAGGGGTGATTTATGTGGAGCGCTCGCAGGTGCAGATCATGTGCGATGCAACCCTGCCGCCCATGACAACACAGACTTCGCAGACATCGCAGACATCGCAGACATCGCAAGAGATTACGAATAAGAGCCACCTTCGCCTGAAAGCAGGCATACACATCTATCGCACTCCGATTGGATTGCGATGCGGAACAGCTCGCTCATCCTTTGCAATTCCAGAGAAGGGGTATGTACGGGCTCTGGAAATCCTTAGTAGTAGCGGCGATGTTGCAATCGATATCCCTTCGGTGTGTGGAATCACAGCTGAGGATTACCGCGAACTGATGTGGAGTTTGGAAGAGCATGAATTTCTTGAAACCTCACCTTCTGTTTTATCTGTGACTACTCGTTTTCAATCCGTTGCAAAACATAAGCGTCGTGACATCTTGCCCGATGCCGCATTTTCGCAATTACAAAAACGTGTGGCCCCGGAACTTTCACATACTCGATTGCTTCCTGGAGTACATGATTCAGGTGCAGCAATTATCAATGCGCGACAGAATGTTCGAATAGAAATTTATGGAAGTGATCGCATTGCAACGTTGCTCTACGGAATTTTGCTCTCAAGTGGAGTGACCTACACTCACTTTGCGCTAGGTACGCGTTCGCAGGATCCACTTGTGGTCGACACCGATCTCAGTGCAGGCTTTATTCGATCTACCGATGTAGGTCAGTCTTATAAACAAAGAATGGAGGATCTTGGAAAAGAGTTATCGCTCTTTCCCATTGAAAGGCTTGAAAGTGCGCAAGAGCTCGATGGTGAGCCACCCGAGCGATATATCAAGATTCATATCGGAGCGATGGATCCACAATTACTCTCGCAATGGATGAGTGCAGGGCAAGAACACCTTGTTATTACCCCACCAGATGGTGGCAAGTGCGTGATTGGCCCGCTTGTGCAACCAGGAAAAACACCATGTACGCGCTGTCGAAATATCGCAATCGATGAAGTAATCGGGAATGCAAGTGTTATCGCAGATAAAGTGCTCATCGGAGAACGCCCAGGTGTACAAGAGATGCCAGTTTTTGTAGCTCACTATCTTGCTGGATTGATCGCCTCATTTATTCTCCAACGCATCGATACGAATAAATCTAATCTCACGGGGGCATATATGGCAGTGGATTCACTTGCACTCAGCGAAAGTTCTCTCATCCCTATTGCCCGAAACCCTGCGTGTGGGTGTCACTGGCTTTAGTCATGTGGCTTTAGACATGTGAGTTGGATCATCTCCGCCCCTGATCTCTTCATTTCATTTGGCGCTTTCTCTCAATTACATCCAAGATTGGCGCGTGGCTAAGAAACCGGCAGAGGTAAAAATCCCAAGTACAACGGGTGCTCGCTCTGCACGCATGATCAAAATTCCTGTCGGTATTGCAGGACGAAGTGTTTTAGGAGTCGGAAAACAACTTGTTGGTCAATCTTCCTCTGTCGTCCTCGCCGATATTCAAGAGAAGACTGCCGAACAACTCTTTAAAGTCCTTGGCGAACTCAAGGGCGGTGCGATGAAATTCGGCCAAGCGCTGAGTGTTTTTGAAGCAGCACTGCCGGAAGAGTTTGCAAAGCCTTATCGCGAGACTCTCACCAAATTACAAGAGTCCGCACCTCCTCTTCCAGCCAAAGTTGTTCATAAAGTATTGGCAAAAGAGCTTGGTGAAGATTGGCGCGATAACTTCACAACTTTTGAAGATCAAGCAACAGCATCGGCATCTATCGGTCAGGTGCATCGCGCCATCTGGAAAGATGGAACAGACGTTGCGGTAAAGATTCAATATCCAGGGGCTGCAGAAGCTTTGGTGAGTGATCTCAATCAGATTCAGCGATTCTCAAAAATCTTTGGTCTAGTACTTCCGGGCGTTGATATGAAACCTTTGATGGAAGAACTTCGCGCGCGCATCATCGAAGAAGTTGATTACTTGTATGAAGCTGAAGCACAACGTGCCTGCTATGACGCTTACGAGAATGATCCAGATATTGCGATTCCACGAGTTGTCACTGCAACCACGAAAGTGATTGTTACCGAGTGGCTTGAAGGAAAACCGCTATCGCAGGTGATTAAGAGCGGAACCAAGGCAGAGCGTGATGCAGCAGGCATTCGCATCGCTCGCTTCCACTTCACCTGCCCGGAGCGTGCAGGGTTATTGCATGCCGATCCTCACCCTGGAAACTTCCGATTGCTCGAAGATGGCCGCATTGGCGTCTTGGATTTCGGTGCCTGTAATCGCCTGCCCAATGGTTTCCCGGAACCATTTAAGAATCTCTTGAAGCATGCACTCGATGACAATGCGCAAGCACTTTATGACGGATTCAAAAAGGATGGATTTATCCTCCCTGAGGTAGATGTTGATCCAGAGATGGTTCTTGAATTCCTTCTGCCACTTGTTGAACCGCTACGCACCCCAACCTTTCAATATTCACGTGAGTGGCTCCGTGATCAGAGCGCACGCGTTGGAGATCCGCGTAATCCAACAGCAAAGATTGGATTCCAACTCAATCTTCCAGCCGAATATGTATTGATTCACCGAGTCACTATGGGAACAACTGGAATCTTCTGCCAGTTAGAGGCGGAAGGTCCATTCCGGGATGAAGCTTTGGTTTGGTTCCCGGAGATCTCTCCTGCAACCACATAAAAAGTTGAATTTTAGATTGTAGTTTGCGATTCCGACAAAATCGGCGATGCCGACTCAATACCGAGTTCTTTGCCGTCGAAAGATAGCGAGTAGCGAAGTCCAAAGATTTCATTTTCGCTGGTAACGCTCACAATCTGCGTTATCTCATCGCCCAACAGAGTGCAATCACTGAATTGAACACTCTGACTGTTAATCAGCATCGGATATTGGGCTCCGATGATAAAAATAAACTGGTCGATACCAATAGCCGCGCGAAATCCTGGAGAGGCGAAAGAGTATGCACTCTCCCAATCCGCTTTTGAAAAAGCTGCGATCTGCCCCGAGATATGTTCCTCAATAAATTGGCTCTGCCCACTGTTGCAGCTGCCATCAGATAACTCCTGAAATGCAGAGAATTCGTCCAAGGTCGCGGTTTGCGCGCAGGCCGTGAGAGATGCCAGCGCGACTACCAATCCAAAGATCCACTTCATCTGAGAACTTTATCTACCCATGAGCCAAGGTGCGCTTTGGAGTGATCGCGTTAAACTCGCGCTATGCGGGCTAAGACAAAAAATGGTTTCCCACCTAAGGTCTGCCAGCGTTGTGAGCGTCCATTTGAGTGGCGCAAGAAGTGGGCTCGCGATTGGGAGAACGTTAAATACTGTTCTGAAAAGTGTAAGGCTGAAAAGTAATGCCCGAGCTTCCCGAAGTTGAAACGGTTCGTCGCGGGCTGCACCACCTGATTATCGGGTATCGAATTGTTCAGGCAGATGATCTCCACCCACGCGCACTCAAAGCGGAGTCCATCGCACCACTTTCCACACTTAACGGTGCACGAATTACCGGAACAGGAAGGCGTGGAAAGTTTCTCTGGATCACACTCGATCGTCCCTTTGTGCTTGTTGCTCATCTTGGAATGAGTGGGCAATTCCTTATCCAACAGAGAGATAGACCGTCGCCTAAACATATCCGTGCTCAATTTGAGTTAAAGAGACCGCTGCGAAAGCTTGATCTTGTCTTTAATGACCAACGAACATTCGGTTGGCTTTCGGTAGAAGAGCTCGCCGATGGAGTTCCAGCATCTGCAACCCATATCGCCCACGATCCTTTTGATCCAGACTTTGATTATCAGGCCACAATTACAAAGATGGCAAAGCGCAACATCCGTATAAAGACTGCCCTACTTAATCAAGAGATCATGTCAGGGGTTGGAAATATTTATGCCGATGAAGCTTTGTGGCGGGCAAAGGTCCATCCTGAATCACTCACCTCAGATCTATCGCAGAAGAAGATTGCAACCGTGATTGATGCTGCAACGCAAGTAATGCGTGAGGCAATCGCAAAGGGCGGCACCTCCTTTGATGACCTTTACATCAACGTAAACGGAGAGAGCGGATTCTTTGAGCAATCTCTAGCTGCATATGGACGAGAAGATGAACCGTGTCCGCGTTGCGGGGCGCTCATCAAGAGGATAGTTTTCGGTGCACGTTCATCGCACTTCTGTCCGAGATGTCAGCGAAAGAAAAAGTAGAGAGGCTCATGATGAAAACACGCATTGTTGGTCTTGCCAAAGCTTCACACTTTGGTCCAACGTTGATTGTGACCACGCTGAGTTATCTCTTTGCAGAGCTGTACTGGACGACAGGGCCTGCTTTGCTCATTGCCTTGAGCTTCTTCTCCGGGCAACTGATCGTGGGTTGGAGCAATGATTTAATCGATTACGCGGATGACCTTTCGCATCAGAGAATGAATAAGCCGCTTGTGGCAGGACTTATCACTCGCACCTTCTTGCAATCCTGGCTCGCCTTCATGATCCCTATTTCCTTCGTTCTCAATCTCTTTGGTCCACTTGGTTTTGTTGGCGGCGGGCTTTCAGTATTTGCTATCGGCTGGGCGGTTGCATACAACTTCTACTTTAAATTCAACATCTTTTCGCCGCTCCCCTTTGCCGTTGCCTTTGCGATTCTTCCTTCGTGCATGGCATATTCAAAAGATAAAACACCACCGCTATGGATGATCTTGGGCGGTGCATTCTTAGGAATAGCAGCACACTTCATCAACGTGATCAAAGATATGGATCAAGATCATGCAAGTGGCATTAAGGGTTTACCGCAGCGATGCGGCAAGAAGGGTTCGATAACCCTGGCGGCAATATTTATTGCAGTAGCAGTCGCTCAGTTGGTAATTGCAATGCCGCTACAGCTTGAGTGGTAAGCAACAAACTTAAGCAGCAACTGGTTTATGCAGCGTTAACCTTCGGCGGACGACCTGCACGACGACGACGTTCAATAATGACGCCATCTTCAATGAGCTGCCCTCCCCATACACCGCATGGTTCTTGACGTGACAGTGCTCCATCAAGACAGGCGTTGCGCATAGGACAACTTCCGCAGAGCGCCTTTGCCTGTGCGATTACTGCATCGTCATCGGCGAAGAAGATCTCAGGGTCAGAGGTGTGGCAGGGCAAAGTGAAGGCCTTGGCGTCGTCGTATGTGAATGTCACATCGTTAAGACCAATCTTTTCGCCGGATTCAGCCCAGCCTGGCAGTTGCAGTTCACTGAAGAGAACGGTCATCGCTCTCACCCTCTTTCTCTCTCGATCTTTCGTCGGTTTCTTTCTCTGGTTAGTGGTTCTGGTTAGTTGTTCTTATCTGGATAAAGAAAAAGGACCTCTAAATCCTTTTCGGATTTGAGGCCCTTGGTTTGGGTTATTTCGATTTACTCGAATATCCCTCCGGTTGCCTCATCCGCTGTGGCATAAAAAGCAGCATAAAACGCT
>Ga0247839_1007356_pt1 | contig 12128 bp, 13 predicted proteins | sample LaCruzMarch2015__6_FD_192405 | JGI IMG/M metagenome (GOLD analysis project Ga0247839, IMG submission 192405) | Freshwater microbial communities from meromictic Lake La Cruz, Castile-La Mancha, Spain - LaCruzMarch2015_16m | ecosystem: Environmental > Aquatic > Freshwater > Lake | place: Spain...
AGCTAACGAACGTGTCATCGAGATAATGCACCCTAAGACTGATGAACCCATTGGTCTTAAGGTGTACCTCGTTTCTTTTGATGATGAAAAAGTCAAAAAGGTTCGTCGCAAATTTTTGGATGAAAAGTTGCGTTTAGAAGCGCGCAACAAGCACTTCAATGCGGAAGAGATTGAAGAAAACAATCTCGCTATGATGTTCGCTGCAATGACCGGCTGGGAGTGGAGCAATGACCTCACTCTCGATGGTGATAAGCAACCAGCGTTCAATCAGAAGAACGTCTATACGGTTCTCAAGAAGATTCCTTTCGTCGCCTCTCAGATTGAGAAAGAGGTTGTAGATGAAAAGGCTTTTTTTTAACACTCAAAACATCTCTTGTTGAAGCTGTCCGTGTTTTCACACGGTACGACATACCTGATGATCGCGGTGAGACCCGTCGTGAGAGAAACGAACGGGTCGGTGAATATAGCCCTGAGTTTAAAATCCCTGAGTCTGGAAAATATATTTGGAACTGGTTCAATGAATTAAACCAGTCCATATCGCGCACCCGTGAAGGTCTGTGCTATCTGCTCCCACCGAGCGAAGTGAAAGCGTGGATAGAACTTACTGCGAACCTTGTTTATTCTTGGGAATATGATATTATCGTAGCTATGGATCAGGCGTTTTGCGAAGAAACGAATAAAGAAATACTGAGTATAAGATCGAGGAACGAAGAGGCGCAGAAAAGACAGGCTGAGAACGCTAGATCGAAGAAGGGTAGACGATAATGACTGAGATTGCCGAACTCATTTTTAGTGCACAAACTAAGGAACTTCAGGAAGCAACTATAGAGTTGAATAAAGTTCGTCTTGCCGCACAAGGTTTAGAAAAAAGTTCGCTTGCTGCCAAAGTTATTGTGGAAAAGTCTGCTGCAATTATTGCTAAAGCTGAAACACAACTTGCGCGTGAGATATACAATAAAACTAAAGCTACAAAGACGGCAACCGAGGCCGAGATTGCGCAAGCTAAAGTAAGGCTCAATGCCGCAAGAGAAGATGAAAAAAGAATAGAGATAATGCGTCGTTCGATCTCTGTTGCTCATGCGCTTGAGAAAGCAAACCTTGCAGTGCGCGCATCTGAAACCGGTCTGTCCGGTGCAGCCGGTGTTGGCAGACCTACGCCGGTGACAACGCGGCGCGGCGTTGGCGGTATCGCAAACGATCAGCTCCCTAACCGTTTTAACACGTCAAACATTGCCGCACAGTTCCAAGATATTGCGGTGACGGCTTCGATGGGTATGAACCCACTGCTCGTAGCGATGCAACAAGGTACACAGGTTGCGGCTATCATGAACTCGATGAAAAACCCTCTACAAGGTCTTGCGGCGGCGTTCACGCAGGTAATCAACCCTGTGTCCATCCTATCCATTGCACTAACCGGTCTGGCTGTAGTCGGCTTACAAATGGTCGATTGGCCTACGGTTGGCGCAAATGCTCTTGGATTGTTGGCAGACTCGATACAGTATCTCGCACCGCTTGTAGTCGCTCTCGGTGCTGCGCTCATAGCCTTGAATTGGTCTGCTGTGGTTTCGGGTGTAACCGCTGCGACTGTAGGTATCGGTTCACTCACCGTTGCGGCAGGTGCGGCCACTCTTGCCTTTGTTCGTATGGCTGCTGCATGGGTCATTACGCCAATAGGTGCTTTAACGACTGCTGTAGGGCTTTTAGCAGGTGGTCTTGCTTATGTGTATAAGGTGTTTGATAAAGCAGGTGACGCTGTTCGTGGTTGGGCTGATGATATAAGGGCTTCAAAAGGTGAAACAACTGATTTAACTGATAGGTTGTTCAAACAGACGGTAGAACTTTATAATCAAATTGAAGCGATGAAACTCCATGGAGTAGCAAGGCGCGCATATATTATCGAACAAGAAGAAGTCAACAGACTAATTGATGAAAACATTAAAAACGGAAAAAAAGCCACTGACGGTCTTGCTGAACGTCTTCCTATAATCAAATCAAGTGCCATGAGGCTTGCGGAAATGCAAGCCGTATCAGATAAACTGAGGGAGTCAGAAAATAAGAGAAACAAAACAACCAAAGAATCGACCAAGATCGAAGTCGACCATTACGAGAAACTTATTGAAGGTACGAACTCAAAAATAGCAGCGTTGGAAAACGAACGGATAGCCATTGGTCTGTCCGGTAAGGCCGCTGCTGAACATAAATATCAGACTGAGTTGCTCAACGAAGCAAACAGTAAAGGTATCGAGCTTGGTCCACAGGAAATTGAAACATTGACCAACAAAGCAAAAGTTATGGCTGAGTTGTCAGTAGCAAACGATAATTATCGTGAAGGTGTCGATTTCGCAAAGAGCGCATCGAAGAGTTTCATCACCGACATGATATCCGGTCTTTCATCGGGTAAATCCGCATGGGAATCGTTCGGTAACTCCGTACTCAACATACTCAATAAAATCTTCGATAAACTTATAAACAGCGGGTTAGAAACTCTATTCGGTGGCGACGGAGGTTTATCGAGCGTAGCAGGTGGGTTCTTCGGTGATCTCTTCGGCGCATCAAGTGGATCATCTTATACGGATATGGGCAACTTTAACGCTGACTTGTCATCCGGTTTCAGTTTCTCACAAGGGCTGACAGGTGCATATGCCAAAGGCGGCGCGTTCACCAATGGCATCTATAACAGCCCCACAATGTTTAGGTTCGCCGGCGGAGGCAAATTTGGCCTCATGGGAGAGGCTGGTCCTGAGGCTGTTATGCCTCTCAAGCGCGGCGCGGACGGGTCGCTGGGCGTGGCTCTCAATGATGCTGGCAGCGGTGCAAGCGGCAACGGTAACGTTGTAGTCAACGTGTATAATAATTCCGATAGTTCAACGAAGGTTGAACAGCGTCAAACTTCACAAGGTGTTGAGATTGATGTTATGATTGATCGCATTGTGAGTGAGAAGTTAGGTACACAGGGTACAGCAACGAACCACGCGCTCAATACGTATCAACAACGCAGACTGATAACGAGGTAAGAATGACAACGTGGCCATCCACACTTGTGATACGCCGCGATGCGTTTAACGAAACCCCTCCTGCTCGTCAACTGCGTTCTTCAATGGACGTGGGTCCTGACAAGGTGCGCCGCCGCACCACATTGGCTCCTCGGAACATCACTATTCAGATGTTACTGACCGATGCGTTGTTGGATACGTTTGATGATTTTTACGTTGCCAATGACACAGGGATTTTTGACTTTGTGCATCCGCGCACGACTGAAACAATGACTGCGCGCTTCACCGACGAACCACCAACGTATGAATCAATGGATAACCTTTGGAACGTTAAGGTGACATTGGAGTTGTTACCATGACAGATGTCACTGATGATTTTAAATCTTCGGTATATGCACAAGAAACTGATGATGTTTTCATCGTGCTGGTCACGCTTTACAGTGATGAACTGGCGGAAGATATTCTCTTGTCCAATGTGGCGCACGAAAAATTTGATGACCTTGGCGACAACATTTACGGCGTAACCAGCAATGGTGATAGGTACATTTATTGCCCGTTTAAAATATCCCTTCCGAGAGATGATAAAACTGGAACGGTGTCTGCCAAACTGTCCATTCAGAATGTTGACCGGAGCATCGTGAGTTACGCACGCTCGGTGCAAAGGTCGATCACTGTTAAAATCCAAGTCGTTTTATCGAGAGACACTGATGTGGTCGAACTTGAGTTCGACAATTTTAGACTGTCCAGTGTCTCGTATGATGCTCTGGTTGTTGAGGGTGCGCTCACTTTGGATTATTGGGGTTTAGAACCTTTTCCATCGGGTCGTTTTACACCTTCAAAGTTTCCTGGGCTTTTCTAATGTGGAGCAATGATTACATCCACGTGCAATTCAAAGATCACGGGAGAAGCAAAGTCGGTGCGGACTGTTGGGGTTTAGTTAGGATAATTTATCAGGAGCGATTAGGAATTATCCTACCCTCTTATGATGAAGTTTACACCGATGTTTTAGACCGTCAGGGAATCGCCGATAATTACCAACAGCACCGTCAAGATTGGTTGCCAATTGAGCAAGGTTTTGAAAAAGAATATGATTTAGCGGTGTTTAGGATGCTCAACCTACCGACACATGTGGCTGTTGTAATTAAGCCTAATTTGATGATACATTGTGAGCGCGGCTGTGGAACTTGTGTCAGCGATTACAAGGAAGAAAGACAGTGGTCACGAAGGCTAGAAGGGTTCTACAGGTATGCGGCAAGTTCAGACATCTCTTCTACCGTTTCACCTTGATCGCAAGACAATTCTTGTTGATGAGGGTATGTCTGTAGAGCGTGTTATCGACAGTCTTTTCCCGCAAAATATAAAAGTTCAAGTGATGATCGATGATAAAACCGTCGAGCGAGAACTGTGGGCAGAATTAATTCCGCCTTTAGATTCACATTTTTCAATTATAGCAATTCCGGCGGGTGGTAAAGGTAAAAACCCTCTTGCTATCATCCTAATGCTTGCTGTGGTGGTTGCTGCGGCTTGGGCTGCACCTATTCTTCTTGCTGGAACTGCGCTTGCGGGTTCAGCAGCAGCGATCGCAGGTGTTACAGCAGCTATCGGCGCGGTCGGGTCTCTATTGGTCTCAATGATTGCTTCAACACCTCTACAATCATCTTCGAATAGAAACTCTGATGTCAAAGAATCAACGACTCAATTTATCGAAGGTGCATCGAACGCTATCGATCCTTATGGTGTGATACCGATTAATCTCGGTACAAACCGCATGTTCCCTAAACAAGCTGCGAGACCTTACACTGAAACAAGTTCAAACCTGCAATATGTGCGCCAACTTTTCACTTATGGGTTCGGAAAACACGTTATAACAGACAGAAAGTTCGGTGAGACACCTATAGGTGAATATAGTGATATAGATTTAGAAGATAAATTGAATGGTGATCTTAGCGATGGAACATCTATTTATTCAAACGATGTATATCAGGAAAGTATAAGTACAGTCGTAGCAGCGAGTGAAGGTTATATTTTGAGAACGACTCAAACCAACAGCAACGAAGCTGAGATGGATTTAACTTTCGGAAGAGGTTTGACGATCTACAATGATGCAGGTAACAGAACTGAAGCATCGGTTGAATTTGAACTTCAATTTGCACCAACTGGTACGTCCGATTGGAGTTCAGGTTCAGCAGGGATTAGTTATTCATCTAAAAACGTAACGATACCTTCAAGATATATTGGTCAAGTATTGATTCATAGACAGGGGTACTTCAGCGTATTCTATAGAAACTCCCATGTGGTGTTTCTTAATTACTATACCGGTGAAGTAGTTCTTAAATCCTATACGTCGGCTAACTCTGTTTTACCATCTGATCCTGTACCGCCGACACCTTATGGTCACATACGTATTGCTTCAATCTTGGTCACGGACTCAGGTGCTACAGTGACCGACGAACGTATCAACAATGTACCTGAGTATTTTGCTGATCTGACACATTTTACACCGTCAGTATCAAGTATGACGCTGACCATTGGGGCAGGTACGATAACATCTAACAAGTTTAGAATTACAGCAAGCACTGCTGAACCTTTAAGGATTTCTAAGCGTATGGTCTTTCCCTCAGCAGCTCAATATGACGTGCGTATAAAGCGTCTTACTGCGGATTCGGTAATTGATAAGCAGATTGATGAATGTACTTTGACCGCTCTGAAAAGTATTAGATATATTCAACCAGTAGCACAAGAGGACATCTCTGGTACTGCGATGCGTATACTTGGTACAGATCAGCTCAACGGGTCTATACAAAATTACAATGTGATATGCTCAACAATCATACCTTTTTACGATGTGGACACCGATAGTTGGGTAGAGGGTGTTTCTTCTGATCCTGCTTCTATTTACAGATATGTTTTACAGTGCGATGCGTTTGTAGAGAGCAAGCGTTTGCCTGACGCGCGCATAAACATATCCAAGTTGGAAGAGTGGTCAGATTATTGCCGTGAGAAAGGTCTCACTTACAATCGCGTTATAGATTATGAAGCGAGCATTGACGATGTGCTGAATGACATTTGTGCTGCGGGTATGGCCACTAAACATTACGTGGATGGTGTTTACAGTGTGATCGTCGATAACGAACGAGACACGGTTAAGGGTCTTGTAACACCGCGCAATAGTTGGGGATATAAAGGAATAATCACCTATCCAGAATTACCACATGCTTTTCGTGTTGAGTTCCGTAATCCTGATAAGGGTTATCAGATAGACGAAAGGATAGTTTATCAAGACGGGTACAATGAGAGTAATGCAACAGATTTTGAACGCATAGAATTGAGTAATTGCACAAGTGCTTCTTTGGCTTACTATTACGCTCGTAGATATTTAGCCACTCTGAAATTGCAACCAGAAGTGCACACCTTTAACATGGACTTTGAGAACCTAGCGTTCAACAGAGGGGATCGTATTCAGCTCGTGAACGATGTCGTGTTAGTCGGCGTAGGTCAAGGTCGCATCACTGCGCTGACGGATAATGGTACACACGTTACATCATTCACCATCGATGAAACGTTGACCATCCCGACAGTGACCAACTTCGGCGCGCGCATACGACACGCAGACGGTTCAGGATGTCTATGGTACGAGATTGTCAATGTGCCTGGTGAAAGAAACACGTTCACCTTTGTCACACCTGTTTTGATAGCCAGCGCACCTGGTCTTGATAGTTTGTGTGCGTTTACCGATTTTTCTTCTCAGTTGGATTTGGTCGTTTCATCGATAACCTTAGACACGAACCATAATGCTCAGATCAACGCGATTAATTATGCACCATCTCGGTTCAATGCTGATACAGAAGTTATACCTGATTTCACAAGCAACATCATCCAACAGATTGGTGCATACACACCAGACGCTCCGATTTTAAATGGTGAAATAGCTTCAGATGAAACTGTCATGAGTAAGAATAGCGATGGTTCTTACACGTCACGCATGATCATAAATCTCACCAATACGAATGAAGCAACGGTTCAGCCGATTATAAAATATCAAAGAGTTGGTGATACACTGTGGTCTCGACCTGACACTCTAATCCGCGACGCTGATCGGGTAGTATTAACTAACCTCGAAGATGGTAAGTTCTATAATTTTGAAATCCGTTATCAGCGTCAAACAGGGCAGATGCTTTTGTCCCAGCCTTTACGTCTGAATAACGTGAAATTTCTGGGAGCGAGTTCAATACCTGATGATGTATCTACGTTCAAGGTTTCGATCATTGGTGCTACAGGCTATTTTAATTGGACAGGTGTGAGTGACGTTGACCTATCGCATTACGTGATCAGACACTCATCTCTGACCAGTGGAGCCACGCGCTATAATTCGCAAATCGTGCGTTCTGACATCAAAGGTAATTCCATTGCTCTACCCATACAGGTCGGTACTTATCTGATATATGCTGTGGATATTTTGGGTAATGAGAGTGCTTCAGCAACAACGATTGTCAATTTCAACTCCGGCGTTGAGAACAACCTTGTCACGACACTTATCCAAGAACCAACATGGTCGGGAACTAAGGTTAATTGTCATGTGATAAACGATCAGCTTTATTTAATCGATCCTACGGAAATTGGGTATTATTATTTCACACCTTCACCTTATGATCTCGGTGATGTTTATGATTCAATTATGTCCGCAAAATTGGAAATGTATGGGTCATTTTATTTGAGAGTGCGCGACATAGCGAGTATCAGATCGGTCGCTTCTTTCAGAGGCACAGGTGGTCCAAACATTCGTTCGCTGACATCGGTTCGTTCTGTGTCATCACTCAGAGGTATCGATCAGAACGCATGGTTTGTGACGCTTCAAATCAGCACTAGTGAAGATAATATCACCTACACTGACTGGGAAGAGATGGAAAACGCTTCCTACAGGTGGAGATATGTCAAATTAAGGTTGAAACTTGCATCGAACGATGAGAGCATAAGCCCAAGGGTTGTAATGGCTCAGGTCAAGATCGACATGCCTGAACGACAAGAAAAAGGTGTAGATGTAACGATTCCTTCCACTGGTTTAACTATTACATATTCCTCACCTTTTAAAGAAGAACCGGTGGTTTTGTTCACCTTGCAAGACGGTGCTGTTGATGATAGACTTGAGTACGTTTCAAAGACTGCAAGCGGCTGCACGGTGAAGGTTTATAATCAAACGGCAGCGGCTTATGTGGAAAGAACGACAGATTATACCATAACTGGTTTCGGAAAGGCCATCTAATGTCCCAGAATAGTGTAGATTTTTCAGCCGATCCGAATGGTACTGTTCTCCTCGATACGCTGTTGACAAATCAAAAACAAAATATCTTGACGAACAATAGTGGTTCATCGAGACCAACTTATGTGCTTGCGGGGACGCATTGGATAAATACAACTACTAATCCTTGGGTTGTGAATTATTATGACGGTTCATCAGATGTAAAGATCGGTGAAATAAATACCAGCACGCATATTTTCACGCCTTATTTCGGTGACGGAAGCGCAGCTACCCCGTCTATGACGTTCGATTCCGATAAGGACACAGGGTTATATCGTATCGGTACAAACATTCTCGGTATTGCAACGAATGGTGTAGAGCGAGTCCGCATTGATGCTTCTGGTGATATGACATTGCAGAATTATCTTAATGCTAACCTCGGTATTCGGGCGAACACGGTAGCAGTGAACGGTTTCGGAGTACGAGTCACACAACCTTCAAGCGGAACTACCGATGCAATTTTACAATTTACGGATTATGCACAAACTACTCAACGCGCTTCGATTCAAGGTACAAATGATGGTGATTTAACCCTTAACCCGTCTTCTGGTCGAGACATCCTCTGTGTAACAAGGTTTGCTCCTAATTCAACTTTAGGCATTAAAGGTACGACCACAAATGACAGCGCACAGGCCGGTTCGGTTGGTGAGTACAAATCTAGTTTCTTAACATCTGGTTCGGCGGTTAATATAGCAACTGCAACAGCAACAAATCTGACATCTCTGTCTTTGGAGGCTGGAGATTGGGATGTGTTTGGTGAGGTTAGAGTTATCGTTCCAAACACTAAAGTAATGAGTTTATTCTACGCAAGTTCGAGCACTGTTTCAGCCACCACAAATGCCGACGTTGCTGGATTCGCTTCATGGATTGGCTCATTTACGGGAGATGGTAGCACTATTTTAAGTATTCCATTGCCTTTAAAGCGTGTTTCAATTGCATCCACAACCACGGTTTATGCTTGTGTCTACCACAACGCAAATGCAACCAGTCCCTTTTACGGTGGCATTTATGCAAGGAGGGTACGTTAATGACTTTATACGAAAAGATAAAAGCTATTTATCCAAGCTTAACAATCGCAGATTTTGACCCTATGAACGGGACGATCAATCTCATATGTGAAGATGGGGTGGAGAGTATCCGCAAATGGGAACATCCAACATTAGAACGACCTACGGATGAAGAGTTAGATGGATGACACAATTGAAATCGTAGAACAGGCACCGGAAGTAATATCGCTTCTAGAGGCGAACGATGATACACATGTTACAGTTGTTGAAGAGAACCTTGTAGTCACCGGTGAAGTTGTCAGTGAGATCGTTGAGACAGTTGATCCGACACCCATCACTATAACTGAATTGGGCGCACAAGGTCCAAAGGGTGATACGGGCGCGGTTGGAGCACAGGGAGAGCAAGGAGATACAGGCATAGGAGTGCCAACGGGAGGCACAACCGGACAGGTTCTTACCAAAAAAACTAACGCTGATTATGATACGGAATGGGAAGATGTTGAAGGTGGTGTCACGTCCGTATTCGGGCGCACAGGCGCGGTCACGGCGCAAACTGGGGATTACACCACCGCGCAGGTAACGGAAATTACTAATTTGTATTTCACCAATGCGCGCGCGGTTACAGCGTTGACTGGACAAAATGTAAGTTTGTTTGTGAATGATGCGGGGTATGTTCAATCATCCCGTACACTATCAACCACCGCGCCTTTATCTGGTGGCGGGGATTTATCAGCGAATCGTACGCTGTCAATTGCGGATGCGGCGGCGGATGGCACAACCAAGGGCGCGGCGACATTTAATGCTTCGGATTTTAATTCAGCATCCGGTGTTATATCGATTGATTACACGAACGGACAAGCAGCGAGCGCAGGCACAAAGGGTTTTTTAACCGCTGCGGATTGGACAACGTTTAATGGGAAGTTCAACTTACCCGCATTGACTAGTGGCTCATTGCTATTCTCAAATGGTTCAACAATCGCCCAAGATAATGCCAATTTATTTTGGGATGATACAAATAATCGGTTGGGGATTGGGACGGCATCACCCTCTAAAGTCCTTCATGTTGCTGATTCCACAAAAGGTTTTATGACTTTTGAGGGAAATATCGGCAGCGGCGTTTATTCTGGGGGTGCTCTCTTATCCGTATCTGTGGGGGCGTCTTCTGGTGCTCAAGCTGGCGCGTATATGAGCTTTGCCGGAAAATTTGAAGCGTGGATTGGTGTTCAGGCTACTAATAACGCCGCTGGTTATAAGTATATGCGATTTGGCAATTCAACCAATAATGTTATTGATACAACAAATGGCACTTTTGCGATCCAAAGATTAAATGATGCGGCTACGGCAGTATCTGCTACTCCATTTCAAATGTCTAATGCTGCGCCATCCAGCTCGCTTATCATAACCTCCGTAGGTAATGTAGGTTTTGGGGCGGGTACAACGCCTTCGGCACGTATTCACGCAATAGCAACAACTGAACAGCTTCGTGTAGGGTATAATGCTTCAAATTATTATTCAACCACGGTAGGTTCAACTGGCGGTGTTACGTTTGATGCAGTTGGAAGTGGTGCTGGGTTTACGTTTAGCGACAGGGTTATAAACAATTCAACTGTTAGATTAAAAAACTATACGGTTGCAACTCTGCCAGCAGGAACACAGGGTGACATGGCGTATGTAACCGATGCTCTTGCACCAACATATCTAACTGCTGTTGTAGGAGGCGGGGCAGTGGTTTGTCCTGTGTTTTATAATGGAACAAACTGGGTAGCTCATTAAGGAGTAAACTATGACTAAACAAATCATCACAACAATCGAATATGCTTATGTTCAAACAATCGAGTTTTTACCAAACATTGCCTTTACATCCAACGAAGGTGGTGCTGGTTATAAACATAGAATATCTATCGCATATGAGCTCAAGGATGTTGATGGCAAGTTAGTAGGACTAGAGCGTAGAGAGCATTATTCAAATCTTTATGAAGCGATGCAGACCTATGAAGAATACTCTACATGGCGGACAACAAATGAAGCCGGTTTTATCGCCGCCGATAAACTTGACCTTGCTGGATATACAGGAGATTAAATCATGGCGAACGTACCTGATGACATTAACGTACGTATTGGCGATGAGTTTAAAATCGAGTTTGGCTTTATCGCAACCGAGGAAGGCTTGCATACGGTGGCAATCTTCAAGGGTGCGGATAGGCATCACTTGCAAATTATCAATGCGTTTAGATCGGAGATTTAGCCATGTGCCTGATCGGGGAAAGAAGAAGTTTGGGATTGGTAAGAGTAAAAGCAAAACGCTGAAAGAAATACTCAAAGAGTTAAGAAAATGCGATCTGGTTTGCTCAAACTGCCACAGGACACGGACGTACTATCGGGCGCGGAATCGGTTTATAATCATGCAAGCCATGCTAGATCGAACGGACTTTAAAGTGCCGAAGAAGTTTAGGGAATACACGTTGAAATAAGGCAGCTTTTGTGGTTTAATTCCTAAACGCTTAAAGAAGGGTTAATCTATGACACCAATTCCCGAAGACATTCAGATAGGCGCAGCCATTGGCTCGGTGTTTTTTATGCTGCAAAATAGCAATATACCACTTTGGAAACGCCTTGTATTTTGTGCTATCGGTTTTGCCGCCTCCGCACTTACCACAAACGCACTTGTGAATTATTTTAGTCTTGGTGCTGGTATGTCTGGAGGTATTGGTTTTTTTGTCGCAGTGACGGTTATTCCACTTGCTGATACCATGATTAACTTTGCGAAAAACCCCGCAAGTTTGGTTGATCTCGTTCTTAAAATTATGGGAAAAGGTGAAGGAAAATGACACT
>Ga0247839_1007365_pt1 | contig 12120 bp, 10 predicted proteins | sample LaCruzMarch2015__6_FD_192405 | JGI IMG/M metagenome (GOLD analysis project Ga0247839, IMG submission 192405) | Freshwater microbial communities from meromictic Lake La Cruz, Castile-La Mancha, Spain - LaCruzMarch2015_16m | ecosystem: Environmental > Aquatic > Freshwater > Lake | place: Spain...
GGGCAGCCCGGCCCCGGCCGAGCCAGCCCCGTCCTCACGCGGCACGTTCGGCGAAATGGTCATCCCAAAACGCAGCGCCTATGTCGGAGAAATCGTGCCGGTTGATCTGAGGTTCTATGTGGACTCGAGGCTGCCGGCGCAGGTGAGTGAACGCCCGTCGTTCGGAGGGGAGGGGTTCACGGTCCAGCGCACTGCGCGCCCAACCGAGGCCACCCGCGAAATGGATGGCATCTCCTACGGTTGTTTCGTATATCGCACCGCCATCACGGCAGCCAAAGCGGGTCCGCTCGAAATCCCCGCCGCAACCCTCGATGCGAGAGTGCAGGTTCCGGTTTCAGCTCCCCCCGGTGTCGATGATTTCTTCGGCGGCATGCTGCGCAATTTTGGAATGACCGACATCCGGGAGGTCCAGATTGCAACCGACAGTGTCGGGATCGAGGTCAAGCCGCTTCCTGCGCAGGGGCGGACACCGGATTTTGGGGGAGCGGTCGGCGAATTCAAAATCGAGGCGACCGCCTCTCCACTCAAAGCCGCCGAAGGCGAGCCGATTGTGTTGAGGGCTGTGGTCTCCGGGCGCGGAAATTTCGAAGCGATGGGACCACCGGTTCTGATCGATGCCGACGGATGGCGGGTCTATGACCCCTCGGAGAAGTTCGAGCCGAGCCCCAGCGATCCGATCGGTTTCAGCGGGGAGAAAATCTACGAATTTACGATCGTTGCGCGGCAGGAACAGCGGGCAACACCCCCCGTCCAGTTCACGTTCTTTGATCCCTCGCAGGAGAAATACATCACGCTCACGGCTCCACCGGTTGCGGTGGAGGCCGCGGGCAGTGCGCCTTCCCAAGGCCAGATGGCGGCGGTTGCCTCGAACTCCCCTGGCGTTCCCCCGCCACCGGTTCCGGTCCCCGCCGGAAGTGAACTGTCGCGTGATTTTTCTCCGGCGAATTTCGTTCCGCTTGGGTGGATTCCTGCTCTGATCGCCGTCGGCGGTGCGTTTGCCGGGATCTGGGCTCTGGGGCTTTTGGCGCTGCTTTTCAAGCGCTACTCGGATTCCCCGGCAGCCGCGCGTGCCGCAGAGTTGAAGCGCCTGCGCGGCGGGTTGAAGTCCCTCCGCAATCCGTCGCTCTCCGACACCGACTTTCTTGACGGAGCCTCGCGCTTCATCGAAGCCCGGCTCGATGGAACATCACTGGAAGATGCCATCCCGGCTCCTGAACTCCGGGATGTCGTTCATGAAATCCTCAGCCGGCAGGCCGAAGTGAAATTTTCCACCCGGGGGGTGGCCGGACTTTCCGCCGAAGTGCGCGCCGGAATTTTGAAAACCCTCCATTCCTTCGATGAAAGCCTGCCCCGCCGGATTCCTTGAGTTCCCGAGTTTTATGCATTTGAATCAAGTTCTGAATCGTTGGTGTTCCGTCGTTTTCTCCCTCAAGGAATCCGAAGGTCTTTTCGCAGCGAAAAGACTGCAACCGGGGGCAGGAAATAGGGGAGGAAAACAACCGGGCGCGGCAGTGTTTGACCATGCCTTTGCTTGCGGGAGGGTGGTGCTTGCCATTTTGTTATTGGGAGCTGCCACTGCCCCGGCTTCGCCGATCGAGGAAGGCCTCGCCGCCTACGAGAAAGGCGATTTCGCCCGTGCCGCAAGGTCCTTCGAGACGGCGCTCGCCTCGGGCCCGAAAAGCGCCGGCCTGTATTTTGACCTCGGTCAGTCGCTGAAGAAGGAGGGCGATGCCGGTGCCGCAGCCCTGAATTTCCGGCGGGCGCTGATGCTGAACCCCCGCTTGGCTGATGCCCGGATGGCGCTCTCCGACACCGAGCGTTCGAAGGGGATTCCACTCGCAGCCACTGACTGGCGCGACTTTCTCGCCGAACGCGTCGCACTTTTTCCGTTGCTCGTTGTGGGTTTTGGAATTTTCTGGTTGGGGGCCTTCTGGCTGCTTGCGGGGCTCTGGCTGCGTAGCGGGCCCTTTGCGATGATATCCGCATGCCTGCTGGCGGTGGTTGGTGCGGCCGGATTTTCCGCGGTCTATCTCGCCGACCCGAGGTTTGCGTGGAGAAATGCCGCGATCGTCATTTCGCCGGAAGGGGCCTCGCTGCTCTCCGCGCCAGCCGACCGCTCCGACGTTCTTGCCAAGCTGCCTCCCGGCAGCACAGTCACCTGGAAACGCGAAAGCGGGGATTGGGCCTACTGCGCCACCCCTGACGGCAAGTCCGGATGGCTGCCGGCGGCACGCGTCGAACGCGTGCTCCCGGATGCATGACGCTTACCTGAATTCCGCAGTTGGAAGAGCAGAAAATACTGGAATTTACCATGAAGGGCATGAAGGACACGAAGGCAAGACCTTCAGAGGCGTCTTTGGTGGACCGGCTTCTCATTCACCCATCGGATGAACGGGATTTAAGGTTCTGCCTACTGCATTGCCCTTCATGTCCTTCATGGTGAAAACTCCTGCTGCTTCCCGCATGGTATGCGTTCTTCTCGCGGGGCTCGTTTTTGCAAGCCACTGCTCCGCGGCAGAAGCGCAAATCCCTCCGCAGGCGTGGCAGTCCAGTCTGACACCCCGGACGGCAGGGACCTTCCCGATGATTGCACCGTTCACGGCGACGTTTCGATTCGGCTGGGGGCGGATTGAGGCCGCGCAGGCCAATGCGACCGTAACGACCTCGGGTCCGGTCACCAGCGTCACGGTCCGCGGAGGAACGGTGGGTGCAGCCCGGGCCCTTTGGAAGATCGATGTCGTCCACAACGCGCGCTTTCTTACCAAGGATCTGAACCCGTTGGGATTTGAGCAGAAAGAATCCTATGGAAACCGGCGCGTGCTCACCCGTGCCGAATTCCGGTCCGATGGCCTCTGGCGGATCCGCGAACACGAACCCTCCGCGTCCCTGGCGAAATGGAAGCCGATCCGCATCGAACCAATACGCGATATTGTTTCGGCCATGTTTTTTGTGCGCAGCCAATCCCTGACGAACGGACAGACCGTGGGCCTCATCGCCTTCCCGGGAGATGCTCCATTCCTTGTGGAAGCAAAAGTCCTCGGCCGCGACAAGGTGCGGGTCGGGGAGGCTCTCCACCCTGCGATCAAATTGGAAATGCGACTCCAACGACTCCGCCTCGAAAAGGGCCGTCCTCCACGCCTCGAGGAACATGGAAAATTCCGACGTGGCACCGTTTGGATTTCCGACGATGCCAACCGGCTTCCCCTGCGTGCCGAGGTTGAAATTTTTGTCGGCTCGGTTTTTGCCGAGCTCGTGTCCTGCTCGTTGCCGGGTTTTCAAGTCGCGTCTTGGCAGAAACCGGATTCCGTGGGAAAACCCGATTGATGTCACAGGTTTTCCATTGGCTGACGACTCCGGAGTTCCGCTTCGGTGATTTTCTGATGCCGTGGGGCATGGTGATCGGCGCTCTGGGCTTCCTCGTTGCGTGGGGGGCGGTTGCGATCATGGAGGTCCGCGGGTGGGGCGGGCGGGTTGCGAACCTTCCGCTCTTCTTCATCGCTCTGGCGGTTCTTTTTGGTTGTGTGTTCGGGTTGACCTTCGCCCCATGAAAGCCTTTTCCCAGCGGGCCGCAGTGACCGGGGCGGTGGTGGTTCTTTCTCTCGTTGCCGCATTTGCCATGTATTGGCGCTACTCGACGAAACCATGGACCCGCGACGCGCAGGTGCGCGCCAACGTCGTCGGGATCGCACCCCGGGTGGCAGGCCCGATCATTCAGATTCCGATCCGTGACAATCAGGCCGTCAAAACCGGAGACCTTCTCTTCGAGATCGATCCCGCAACCTTTCAGGCCACCCTCAACAACGCCACCGGCAAACTCCAGCAGGCCCAGGCATCCGCCACCCAGGCGAAGCAGGAAGTCGATCGTCAGAATGACCTCTATTCCAAAAAGGTGACCGACCTCCGCGACCTGCAGAACGCTCAGGACGCTTTTGTAGCCGCCGTTGCCAATCAGGCCGCCGCCGAGGCGGAGGTCGAAACCGCCAAACTCAATCTTTCGTACACGAAGGTTTTTGCGCCGGTCGATGGATACCTGACCAATGTCAATACCAGCGCCGGAACTTACGTGAACGCCGGCGAACAACTCCTTGCGCTCGTGGACTCCTCCTCATTCTGGGTGGCTGCCTATTTCAAGGAAACCCAACTGCGCCACATTGCCGAGGGAGCCAAAGCCCGTGTGAGGCTCATGGGTCACGAAAGCGATCCGTTCGAAGGGGAAGTTGTGAGTGTGGCGTGGGGCATTTTTGTCAGCGACGGCTCGACAGTGGACCTGCTGCCCGACGTGAGCCAGACGATCGACTGGGTGCGCCTGCCCAATCGCTTTCCCGTAAGGGTCAAGGTCACCGGAAAGGCCCCGGTTCCGCTCCGCATCGGTCAGACCGCCTCGGTGGCAATCGGCGACCGTTGATCCTGAATCCCGCAGTGGGAGAAACCAGCGAGGCGAGGCCTCATACCATTTTTCAACCACAACCGTAGGCGAAGCCGAAGGTGGACGGCCACTCTTTGTTCCAACACCGCCGTCAAAGGACACGGAGAGGCACGGATGAAGAGGATAAGAGGGATCAGTTGGAGAGGCGTTTGATTTGAAGCCTGGCCTATTTGAAATTGAGGAGGAGAGCAGTTTTCAGGCCGGTAATGTTGAGGTAGCCAAGCATCTGGGCGATGTGGGTTTCGTTGAAGGAATTGACCACCTTTGGATCGACGATGACGGTATCGTTGACAATGAGATCGGGTATGAGCGTGCCAATGAGCTCTTCGTCGTAAAGGACGGGGTGTTGCTTTTGCTGATCGCAAACAAGGTCTTGCTTTGCGAGTTCGATGACGAGGGCTCGCTCGTAGAGCTTTTCATCCAGACCGGGCTTCAGGTTGTTGAGCACATTCATGGCCGCACCAATGATGATTTCTGTAAGCTGTTCATCATTGGTGAGCATGGCATACCATTACAGCGGTCGGCATTTCTATGGAACCTCCCATTTTCAATTATCCGTGCCCATCCGTGCCCATCCGTGGTTAAATTCCTTCAGAAAATTCTGTCGTCACACTCACCCGTTGGGTGATCTCGGCTCACTGGCTTATTCTTTCATGGTGAATCCCTTTGCGGAGTTTAAGTTGATGCTCCGCGTGGCGGCAGCGGGAAGAACGGGCTGGTCCGTTTTTGATATTCCCGGTAGGCATCCCCGCGTGACTTGAGGGATTGGGCCTCTGCCGGAGGAATTCCTGTCACTTTGGTGAGCAGAAAATACATAGAGATCGGCGGGAAGATCCCGACCCACCCGTGGGGTGAGCCCAGTGCGAACACTCCGAAGGAACACCAGATTGTCCACTCGAAGAAGTAGTTCGGGTGCCGGGAATATTTCCACAACCCACGGTCGCAAACCTTTCCCCGGTTTTCCGGATCGGCCCGGAAGGCCGCCAACTGTGCATCGGAAAGGCTCTCGCCACAAAACGCGGTGATCCACAAAAGCGCACCCGCAATTTCCAAGGGGCTGAGGGCCGGAGCCGGGTTTGCAAAAGCGACGAAGAAGGGTGCCGCGAGCAACGTTGCCAGGAACGCCTGGGCCTGGAAAAAGAAGAAAAACATCGTCCACGGGCGGTTCGGAAACTGAGTCCGCAGCGCCGCGTAGCGGGGATCTTCACCGGCATGACGGCCCACCCTCAAAGCGAGATACGTTCCCAGACGGAGGCTCCATGCGAGGATCATTGCAAGAAGCAGGAACTTCCGCGGTAGGGGAGCAGCGCCCAGTGCGGCAGCGAGACCCGCCATGAGCGAGAAGGAATATGACCAGGCAACATCCACCCAGCCCGCATTGTCTTTGCGGCATGAAATCAGCCATGTCACGGCCATGAGGCTGCCCGCCGCAATGGAGCAGGGGAGCGCGAGGTGCAGGGCGTTCATCGCGAACTCCGTGCGAACGCCAGGTCTGCAACCGGCGACCCGGCGTTGAGCCGCAGGTTTTGAGGATTGCTGAAGACAAACTGAGCGACCGTGATGTGTCGTGTCGCGAACGCGGCCTCGCAGTAGGCAAGGTAGTACCGCCATTTGCGGAGGAAGGGTTCGTCGAAGCCGAGGGCAAGGACCGCTTCCTCCTGTGCGTCGAAGGTTTCGCGCCACAACCGCAGGGTCTTGGCGTAGTGCGGAGCCATATCCTCGTAGGCCAGGAGGTTGAGCCCGGCAGTACGGGAGGTGGCATCCAGGATCCGGCGGAGCGACATCAACAAGGATCCGGGAAAAATATGCTTCTGAATAAAATCCACCCCGCTGCGAAGAATCTCGTATTGCTGGTCGGGGCACAGGATGGCCTGCAGTCCAAGCAATCCGCAGGGAGCGAGCAGGCGTGAACACTTTTCAAAAAATCCGTTCACGTAGCGGTCCCCGACCGCCTCAAGCATCTCGATCGACGCGATTTTGTCGTACGTGCCACTCAGCGACCGGTAGTCCTCACGGATCACCCTGACCCGGTCGCCCAGGCCCGCGGCCATCACCCGCGCCGACGCTTCTTTGAATTGTTCCTCCGATATCGTGGTCGTTGTGACCCGGCAGCCGTGCCGGGTCGCGGCGTGGATGCAAAACCCGCCCCAGCCGGTCCCGATTTCCAGAACGTGGTCGTTGGACCCGAGGCGGAGCTTGTCGCACAAGGCCGCATATTTCTTCTGCTGAGCCTCTTCGAGTGAGATCTCCGGAGGATCGAAATACGCACTCGAATACGTCATCGATGGATCAAGCCAGAGCGCGAAGAACTCATTGCTGAGATCGTAATGTTCGCTGATGTTCCGCCGGCTCGTCCGCAGGCTGTTGGGACGTCTCCTGTGGAGAAGCCGGTTGTATGCGGCCAGGAGGTCGATGAATGGCGAGCGCTTCCGGCCCGGCGTATCGAGCGCAGCCGATTCATCGGAGTTCAAAATAAAAAATGACACAACCGCCGGCAGATCAACGGAATCCCACTCCCCCGCAATATGGCTCTCCGCAAACCCGATCGGACCCGCCAGCACACACCTGCGGAAAAAATTTTCATCCCGAACCTCAATCCTTGCCACCGAGTGCTTCGCAAGCCCCCCGAACCGCTTCCCTGTGCCATCGGGAAGCACCAGATCAAGCGCCCCGCGCTTCATCGGAGCGAGGATCCGGAAAACCAAATCTTTGAATTTCATGTTGGTGTTACGTGCAAAACTACCCGCTGGAGCCTGATAATCGAGCTCATAGTCGAAATCGGCGAGACGAATAGTGGTCTGTAGCAACGGCGCTGTGTCGCCGTTCCTCGTGCAGGATGCCGCGATCTCCCGTCAGGCGGCCCTAGTGCGCCGGTTTCCCAAAACTCAATTTTAATCGCCACTCATTCGCACTACGCGCATATCTGCATTGCACGACAGAAGCGATTGGTGTGAAGCTGTTCGTTTACCAAAAGATGGCAACGCTCAATTCGAATTACTTAAAACTGAAAGCCGGTTACCTTTTTCCCGAGATCGCGCGGCGCGTGTCGCTGTTTGCGCAGGGAGATCCTGAAGCGGCAAAGCGGTTGATCCGATGTGGGATCGGGGATGTCACCGAGCCGATTCCCAAAGCAGCCCGGGACGCCATGCACGCGGCGGTGGACGAAATGGGAGAGAGGGAACGCTTCCGCGGATACGGGCCGGAACAGGGCTACGACTTCCTCCGGGAGGCCATCGCACAGGGCGACTACCGCTCGAAAGGGCTGAACGTCGCCGATGACGAAATTTTTGTTTCCGACGGGGCCAAGTGTGACTGCGCAAACATTCTGGACGTTCTCGGACCCGACAACCGGATCGCGGTCACCGATCCGGTCTACCCGGTTTACGTGGATACAAATGTCATGGCAGGCCACACCGGACCAGCCGACGAATCCGGTGCCTATGAAGGGCTGATTTACCTGCCCTGCACGCCGGAGAACGACTTTGTTCCCCCGGTTCCGAAGCGTGAGGTGGATGTCATTTACCTTTGCTCCCCGAACAATCCGACAGGTGCCGCAGCCAGCAGACAGAGGCTCGAACAATGGGTTGCTTACGCGCTCGCAAACGAGGCGGTCATCCTTTACGACTCCGCCTACGAGGCCTATATCAGCGAGCCCGGCGTTCCGCACTCGATCTACGAGATCGAAGGGGCCCGCAAGTGCGCGATCGAATTCCGCAGTTTTTCCAAAAACGGAGGATTCACCGGCGTGCGCTGCGCATTCACCGTGGTTCCGAAGGACCTGCTGCTTCGCGCCGAGAGCGGGGAAATGCTGCCGCTCCACCCGCTGTGGAACCGCCGGTTCAGCACGAAGTTCAATGGTGTGAGCTACATCACGCAGCGTGGTGCCGAGGCTCTCTACTCTGCGGAGGGCCGTGCTGAATTGGCCGCGCTGGTGAGGCATTACATGGGGAATGCCGCCATCCTGCGGGAAGCGGTCACATCCTCCGGGCTCGTTGTCCATGGTGGCGTGAACGCTCCCTACATCTGGGTTCAGGGCCCGGAAGGTGCCAAGAGCTGGGAAATGTTCGACCGTCTGCTCACCGACGCGCATGTTGTCGTTACCCCGGGCAGCGGTTTCGGTTCCGCCGGCGAGGGCTACTTCCGGATCTCCGCCTTCAACTCCCGGAAGAATGCCGAGGAAGCCGCCCGCCGTCTTGCCGCTCTCCCGTGGTGAGACCGTGCCCGCTTGCACAACCAGGGTTGCTGCATGAAGTTCGCTTCTTATGAGTGACCGGTCCTTTCCAACTCCCGAGCAACTTCAACAACGCCTCCAGGAATTTCTCCGCTCCGGGTTTCAACCCGCCGAGCCCGAGGCCGATGGAACGCCGGGGGATGACAGTGCGAAAGAACGCGAGCAGCGCGAGGCGGTCTTCTCGTTCAACCTCATGCCCCGGGACATCAAGGCTCACCTCGACCGGTTCGTCATCCGGCAGGATGAGGCCAAGAAAGCCCTCAGCATTGCCGTCTGCGACCACTACAACCATGCACGTCATGCGGCCTCGCTTTCACCCGCAGATGCCGGCAAGCTGGAATACGCCAAGCAGAACGTCCTCCTCATCGGCCCCACCGGCGTCGGCAAAACCTACCTCGTGAAGCATGTCGCCGATCTGATTGGAGTTCCTTTCGTAAAGGCCGATGCCACCAAGTTCAGCGAAACCGGCTACGTGGGAGGGGATGTGGATGATCTGGTGCGGGAACTCGTGCACAAAGCCGACGGCGACGCCACGCTGGCTCAGTTCGGCATCGTTTATGTGGACGAGATCGACAAGATCGCAAGTGCGGGCGAAATGGTCGGCCGGGATGTCAGTGGCCGCGGTGTGCAGACCGCGCTCCTCAAGCTGATGGAGGAAACCGAGGTCCCGCTCCGCAGTGCCAACGATCTGCAGGGTCAGATTCAGGCGGCGCTGGAATTTCAAAAACGGGGAAAGCTTTCGCGCGAATCGCTCAACACGCGGCATATTCTCTTTATCGTTTCCGGCGCATTCGAAAGGCTCACGCCGCGTGTCGCACGGCGGTTGAAACAGGCCAACATCGGCTTCGGCGCGGAATCCACCCCGCCGCCCGAGGGGGCAGACCTACTTCGTGCCGCGGAAACAAGGGACTTTGTCGATTTTGGAATGGAGCCCGAATTTATGGGCCGGGTTCCCGTCCGTGTCGTTTGTGATGCCCTCTCCGCCGACGATCTATTCGAGATCCTGCGCCGCTCCGAAGGCAGCATTGTCAGGCAATACGAGCGTGCGTTCCGTGCCTATGGAGTCGAGGTCTTTTTCGAGGAGGATGCCCTCCGCGCCATTGCGGAGGCCGCCGAACTCGAACAGACCGGAGCGAGGGGACTCCTCACCGTTTGCGAACGCATCTTCCGGGATTTCAAATTTGAATTGCCGGGCTCGGGCGTTCGCTCGTTCAGTGTGACATCCCAGCTCGTGGCCTCTCCGCAGGAGGTTTTGAAAGAACTGCTCGAAGTCGGGCATGCCGAACGCGAGCGCACCCGGCGGGAGATTGTGGCGGAATTCGCAGAGAGGTTTTCTTCCGAACACGGAGTGGCGATCACCTTCGAGGCCGAAGCGGCCAATCGGATCCTTGAGAAGGCGGACGCCACCGGCACGGGGGTCCGCGAGTTTTGTGAGCGGGCATTCCGGGATTACCAATTCGGGCTTGCGCTCATCCACAGGAACAGCGGCCGACGGAGTTTTTCCATCCCTCGTGAGGCGGTCGAGGATCCGGACGGGACACTCAGCCGGTGGGTGGTCGAGTCTTACAAACCCGGAGAGGCACCGCCACCTGCCTCCAACGGGAATTGAACGTTGGCTTGATATCCGGGCGCGCCTGCCGCTTTATGTGGAGTTGATCGCACGCATGCACGACCCGACCACATTCCCCGGCACGAACCCATGAGGTATTTCAAGGCCACTCTTCTCATCGGCACAGCCAGCGCGTTGATCGTGCTTTTGCTCACGGCCTCGGGGTTGCTCACGAACACTCCCGACATCGTCCTCAAGAAAATCTATGGCCTGACCAAGCCTTCGGTCGTCCCGCTTGGTGCGCACATCGGGGTCTTTGTATTACTGGCCTTTGCCTTTGCATGGACTACCGTGGATATCACACGCCCGGCTCTCAAGGCGGTGGTCGCGTTTGTGGGGATCCTTCTCTTCGTCACCTGGTCGCAGGTCCTCTCGCTCTACAACGTCTTCTTCACCCCCTTCCCGTCGATCTTCGCCATCCTCACCAGTCTCGGCATCGGCATGCTTTACGGGCGGAGCGAAGGCGGTGCCCGCAAACGCATCATCGAGCGTCTTTTTGCGCAGAGGGTGGCCAAAAACGATTTTCGCCGGCTGGTCAACTCGGACGTGCTGTCCGACTTTCCTGGCTCGCTCATGGAGGGCACGGTGGTGGTGTGCGAGGTTCAGAATCACAGCGAGCTCATGGAATTGCTGACTCCGGAGGACTACGCGGCCATGACAAATCTCTACCTCCAAACCGCATCGGACTATCTCGTCGAAGTCGGCGGGTACCTGGATGAGTGCACGGGGGAAAGCCTGAGGGTCGTGTTTGGCGCCCCGGTGGAAGATGACAAACACGCGACCAAAGCGTGCCGTGCATCCCTGGACCTCCTTTCACGCCTCGATATCCTGAACAAAGAATGTGACGCAACCTGGCAGCGCCGCTTCGATTTCCGCATCGGCGTCAACTCGGGCGAAATGGTTGGTGCCGCCTATGGTGGCACGCGCCTTGCGTCGTTCAGCGTGGCAGGCCCCGCAGTCGAGTTCGCCCGGCGGCTCTGCACGGCCTGCGGCACATACGGGTGCCGGATCCTGGTCGGCCCCGAAACCTTCGAACTCGCCGGCGAGTCGTTCGAAGCCCGTCCGATCGAGGTCCTCAAGGGCCTCGGCGAACGGAGACGCATCGAACTCTATGAAATCCTCTCACCGAAAAACGGGCTGTCGCCGGAGAGGGAACGCAGCCGCGACCACTTCTGGAGAGGCGTTTTGTATTATCGCGAGAAAAAGTGGGAGAAGGCCGTGGACGAATTCCAGCAGGCAAGGATCACCGGGATTCCGGACGCCGCCCTGGATTTTTATATCCGGAGACTCGAGCAGGCCAGGCGAGGCCAGGTCGACGCCGGACGCGAACAGGCAACGCTTTTCGGAGCAGTTTGAGAGCCATTTCCCCTTTGAATTCCCGCAAGAAGCGCAAGAGTTTCCGGAACAATGCAGGGCCTCACGCAAAGGATGGGAAGGAATGGAAGGGGGGAACATTCCCCATTGTTGATTCGGAATTCTCCGCCGCTTCCAGGCTGGCTCCGTCTTTGTTTCCCTCCATTTTGCGCAGCAAAATTATCTAATCCGGCGGTGAGGGAGCTCATTTCTCACCGGGTCCTCATGCCCACACGCCCGTCCTTGGCCCCGGCCCCCGCCGGATTAGAATGATCAAGCGAGCCGATTACCCGGCCCCATTCCTTGCTCTCACGCGGGAATTGCGGCGTCTCCCAGGCATCGGCCCCCGCAGCGCCGAGCGCATCGCCCTCTGGCTTTCCTCGTCAAAGGATGCGCGTTCGCCCGAGCTGGCCGCCGCCATCACCGGTGCCGCCGACACGATGCATCCGTGCACACGCTGCGGCTTCTTTGCCATTGGACCGCTTTGTGAGATTTGCTCGG
>Ga0247839_1007368_pt1 | contig 12118 bp, 7 predicted proteins | sample LaCruzMarch2015__6_FD_192405 | JGI IMG/M metagenome (GOLD analysis project Ga0247839, IMG submission 192405) | Freshwater microbial communities from meromictic Lake La Cruz, Castile-La Mancha, Spain - LaCruzMarch2015_16m | ecosystem: Environmental > Aquatic > Freshwater > Lake | place: Spain...
GCCCGACCACGTTCACGTTGGCATGGGGGATCAGGGGCTCGCCGGCACTCTGCTTGCCGTCCCAGTTCGCATCGACCCAGAGCGTGGAACCCAGGCTCACCTTGACCTCCTGCGGCGTGGCCGGTTTTTTGAGTACCGCGAAGTCGACCGTCAGGTCGACCTGGTTGTCCGGCAGCGCACTGTTGAGGTTCACGTCGTTGCTGATGCGACCCGGCTCACTGGTCGGGGCCGAGCCCGGGAGCAGGTCGAATTCAGCGCTGCGGATTCCGTCCGTGAGCGGATTGCCGTCCAAGCCGTTCTCGTCGCCGGAGCCCGAGCCGGTACTGCGGTCGCCGTCGTCGGTAGCGGTCTGACTCGCCCCCGTCACCGACTCGTAGCCCGCCAGCAGCCCGCCGCCCGGGTTGACTGGATCGAGCGGATTGGCCGCCGCGAACTCACTGGCCGGGATCTCGACCAGGTAGCGTCCCGGGGAGAGCCGGTCGAACAGGTAGAAGCCGCCCTTGGTCGTGGTGTTCTTTACAATGGTATCCACACCGCTGACGATCTGATGCAGGACGACCTTGACATCATCCATCACCGGTTCGTCGATCACAGTGCCAGTGCTCTGATAGCCGGGGATATTGTTCTTCTCGACCCAGACGAGGTTGCCCACTGCCACCTTCTGGTCGAACTGGAAATCGGCCGTAAGGTTGACGCGTTTGTCGTCGAGCGTGCTGGGCTTGCTCTCACATGTCGCACCGATCTCCAGCACCGCGCTCGGTTGATCGCCACTGAGGACGTAGGGCTGGCTGCGGACACCACCCTTGGCGGCATCGGCGCGTCCGTTCTGGTCCGTGTCGTCGTCTACGCCTAGGGTCGGGCTCGCCTCGGTGCCGGTCAGGTCGGAGTAGGCACTGCCTTGGTCGACGCCGGCCAGCGGGCGGCTGGCCGCAAATTCGCTCTGCGGGATGCGGACCACATAGGTGCCCTCCGGCAAACTGTCGACCAGATAACAGCCGTTTTCATCGCTGCTGTCCGACTTGGCGAAGGTCTCGGTCCCGTCGGCATTGAGACCGTAGACGTTGACCGTCACGCCGGATACCGCTTGGTCGCCGAACGCCTGGAAGCCGGTGATGCCGTTCTTCTCGATCCAGATCAGATTGCCGATACCGTACAGCGGCGGCGGCACATTCTCGAGGGCGAAGTCGGCCGTCGAGTTCACGTCCGCATCGTTGAGACCTGGCGGCAGATCGCAGCGATAGGCCGCGGCCAGACCCGTCTGCTCGCCGGTGGGCAGCGCGGCCTGCGCGGACAAGACGTAGGTGTTGGTATCGATGTCGCCCGTCATCCAGTAGGCCCCATCCGCCGTGTACTGCAGGCCGTTCTGGTCTTGGCCCAGTGGTTGACCATTCTCGTCCGTCACGCCGGCCCTTGCGGTGTCATCGGTGATCTCGTCGGACCCGGCAAGCGCGGCGGAGGCAGCCCCATCAATGGCGACACTGCGCAGCCCATCCGGGATACTGGCCTTGGCGATGCGCGCAAAATAGCTGCCTGCCGCCAAACCCTGGACCAGATAGCAGCCCTTGGCGTCGGTGGTGGACCGGCCGAAGACCTTGGGGGTTCCATCGGTGTCTAGGACGACGTCGCCGTCCGGGTCGTAGCCATAGACGTCGACCGGTACGCCCACCAGCGGCTGGTCGGTGCCGGGCGTGTAACCGGGCGTGTTGTCCATCTCATGCCAGACGCGATTGCCCAGACCGAAGGCCCGCGGGGTCGGTGTGCATGTTGGCGGAATCAGACTGATCGTACGATACTGGGGCGCCATCCCAGTGGAAGAGGTCCGGCCGCCCTGGCCCGAGATCTGGACATGCACGCCAGCCGAGGCGATTCCGGCGGGCGGCAGATGGAAGGACGCCTCGTAGCCGATGGTCTGGCCGGCGGCATTTTTGACCCACGCAAACTGGTTAAACCCGATTGTGCTTTGTGCCACTGTGTAGAACTTGACCCATGCATCCGTCTGGTTAACCGTAAACCCGTTCCTGGCGAGTACCAGGATATAGGCAACTTCGTTCGCCCGATCATAGCGCAAGAATAGGTCGGAGAGCACAATTGCATTGTTCTTGTTGGGATTCCCTGCCTCATACATGGCCGCGTAGAAGTCAGCCCCTCCGACCTGGGTATTCCACCCGGGCGGTGGGTTTTGAATGTTGATCGCCGGACCCACGAGTCCATCGACGGTGGCAATGCCGCAACTGCCGGTTCCAAGCGGTATCTCGACTGAAGATGCGGTTACGGATTTGGCGGGTTTAGCCGCCAGCGCCGGCAACGCGGCAATGCAGGCGACCACGCCGAGCAGCAGGGCTGCCCTACCTAGGAAACTCCGAGCAGAGGAAGCGCGGGGTGCGGAGATCATCCGGCCCGGTCCTCCATCAAATATTGACGACGCGCCTGTGCATTTCATGGGAGTCATCCTCTCGCGTGTTTAATTCATTAGAAATACGGAAAAAAGCCTCCCTGGCAGCCTGTTGAGGGCGCACCGCGGGCTTAGGAAATCGGGGAGCCTCCTCCGGGGAGGCTGGGGGTCAGGTCAGGCCGCCCGGGGGCGGGGCTCCTGACGGGAAGTGGCTGTGTGCGTCGTTCATCTGGTTTGCCTTGGATTTTGTGAGCGCGGTCACGGTTGCCCGCCCTTGCCCTGAAAAAGCAAAAGACGTGCCGCCGCCTAAGCGGATCGGGAGGACCCGGGTGACCCACCTGGGTCAGGCCCGATCCGGCCGCCGGGGCGGAGTGCGGACTGCGTCACAAAACGGACAGGCGGGGATGGGTGGCCGATGAATGGGGATTGCCCGATAACCGCCAGTGCGAGTGGCAGGCTGGGCATGAATTGACTTCAATGGGTTAGCTGAGCGGGCGAAATACTGCGCGCCGACCACTGCCGCCCCCCGGAGCGCGAAGGTGGCGGGCACGGCTTCCAGACCCGACCAGTTTGCTTCGCATTTTGCGAATATTGGCCCATGGGCGGGTGGATCAAGCGTCAGGCGAGGGGTACCGCATCAGACTCCGCGCCGTTGCGGATCAAGATTCTTCTTGACTTTGCTTTCCGTGATTGAGAGCGACTTGACCCGACGCGCGAGCGTTGCGTAAATCCGACATTCGGAGAAACGCGGCGGCGCCGGACGGACGCATCGAGAAGACCCGGCGGGCAATACCCCTGTCTGGGGACACCATTTAACCGGGGTAACCCGCTTGGTGGAACCACCGGACAGGCCGCTGGGGAAGCGACATTGCAGAATGCAAATGGCGGGCGGAGCTATTCGGCCACCGGGTCCAGGCCCGGATCGGGACGCCCATCGGGCACCGCGTTGCGCGGCTCCAACTGGCGGCGCAGGGCGACCGCCGCATCGCGCTCCGGAAAATCACTCTCCTTCTGGAACAGGATCTTGAGTTCGCGCAGCGCCTCGTCCTTGCGGCCCAGTCGCTCCAGCGCGTAGGCGATGTGGTAGCCGACGCCCGGCGCCGCGGCGGCGCGACTCTGGGCCTCACGCAGGTACTTCAGGCCCTCCTCGACCTGGCCGCCCTGCACCAACACCCAACCCAGGGTGTCCGTGATCTCCGGGGCCGGCACCAGTGCATAGGCCTTACGCGCAAACTCGATGGCCTTGGGGCCGCCCTCCCGGGCATAGACCAGGGCCAGATTATTCAAGGCGGTGGCATTGTCCGGGGTGCGCGCCAGGACGCGCTGGTAAATCTCCTTGGCCTCGTTGGTACGGCCGCCGCGTACCAGTCCCTCGGCCAGGGCCTGGCGCGCAATCTCGTCGTCGGGGTGCTTGTCAACCCAGCGCTTGAGGAAATCGATCGCCGCACCGGTGCCCTGAACCGCGCGCAAGGTCTCGGAAGTCCTGACCGCGAGCACGGGGGACTCACGCATCTTGAGCGCCCGCGTGAAGTGCTCCAGGGCCTCGGCATCTTTGCCTCGCGCGCGGGCGATGGTCCCCAGCAGGTGCTCGCCGTAGGGCTCCTTGGGGAAGTCCTTGGCCAGCGCCAGCGCCAACTCCTCGGCCTGGGGGAACTTGCCGACCTCGGTGTAGATCTCGCCCAGTTTGAGGCGCGTCGGCAGAAACCGCGGCTGACCCGAAACCGCCTTCTCCAAGGACCAGATGGCACCGTTCAGGTCTCCGGCCTGCCGTTGCAGGGTCGCGATCTCCAGCAGACTCGCGGCGTTGTAGCCGGCGAGACTGGAACCCCGCGTCAATACCACCTGCGCCGTGGCGCGGCGGCCGTTGGCGATGTAGGCGCGGCTCAGCGCGGCCAGCAGGGCGAGATCATCGGGGTCCGCCGCGCGCAACTCGATGGATTGCGCCGCCTGGAGGGCGTCCTCGGAACGCTTCATTTTCAACAGCAGGTCGGTCAAGTAGACGGCCACCGGGACCGCACCGGGGTCCGCACCGACGGCCCGTTGCGCCCAGTCCCGGGCCTGCTCATGGTCGCCCTGCTGATCGAAGGCGCGGGCCAGCATCAGCATGGCGGAGACCTGATCGGGGTTGCGGGCCAGTACCAGGCGCAGGCGCTCGCGCGCGGCTTCCGGCCGATTCTCCCGCAGTTCCAACTCCGCCAGGTTGAGTTGCGCCGGGACGAAGCGCCAGTCCAGGGCCAAGGCGAGATTGAAGGCCCAGCGGGCGGCCTCCGGCTGGCCCGCCGCCAACTGGGCAACACCGTAGAGATTCAGGTAGCTCAGGTTGTCTGGACTGCCCTGCAGCAGGGTGCGGGCGGCGGCGGCGGCCGCGTCGTAACGGCGCTCCTTGAGGTCGACGACCACCAGGGTCGCACCGGCGTTCTCGTACTCGGGATTGGATTCAAAGACGGCCCCGAGTTCCTCGATCGACTGCGCCTTGCGGCCAAGCCCGAACTGATTGACGGCGCGCTGCGTTCGCAACACCAGGTTGTCGTCACCGGCCGCTGCGGCCTGTTGCAGATAATTGGATGCCTTCACATACTGGCGTTCGCGCATGTTGGCCTCGGCCAACAGCGACAGGACCTGTTGATCCCCGGGGGCCAGGCCCAAGGCCGGCTCGAGCAATTTCACCGCCTCCTCTGACTGATCCCGCTCGAGGTAGATGTGTGCCAACAGGGTGCGCGGACCCACCGTATCGGGAAATTTCTCAAGGAACAGACGCAGATAGGCGGTCGCCTGGGCCCAGTGCTTCAGGCTGTAAGTCACCATGCCCGCCAGCAACAGGGTGGGGGGATGGCCTTCGATCAACTCGCGCGGCAACTGGAAGATCAGCGCTTCGGTCTGTTTCAGCGTCTCCCTGGCCTCGTCCATGGCCTGGCGCCGCGCCTGCACCACCGCCTTCAGGTACAGGGTGCGCGGATCGCGGGGGTAGAGCTTGATGGTCTCCTCGGCCGCCGCCTGCGCGGCCTCGAGCCGCCCCAGTTCGAGCAGGGCACTGACCCGCGCGATCTGGGCGGGCAGATAGGCCGGCAGGGCCTGCGCGGCGCGCTCGAAGTCACGCAGGGCCGAGGCGGTATCACCGAGGCCGCGGGCCAGGGTGCCCTTGAGAAACCAGGCGCGCGGATTCTCCGGGGCCAACTCCACGGCGCGACGGGCATAGAAGTCCGCCTCGTTCAGGTCGCCCTTCAAGAGCAGGACATGGATGCGCCCCAGCACGGCACTGACGTTGTTGGGGTTCTTCTCCCAGGCCTGGGTAAAGGAGCGTTGCGCATCGTAGAACTGCTCCAGTTGCAGGGAAGCCTGGCCGCGCAGGGCCAGCAACTCGGCGTCCTCTTCGACCAGGGTACCGAGCGGGAACAACTCGGCCAGCAGTTGCGCGGCCTTGCCCTGCAACAGGTAGGCACGGGCCAACGGGATCAGGGTCAAGGACTGGTGCGCCCCGAGCCCGTCGGCGATCAGAAGTTCCTTCTCGGCCTTGTCCCCCTGACCGAGTTGGGTGTAGATCTTGCCGAGCAGCAGGTGGGCAGACAGCAGAAAGGGGTCCTGCAGCAGGGCGTTCTTGAGGTGGAGATAGGCCGCGCGCGTCTGGCCCAGGTTGAATTCGACCAGCGCCTTCTCATACAGCGCGGAGGCACGCCCCTTGGACTCGCCCGCCGACTGAGCGGCCGCAACGCAGGCCCCACCGACCAGGGCCAGACACAATAGGATGGACGCCAAACGGGTGCGTGGATTCATGAAAAAATTCACCCTTGAGTCACGCCAGCGGGTCGGAAGCGGTCAGCGCATATATGGACAGGATTAACAGGATTTTTCAGGATTGACAGGATTAAGAGGGTCGCGGTGGCTGCCATAGGCACTTCCGGAAATCCTGTTAATCCTGCGAAATCCTGTTAATCCTGTCTATTTGTAGCCAACTGGCATTGCCTTCGAGGCCTGAGTGATGCGCTTGGCGAAGCCCCCGCTATTTCATCTGTTCCTGCAACAAGGCGAGGATGCGGCCGGCGGAACTTGCGCTGTCGCGAGCGCCGCTGGGGTCGACGACGCTGACCCGGGTCTCACGGTCGTTGCCCTCCACCTTGATCTGGTATTCCTTCAGCCGATCGATGTCCGCCTTGCGCCAAAAGGTCAGCCGCTCACCCCAACCGCGCGCCTTCGGGGTGGCACCGGCTTCCATGTCCTGATAACGGACGTAATAGACCCCGCGGCTCATGTCGCGATCCTTGACCGCAAATCCCGCCCGATCCAAGGCCGCGCCGGTGATGCGCCAACCGCGTTGGAAGTCCTCGGGGATCAGCAGTTGTGCGCCTGCGCCTTCGCCTACCAGACGGGCACTGCCGCCGCTCGCGGCCGGACCGGTACTTGGGGACTTCGGGGCCGTCGCTGCCAGGGCCGCCGCGGCCTTCTTCTCGGGGGCACCGAGGAACAGCATCAAGCGGCGCAGCATCTCGGCCTCCTTGCCCTGATCGCTCTTGCCGGGTTGCCAGACCGTGCGCTTGCTGTCGCCCAGCGTACCGGTTTCCAGCTTCTCCTCCATTCCGCGGTGCGTCAGGTGCACCTCCGTACTGCCCGCCCCCTTGGCGCCGGGCTCCATGCGAATGCTGTATTGATCGCGGGTCGAGGTGGCATAGAGGCCGTCGGCAACCTTGCGGAACATCCGCGTCAGAAAGCCCTGGGGCACCTCGGCCCGGTTCTCGATCCAGTCCGTCTTCATCACCCCAACGGCCGGATTCTGGTCCACCAGGAGGATTCCCTGCTCCCGCCAAAACGCCACCACGCGCGGCCACACCTGTTGCGGGGCGGCCTGGACCTCGAGCCAGCGGGAGTCGCCGCTGCGGCGTAACTCCACGTTCTCGACCGTAGGCAGGATGGCACCAGCACCGGACGGGCTTGCCTGCCGACGCTGCGCCCGCCCATCGGCATACTCCGAATAGGTGGCACCGCCCGCGATCGGCGGGACGTCCATGGCGTCATCGAAATTGGCACCCTTGAGATCCGGCGGCAGCTCCAGGTTCTGCTCCGCCTGACGGCTTTTTTGGTAGGCGAGGCCCTGGTCGGGCATCGCCTCCTTCAACATGCCGCACCCGCCGAGGCCCGCGACAACCAGCAATGACAGGATCGACAGGACGGCCGGGCCGCCCAGGACTCGCGAGGATCTCAAGGTCTTGGGCCTCTCAGAGGATTACCGATGCGCAACGCGCAGGCGCCGCCCCGGTTCACAGGACGCCGGCCTGTTCCAAGGCGGCACGCACACGCGTGTGGTGTTGCTCCGAGAGCCAGGTCAGCGGGAGCCGTATCCCGATCCCACAGAGCCCCAGCGCGACCGCCCCCCATTTTACCGGGATCGGATTGGACTGTACGAAAAGGTCCCGGTGCAATGCAGCGAGACGTTGATCCAGCGCGCGGGCACCGGCGCGATCACCCGCGAGCGCAGCCTGACACATCGCCTGCATAAGGCGTGGCGCCAGATTGGCCGTCACCGATATCACCCCATCGCCGCCCAGCAGCAGAAAGTCGCAGGTGGTGGCGTCATCGCCGCTGTAGAGGGCGAACCCCTCCCCACAGGCCGCGCGCAGGATCGCTACCCGCTTGAGGTCGCCGCTCGCCTCCTTGAGACCCACGATGTTCTCAATCTCCGACAGCCGTCCGGCGGTCTCCGGCAACATGTCGCAGGCGGTGCGGCCCGGGACGTTGTAGAGGATCTGGGGGATGTCGACGGCCTCGGCCACCGCCCGGTGGTGCAAGTAGAGCCCTTCCTGCGTCGGCTTGTTGTAGTAGGGGGTGACGAGCAGGGCGGCGTCGGCCCCGGCCTCTTTCGCGCAACGGGTCAGTGTGATCGCCTCCCGGGTCGAATTGGCCCCGGTACCGGCAATCACCGGGACGCGCCCGGCGGCCAACTCCACCGTGCGCGCGATGACCTGACAGTGCTCTGTCTCGTCGAGGGTGGCCGACTCCCCGGTCGTGCCGACCGACACGATGGCCTGGGTCCCCGCCGCTACATGGAAATCGACCAAGCGCTTCAGGCTCGCGTCATCGATCCCACCCTCCGCGTCCATGGGCGTAATCAGGGCTACGATACTGCCGCGCAACATGCTTGAAACTCCAGGTCAGTGGAAAAACAGCCCATAGTAGCCTGCCGCCCGGCATCTGAACAACCCGACCGACCAGCCGCGGCCACGAAACGCTCGGCAGGTTGACGGGAAAGCTGGGGGCGGGACGCGGGAAAATAGACAGGATTGACAGAATTTTTCAGGCTTTACAGGATAACAGAATGCCGGACCAGGTCCGTGAAATCCTGTTAATCCTGAAAAATCCTGTCAATCCTGTCCAATTATTATCAATCCGGGTAAGCGCTTGCGCGGCAGGCCGGCTAGCGGAAGGCGGCCTGACAGAGGCCGAGCAGGGCGGCCGGGAACAGCCCCAGCAGTAGGACCGCGAGCCCGTTGACCGTCATGGCCGCCCGCACACTGCCGCTCGTGACGATGGGCACGGCGGTCGTCGGCTGGTCGAAATAGATGAACTTGACCACCCGCAGATAGTAAAAGGCGCCGATGATCGAGAAGAACACGGCCACCAGTGCCAGCCACACCAGGTCCACCCGCACCACCGCCTCCAGCACCAACAGTTTGGCCATGAAGCCGACGGTCGGCGGTACCCCGGCCAGGGAGAACATCATGAGCGCCATCATGGCCGCATACCAGGGGTCCCGGTCGTTGAGCCCCTTCAGGTCCTCGAGCTGCTGCGCGTCGAATCCCTCCCGACTCAGGATGGTGAGGATACCGAAGGTCCCGGCCGCGGTCACGGCATAGATGATGATATAGAACATGGCGGAGGCATAGCCTTGGGACGACCCGGCCAGCAGCCCCAGAAAGACGAAGCCGACATGGGAGATGGTTGAATAGCCCAGCATGCGCTTGATATTGGTCTGGGCGATTGCAACCAGATTTCCGAGCCCGATGGACAACACCGCGAGGATCAGGAGCATCCCCTGCCAATCGGTGTGCAGCGCGCCCAACCCCTCGACCAGGAGTCGCACGAGCAGCGCGAACGCGGCCAGCTTCGGGGCCGATCCGATAAAGAGCGCGACCGGGGTCGGCGCCCCTTCGTAGAGGTCCGGCACCCACATATGGAAGGGCACGGCACCGAACTTGAAGCCGATCCCGATCACCAGGAAGGCGATGCCGAAGACCAGCACCTGGTCGGTGCCGCCCCCGGCGACAGCCGCCCGCGCAACCGCCCCGAGTTCAATGGAGCCGGTCGCCCCGTAGATCATAGAGACGCCGTACAAGAGCATCCCTGAGCCCAGTGCCCCCAGCACGAAGTACTTCATGGCCGCCTCGGGCCCGATTCGGGAGTCACGATCGAAGGCGACCAGGGCATAGAGCGAGAGGGCCTGGAGTTCCAGCCCCAGATAGAGGGTCAGGAAACTGTTGGCGGAGATCATCACCAACATGCCGAGCACCGCACAGAGTCCCAGCACGTAGAACTCGCCCACCAACAGGTTGCGATCCTTCAGCCAGGGACGGGCATAGATGAAGGCGAAGGCGGAGACGATGAGCACCGCGCCCTTGAGGAGATCGCTCATGGCATCGCGCACCACGTTCCCGTCCCAGGCCAGCGTCCGCTCACCCCCGCCGACCCACCCGGTCAGGCCGATCGCAACCACCAGCCCCAGGAGGGCCAGGACATGGTTGACGCCCTTGTCGGCATCCTTGAGGTAGAGGTCCACGACCAGCACCACCAGGGCCGTCACGAGGATCGCAACCTCCGGCAGGATGGGCATCAGATTGGCGGAGTCAAATGGCATGGGGGTCATCCGTAGCTACGGTCGACCGGCTCGCCGTTCCCTGCCGATGGGAATGAGGCATACCAGTCAGTTGGGACGTTGTCGTTGTCGTTGTCGTTGTCGTTGTCGTAATCGCGGTTCCCGTAGCACCCCGGATTCTCTCGAGCCCCAAAGTGCATCGCTTCTCCAATTACGATTACGACAACGACAACGACCGTGTTTAACTTGCTCTTGACTCGTTACCTAGGGCGCCAGGGACGCCACCGGCGCCGACCTGCTCAGTCGGCAGGAACCCGACTGCGCTAGCGGCAGCTTGCAGACGCTGACCTGGGCGACCAGGTGTTCGACGCTGGCGTGCATGACGTTCACCAGGGGCGCGGGCCACAGGCCGACCAACAGGACCACCGCCGCCAGGGTGCCGAGATTGAATACCTCCCCGCGGTTCAAGTCCTGGAGCGCGGCCACCCGCTCATTCTTGACCTCCCCGTAGACCACCCGCTTCACCATCCAGAGGGTGAAGGCGGCAGCCAGTATCAGCGTCGTGGCAGCCAGGAAAGCGAACCAGAAGTCGGCGCGGAAGGCCGCCAGGATGACCATGAACTCACCGACGAAGCCGGAGGTCCCCGGCAGGCCCGCATTGGCCATGGCGAAAAATACCAGCAAGCCGCCGAACCAGGGCATGGTGTTGATCACCCCGCCGTAGTCGGCGATCTGCCGGGAGTGCATCCGGTCATACAGGACCCCGACGCACAGGAACAGGGCCCCGGAGATGAATCCGTGAGAGATCATCTGGACCATCCCGCCCTCGATCCCCATCACCGCGCCGGCGCTGGTCCCGGAATGACGCAGGATCGCGAACACGATGAAGAACCCGAGTGTCACGAACCCCATGTGCGCGATCGAAGAATAGGCGATCAGCTTCTTCATGTCCTGCTGCACCAGCGCGACGAAGCCGATATAGACCACGGCGATCAGCGACAGGGCAATGATCAGCCAGTCCAGCGAAGCACTGGCGTCGGGGGTGATGGGCAGGGTGAAGCGCAGAAAGCCGTAACCGCCGATCTTGAGCATGATGGCGGCCAGGATCACCGACCCGCCGGTCGGCGCCTCGACATGGGCATCCGGCAGCCAGGTGTGCACTGGGAACATGGGCACCTTCACCGCGAAGGCGAGCAGGAAGGCAATGAAGATCAACACCTGGGGCGTCATGCCCAGTTCCAGCGCCTGAAAATCGAGGATACTGAAACTGCCCGCCTGAAAGTACAGGTAAATCAGGGCGACGAGCATGAACACCGAGCCGAAAAAGGTGAAGAGGAAGAACTTGATGGTCGCGTAAACGCGGTTCGGCCCGCCCCAGACCCCGATGATGATGAACATCGGGATCAGCATCGCCTCCCAGAAAACGTAGAACAGGACCGCATCGAGCGCCGAGAAGACGCCGACCATCACGCCCTCCATGATCAGAAACGCCGCCATATATTGGGACGGATGGTAGGTGATCACGTCCCAGCCGGCGACGATGACAAAGACACTGATAAAGGTGGTGAGCACGATGAGCGGCATGGAGATCCCATCCACGCCCAGGTAGTAGAAGACACCGAAGGTCGGTATCCAGGGGCTGTACTCGACGAACTGCATCTGCGCCGTGGCGGGGTCGAACCCGAGCCACAGGCCCAGACTGACCAGGAAGGTCAGGACCGCCACCGCCAGCGCGATTTTCTTGCTCAGCACGCTGTCCCGGTCGCCGCTCGCGAGTACCGCGAGGCCACCCAGGATGGGCAGCCAGATCGTCAATGTCAGCAGGGGGAAACCCGATTCCATCGTCTTGCGTCTCCTGGTCCGGTCAGAGGGCCACGAAGATCGTCAACAGGCCCACGAGCCCGACGATCATGGCGATGGCGTAATGA
>Ga0247839_1007382_pt1 | contig 12109 bp, 10 predicted proteins | sample LaCruzMarch2015__6_FD_192405 | JGI IMG/M metagenome (GOLD analysis project Ga0247839, IMG submission 192405) | Freshwater microbial communities from meromictic Lake La Cruz, Castile-La Mancha, Spain - LaCruzMarch2015_16m | ecosystem: Environmental > Aquatic > Freshwater > Lake | place: Spain...
CCAATATTTTCTTCCTTCATCTGATGTGGAAACCGAATCGATGCGACAAGCCGTTCTTCAAACTCAAAACGGAAACATGCACCTCTCCCCTGCCCTTTGGCTCAACCTCAGGACGTTGCTCCAATTTCTAACCATAAGCGCAGCGCTATGGTTTTACAGACATAAAAGAATTGGAAAATTACTACTTTTACTAGTAATTCTATTTGGAGGTCTTTCCGCAGTAACCTTCATTAGTGGTAGTTCTACCCTGCTAAGTCTAACTCCATGGAGAATCTCTACAGTTCTTATGCCAATTTCTTCCATGCTAATTATAGGGAAGTTAGTGGCCATTAAAGAAAATTTGACTATCCAAAGTTATATAAGACAAGCTCTTCTATTTACAGGATTGATTTTGCTTTTCTCATTTGCAATTTATCGCGTTTTTGGAACTCAAAATCCAGATTTCATTTTCCTTTGGAAATGCATAACACTTTCTTGTGTTGTTGCATCAATTCCTGCTATTTTTTTATTCAAGAATTTTCTCAAAAAATCACGGATTTTAAGTGCCGTTATAGCGCTAACCATATTAAGTACAGTCACTTCCGGAATTCTGGAAATAAAAATGGAACACTCATTCAGATGGCAAAATCCAGCCTCCGGAGTCATTAACTACCTACAGGCTCATTCCCGACCTACCACCTTAGTTTTGGCTCCTTTAGAATTCACCACTTTGCGAATAAACGCTGGGGTTGCAGTGGTAGCTGATAATAATCTGGTTCATGGTTTATACCTCCCACAATTACTAAAGAATCAAGGTACAATCAATCATTTCTATCAAAAGAACTACACTAAAGAACAAATAATTACGCTTCAACGAAAGCTAGGATTTAATACAATAGTTGCACCCATTAAAAAAGAAATCCCGACAAACCTCCCAATTAAAGAGGTTTATCGGGACGATAACTATAAGATTCTTACTTCTAATTAATCTTCTTCAGAGCTAGCATCTAGCGCGTCCTTTACATTCATATTTAGTTGACCAAACCGTTGACCAAAGTCTCCTTTAAACTTACTGTTGGCATCAAACCAAACAGACAAACAGAAATAGCGTCCTCTTCTACCATCAACCTGCAGCGTGCGTACCCTAAAATACTCCTTACTTAAACGACTCAGGCTGCTGGAAATACCACCACGAACAGAAGGTTCTCCAGCTTCAATATTCGCAGTTCGTTTCATGGCATGTTCCACAATTTCGTTTACCGTCATTGGCTCACCTTTGGTGCGAAGTAAATTTAAAATATATGTGGACCACTTTGATTTACGCTCTTTTTTTCGTTTTGAACCGCGTCCAAGCTTGGTAAATTCAGCAGGAATAAATGAAATATACGCTTGCTTAACGTTGTCTTTTAACGATTCCGAAACCAAATCGATGGGCTCCGAAACCTCCTGTACTTTACTGACCTCCACAGGAATAACTACAACTTCATTACTTTTTGAAATCTCTGAAGGAACAGAACCACCCAATTTGGCAAGAATACTTTTTAAATGAGCAACTTTGCTTTCAGCTTCTAGCAGTTGAGACTGATACAAACGTTTCATTTCGGCTAGCTCTACATCATTAAATTCAATTACGTTCATGCTTTTTTAGTTTAAGAATTGTTTTTTGTGATGCAGCAAAATTAAAATAATACTTATACTTTTTAAATCATTAATAATATATCCTGAATAACACACGTAACTATACTTTTAAATCAAAACAATCCAAGTGGTTCCAAGCCGTCATATAGGTAGCTCTAAGTCTATCAAAGTTTGGTTCAAAGAACTAATTACCAAACACGAAACACTTTATTTCCTCATTTGGAGGGACTTAAAAGTTCAGTACGGCAATTTTATTCTAGGATTACTTTGGTCAGTTTTTCAACCAATTTTGTATTTCGGAGCGATTGTTGGGATGTTTTCCGCTGATAAGACTAGCGTCAACAGTAATTCTATCCCCTTTCCTGTTTTCATTTTTTCAGGGATAATAATTTGGAATTTCTTCACAAATGCAGTAAACGGTTGTGTATCTAATATTCAAGCAAATGCTGGAATTATTTCTAAAAGTTACTTCCCGAGATATTTCTTAGTGCTTTCGCCCTTTATTCGTTGCATGCTTGACTTACTAATTTCCAGTTTCCTACTCCTTTTACTTGCAATTTTTACTCAATCCAGTTTTTCCAATGTTGGATGGTGGAGCATACCAATGGCTGCCATTTTACTCTTCTTAACCACGCTTGGACTAGCTACAATAGCTACAATTTCGGTGGTTTACAACCGTCATCTGCGACACGGAATTCCAATGCTTCTTTATGCTGGATTATTCCTAATGCCAGTATTTCATTACATACCGACCATAAAATTCGCTTTCGTGCGAATACTGTATCAGGCAAACCCACTTTCTGTAGCAATCCGATTGGTTCGCTCTGCTTTTGGAAATCAAATAATATCAGTTCCTGAAATATGTATTGCCACAATTCTCGCATTCTCAATTTTTATCTTTGGAATAATTGCGTTTCGTAGGTTTGAAAACACTTTAGCCGATCGCGTTTAACATGAAAGCAATTGATTTCCATTCTATTGGCAAGTGTTACACGTTAAAAAACGGTACAATCAAATGGGCCATTAGAAACTTCTCCACAAGCATACTAAAAGGTGAATCGGTTGGGATAATTGGCGCAAATGGAGCGGGAAAATCAACAGTTCTAAAAATTCTTGCTGGAATAACGCTACCCACGGAAGGCGAAGCAGATATTCATGGGTCTTTTTCAAGTTTATTGGAAGTTGGAACGGGTTTTCATCCAGATTTGTCTGGGAAGGAAAACATATTTCTTAATGGCTCAATTTTAGGATTATCAAAAAAACAAATCGATACGCAACTCAATGCAATTATCGAATTCTCTGGAGTTTCCGATTATATTGACGAGCCATTGAGAACTTATTCCAGCGGCATGAAGTTACGTTTAGCTTTTGCGGTAATGGCACATTTAACCACCGATATTCTTGCATTAGATGAAGTATTGGCTGTTGGCGATTCGCAATTTCAGATTCAGTGTATGGAGCGCATTTTTTCACTAAAAAATAGTGGAAAAACTATTCTTTTCGTTTCTCACAATCTATCTGCTGTAAAACAACTTTGCGATAGAGTTATTGTGCTAGATAAAGGTCAAATTGTTTTTGTCGGAAAATCGGACGAGGCATTTTCGTTCTACACCAAAAATTCAAGAACTCCAAGTTTTGAAGGCTCAAAAAATGGTTATTTGAAGGCAATTCAAGTAAGGACGGATGAGAAAAAAGTTGAGATTGTTCTTTCAATCATCAATTTACCTAAAGATAATCCCATTGATTTGGGTGTAAACATTGCTGATGGTCAAGGAAATGCACTTTTTCACATCAGCAATCGGTTTGTCGCAATTTCCTTATTACCAAAAAATGGAATTGTAAACTGTTTGCTCCATTTTGAACACTGCCTTAAGCCTGGAAACTACCCAATAAACGTATTTATTGGGCAAAACAATGAGCAATTGGAATGGACAGAATTTGCTTCCTCAATTGAAATTGCACCTTATAATCCGTACGGATTTCACAATCCAGAGGCTATTCAGGCATCAATAATTTGTCCCTTTGAGATTACTCAACTTTAATACAAGATGCCGCCCATCTTGCTCTTAATATACAATCGTCCTGAGCACACTCGTTTGGTGTTGCATCGATTACGAGAATTGGGGATTACTGAGCTTTACGTTTCTGCCGATGGGCCAAAAGATTCTGCTGACATGGTGGCTTGTCGCAATGCCCAAGATGCATGTCGAATAACTGGAATGAATCTAATTTCAAACTTTAGAACGACTCATTTAGGTTGCAAAAATGGCGTGATAAGTGGAATTAACTGGTTTTTTAATCATGTAGAAAGCGGCATTATTCTGGAGGATGACTGCATTCCAAATGCAGCATTTTTGGATTTTTGTTCGCACATGTTGGAGCAATATGCAAGTAACTCCAGCGTGTATATGGTAAGTGGAAATAACCCATTGGGAACGTGGGAAAGTGGACACAGCCATCATTTTTCGCGCATCGGCCACATTTGGGGATGGGCTACTTGGCGCGACCGTTGGGAGAATTTTGACCCTGATTTGCGTAACCTTGAAAGCTTCTCAGAAAACAACGGTTTCACTCGATTATTTGGAAACACTGAAATTCCAAAAGAGTTAAAACAAAACGTAGAATCGGCTCTTAGTGGATACTTAGATACCTGGGATTTTCAATGGACAACACACCATGCCATATTAGGAAGATTGGCAATTGTTCCATCTGAAAACTTGATTGAAAATATCGGCTTCGGCAGTGCCGCAACCCACACAACCACTCGCCCAAAGTGGATTAGCAGTCACGTAAGAAAGGGCTCAATGGTCTATTCAAATCCGCAATGCCAGCCGGATAGAGCTTATGAAATGAGCTTATTCTCGAGCAAAAAACGAAATGAAATTGGCTGTAATTCACCTTACTTATTTCTTTCAAAAGGAAATCTCTGCAACCAAAAGCTTCGCATTCTTCAAATTAATAGTACCGAATCTGGTGGTGGAGCAGAATCTATAGCCCTTCAGAATCATCGTTTGTCGCTTTCAAAAGGGCATGTGGCGAAATTTCTTGTAGGAAGTACTAACTCAACAGAAGAAGGATTAGAACTTCTACAAAGCGATGCGATAAAGCAGATAAAGACGTTTTGTCCAGATGTGATTCATATTCATAATCTACATGGAACCACGCTTTCGTTAGAAAATCTTTGCGAATTAAGCACGAAAATTCCAGTTGTTTGGACATTGCACGATTCGTGGCTAACCACCGGCAGCGAATTTCATCCCTTTGAATTGGACGGACAGAATTTATCTTACCTCAATCTTGAACGCTACCAATCTGTTTTGGAAAGAAGAAAGAGTTTGATTTCAGCTGCGAACATTCGGTTTCTGTCGCCAAGTCAATGGATGAGAAACCGAATGCTAAAAACGCACGGACTTGAAACTCATTTTGTCGCCAATGCAATATCAAGACCATCCAAAAAATCAAAAAACGAAACCAAGGGTAAATATATGCTTTTTGTGGCTAATCACGCTAACCGAAATCCTTACAAAGATTTAGAAACGTTGATTAGTGCCTGGAAAATAGTAGTAAAGACACTCAATGATAAACGGTTAAATCTCGTCTGTATTGGAGGAACAAATCATGAATACAGCTTTAGGGGAAGTACCTTTCAAATGTTAGAAAGACAATCCTCGGCTTTTGTTAAGGAATACCTAAGTGATGCGCTATTCCTTGTGCAGGCTAGCCTTCAAGACAATTCGCCATTAACAATCTTAGAATCGCACAGTGTGGGAACGCCTGTAATAGCTTCAATGGTTGGTGGAATTCCAGAACTTCTAGGACCTTTGGAGTCAAAACTTATGTACGAAGCACAAAATCCAACGGACTTAGCAAACAGTTTAATCTCAGCGTTTCAACTAATCGATGAGCTTCGGAAGGAAGTAACTTCAAATTCCCAAAATTCGAATAGTATCGAAGACATGCATACTACCTATTTGGGCCACTACTTGGACGTAATTTATGGCTAAATTCAGCATTATTACACCCGTTCTTAATGGTGCAGATTACATCGAAGCATGTATTCTTTCAGTTGCTAATCAAGATTGCGATGTGCAACATATAATTATGGATGGCGGAAGTACTGATGGCACTCAAGAGATTGTCGAGAAACATGCGCACCTTTTAGCCTACTGGGAAAGCACCAAAGATTTGGGACAGAGTGATGCTATTAATAAGGGATTGGCAAAAGCAGACGGCCATATTAGCAACTGGTTAAATGCTGATGATATCTTATGTCCTGGCGCGCTAAAGGAAGTAAGTAATTTGATGATAAACGAGACGCTTGTTGTTACGGGCAAATGCGAACATGTAAATTCATTGCAACAAACCGTTGCAATTGGTGGTACAGTAATTTATCCAACTCTAGAACAAACATTGGGGCGTTATGCTATGGGCCAACCATCCCACTTTTATAGAACAAACATTTTGAAATCTCTTGGCCCATTGAAAACCAATTTACATTATGCAATGGACATGGAACTTTGGTTTAGATTTCTTTTGAAACATGGTCAAAAATCAGTGCGAACAACTAATAAAATTCTTAGTCAATTCTTGGTGCGAGAAGATGCGAAGTCTCAAGCTATGGCCACGGAGATGGGCTCTGAGAAATATGGGATATTTCGAGCATTACTGCAAAACGGGGCACAAACGGCTGATTTCAATGCGCTGCTTGACAACTATTCAATCCCAACAGGCGTTCATTTTTCACCTGAAATTCCTCTAGATTATATGCTGCTTTGCGCCCATTTCAGTTATCCACTTTTACCAAATTATTATATGCAAGGAAAGGTGGTAGATACAAAAACCTTATTGCAAATGGTTAAGAACGCGAATTTGCTTTCCACTTGGGACAGATTTTTGTGGGAACTTCGCGTCATTAAATTGAGTTTATCCAAATGAGTGGCATGGTGCCCAAGCGAATGACCTATCCTTTATTGCCGCACCAACCATTGATTAGTGTGCTGATGCCTGCGTATAATGCAGCTCCATTTCTTTCAAAAGCGATTGATAGTATACTTAACCAAACGCATTCAAATTGGGAACTTCTTATACTAGATGATGGAAGTACAGATGAAACAGCTAGCATAATTGCTGACCTAACCGATGGTCGGATACGGAAATTCAAAAATAAAGAGAATCAAGGTTACTTGAAATCCTGCAACAGCCTATTCACAGAAGTGAAAGGCGATTTGGTTACTTTTCTGGATGCAGATGACACTTGCATTTCCACTCGATTTCAGATTTGTGTAGATGAAATCGCATTGAACCGAGAAGTTGGTTTCGTAACAACCAATTACTGTAAATCAAACATTGACGGAACCATTGAATCATACCATGTCGGTAAAGTTGATTACGAGAAATATGGAACCGATGCCAAATACTATCCTTTGGTGTGCTGTGCTACAATTTTCCTTAGAACTGAACTGCTAATCAAAGTGGGTGGCTATCATCCGTTTTTTGATCGTATTGGGGGCGAAGATTACCATTGGCTGTTTCAATTGGCTCGAAATTCAGTTGGAAATCACATTCCAAATGTGACATACAACTACACTAGACATCCCAATCAAACGCACATACGCAACAGTAATCCATTGAAATATTTTACTGAGGAAATTGATTCCCAGATTCGAGTAAGCATTCTATCCAATGGATTTGACCTACTATTAGATGACAACAAGTTGCGGTCAACTTGGAATAACTATATTCAAAAACATCCGCACGAACTTGCCTTTCAAAAAGCATCAAGTGAGCTAAACCAAGGTAATTGGGGTGCCGCTTTATCAGGAACTTTCAACATTATAGCAACTGCTCCTCAACGACCTGCGGCTTGGAAAAGATTTGTTTTTCTCTCGTACTCTTGGAGCAGAAGATTCTTAACCTCGCGAGAGTTCAAGTTGGGTTAAGCATGAATTCCTCTTTTAGCTACGTGATTCGCGTAAAAAATTGGCCTATTCCCGTATTTGCCCTACTTTGTAAGGCGAGGAATACTATTTTTGCCATCGTACATAAGTCCTTTAGTTCGGATTATCAAAAGGCAGTTTGATTTATTTATATGAAAAAAGCTCTTATTACTGGAATTACTGGTCAAGACGGAGCTTATTTGGCGGATTTATTGCTTTCTAAAGGTTACGAAGTTCATGGAATAAAGAGAAGAAGTTCTCTATTGAACACAAACCGTATTGACCATCTATATATGGATCCGCATGAGGATAAGGTAAACTTATTCCTTCATTACGGTGACCTAAGTGATTCACTAAACATTACTCGAATTATTCAAGAAGTACAACCCGATGAGATTTATAATCTCGGGGCAATGTCTCATGTTAAAGTAAGTTTTGACGAGCCTGAATATACCGCCAACGTGGATGGACTTGGTGCTCTTCGCATATTAGAAGCCGTTAGGATGCTTGGTTTAGTTGGCAAAACTAAAGTATATCAAGCCTCTACATCAGAACTTTATGGTTTGGTTCAACAGGTGCCTCAAAGTGAACATACACCCTTTTATCCACGCTCACCTTATGGTGTTGCTAAACTTTATGCCTACTGGATTACCGTAAACTACCGCGAAGCTTACAATATGTTTGCAAGCAACGGAATACTATTTAATCACGAGAGCCCAGTTAGAGGTGAAACATTTGTAACGCGAAAAATCACGCGTGCAGCAGCAAAGATTGCTCTGGGACTTGACCGCAAACTCTATCTTGGAAATTTAGATGCTCAGCGCGATTGGGGACATGCCAAGGATTACGTGGAAGCAATGTGGCTCATTTTGCAGCAGGACAAACCGTCAGATTTTGTTATTGCAACAGGTATAACCACCGCAGTTCGCGAATTTGTTCGCCAATCTTTCTTGAAAGCTGGAATATTTTTAGAGTTTGTTGGAAAGGGCGAAAATGAAAAAGGGATTATAAAGGAGTTGATGGGTGAGTTTTCCCATTTGGAGATAGGTGATGTGCTCGTGGAAGTAGATTCAAATTACTACCGACCAACTGAAGTGGATTTACTAATTGGTGACCCAGCAAAAGCGAATCAAGTGTTAGGATGGACTCCAAAATATACCCTCGACCAACTAATTACGGAAATGATGGAAAGCGATTTAGCTTATTTTAAAAAGCAATTGCACCTAACAAATTCTGGTTTTACCATAAATCGCGAAAGAGAGTAACCAAAAATGGCCTTGTCTAAGCAAATAAACTCAGAAGATACCGAGCAGTGGGATTTAGTAATAGGTCCAAAAGATAAATGGTATGACCTACGACTGGCAGAGCTTTGGGATTATCGTGATTTGATATCCATTTTTGTTCGAAGAGACTTAGTAGCCACTTACAAACAAACCGTTCTTGGACCATTGTGGTTCTTCTTGAGTCCTTTGTTCACGGTAATCATGTTTACATTCGTATTTAACCGAATTGCAGGTATCTCTACGGATGGAATACCAGCACCAGTATTTTATATGGGAGGCACTACGCTTTGGAACTACTTCTCTGCATGTTTTGGAGGTGCGTCAAATACGTTTGTTTCGAACGCAGGCCTTTTTGGAAAAGTCTACTTTCCTCGATTAGCTGCTCCTATTGCTATGGTTATAAGTAACTTATTCAAATTTAGCGTGCAAATGCTAATGTTTTTAGTCTTCCTATTCTATTATCGAATGCAGGAAGGAAGCACGCTACACTTCACTCCATACATAGCGTTGTTTCCCCTATTGGTGGTGTTAATGGGCGGCATGGCTCTTGGCGTTGGCATTATTATCTCATCTTTTACAACTAAATATCGTGATCTCACTTATTTTATTGGTTTTGGCGTAACACTGTTGATGTATGCAACTCCTGTTATATATCCTGTATCTGCAATACCAGACAGCTATCGTTGGTTTGTAGAAATCAATCCAATTTCTCCACTCATAGAAATGTTCCGACTTGGCTTTACTGGAAGTGGTACTATAACTTTATGGGGAGTCCTTTATAGTGCTGTTTTCACTTTGATTTCTTTATTGCTCGGTGCTGTCTTATTCCACCGCACCGAAAAAACCTTTATGGATACCGTCTAGGAAATTTTAATATGTCCGTAGTTATTAAAGTGCAAAATGTTTCAAAGCAATACCGGCTTGGACTTGTCGGTACTGGCACCATGCGCGATGATTTAGAAGGCTGGTGGTACCGCATGCGGGGGAAAGAAGACCCTACCTTAAAACTTGGAGAAACAAACGATAGAACTTCTTCTAGTGACAGCAACTACGTGTGGGCTTTGCAAGATGTAAATTTCGAAGTTAAGCAAGGTGAAGTACTTGGAATTATTGGTAAAAATGGAGCAGGAAAAAGCACTTTACTCAAGCTGCTTTCTAGAGTAACGGCACCTACAATTGGTAATATCAAGGTGAAAGGACGTATTGCTAGCCTATTGGAAGTAGGTACTGGATTTCACCCGGAACTTACCGGAAAGGAGAACATTTTCCTGAATGGAGCAATTATGGGTATGAAGAAGAACGAAATTTCCCGTAAGTTGGAGGAAATTGTTGACTTTGCTGGAGTTGAGCGCTACTTGGAAACCCCTGTAAAACGATATAGCAGCGGCATGTATGTGCGTTTAGCCTTTGCCGTAGCTGCCCACTTAGAACCGGAAATTCTGATTGTAGATGAAGTGCTGGCAGTCGGTGATGCGGATTTTCAGAAAAAGGCTTTGGGCAAGATGAAAGAAGTTTCCTCAGGTGGAGGAAGGTCAGTACTTTTTGTTAGCCACAATATGGCTTCAGTCAAGTCTTTGTGTCCTAAATCACTACTACTGGAGAATGGGAAATTGAAGTATTTGGGCACCACTGATGAGGTTATATTGCAATACCAAGGTAAAACCGCAAATCAAGAATCCTTGCATAGAATCGCTACAAACTGTTTCCACTCAGAGGATTTTGAGGTCTCGACTATTCAAGTAAGCCCCTCTGAGAATAAATCCGGCAATGTTATTTCGATGAACGATAAGGTATATATCAGCGTAGACTATAAGAGTAGGAGTCTCAAGGACGTAAGATATGACGTAACCCTAGGTTTTAGAAATGGTAGTGGTGAGTTATTTATGGCATGTACAACTTTGGAGGAAGAACATAGCCCGCTTACATCAACCGGCAATCGTGTTACATTGGAGATTCCCGACAACTTTCTGAACGAGGAAAACTTTAGTGTAGATTTTTTACTAATGAAAAACAGAAAAGAACTCTTACTTAGCGAAGCAAATTTATTACAATTTTCAGTGATTACGGGCCACAGAAAATTGGGAGGATGGATTGGGAAGATTCCCGTTCCCGTAAAGCCGAAATTTTTATGGACTAACCACTTGACGTAAAAAAAATTAGCATTACCTAATGATTCAAAAAGTAAAAAATCTTCTATTACATGTAAAGTTTATCCGAGATTATGCTAGGGGAAAAAACGTATATCTCGACCCGATTTATATCAAGGGCAAAAACCTAGATAGCAATCCATTTTACCTTTTGGGTAAAACTATCTTGAACGATACCCATTTTTTGAAGGTTCAGGAGCAAAGTGAAAAGGAACGTTTAAAGAGGCCCACTAGAACTGATGTTATAAATTTTTTACTTTCACAAATACAAACCGATTCGAAATATTTAGAAATAGGCGTTCGAAATCCGGAAGATAATTTCAACCTTGTCAATGCAGACAAGAAGTATAGTGTTGATCCAGGTATTGAATTCAAATCAAATCCGGTAGATTTCCCATATACTAGTGACGATTTTTTTTTCAAACTCTCTAACAACGAAATCCTAGATAGCGACCTGAGATTTGATGTTATATTCATTGACGGTCTTCACCTTGCGGAGCAGGTTGATAGAGATATTAAAAATTCACTTAGATACATAAAAGATGGTGGTTTCATAGTGCTTCACGATTGCAATCCTCCAACGGAATGGCACGCAAGAGAACTTTATGATTATTTCCATACTCCAGCTCAGGGGTACTGGAACGGGACAACATGGAAAGCATTTATGAAATGGCGTTTTGATAAATCCGTAAATTCTTGTTGTATTAATTCTGATTGGGGTATAGGAGTACTTTCAAAGAATCGCACAGTTGGTGTGAGTATAGAACCTGTGAATTCTTTTTTTGAATTTAACACATTCTCAAAAAATAGAAAGTACTATTTGAACCTAATGGACTTTGAAACCTTTAAAACCCTCATTTCAAACTAACACTACTAGGTTCTGACCGTCTGGTTGAGGACAAACAACAAACATGACAACAAGGGTATTTCAACGAATTCCGTTTCGTCCAGTCTATTACATATACAAAAAGGAATGTGGATTTTCAAACATCACCGAATGTAATGGACTTGTTACGGTATACACCCTCTTGTTGGTAGAACTTGCATTCGTGAGGAAAGATGGCATTCTGGACCCCGTTAATTGGACTAGAAAACAGTACCTTGATACATGATACCCGTAACCCGA
>Ga0247839_1007388_pt1 | contig 12099 bp, 11 predicted proteins | sample LaCruzMarch2015__6_FD_192405 | JGI IMG/M metagenome (GOLD analysis project Ga0247839, IMG submission 192405) | Freshwater microbial communities from meromictic Lake La Cruz, Castile-La Mancha, Spain - LaCruzMarch2015_16m | ecosystem: Environmental > Aquatic > Freshwater > Lake | place: Spain...
AGCCCAGGTTGAACTCAGGTCAGGTCCGCAATACACACAGCCATAGTTGCAGGTATTCCTGAATCTCAAATCGGCATACTGTAGTTTAAAGTTCTTGGGCTGATCAAAAAATGTTTTGTCTGGATGCCATGTATCAAACTCAACCAGTTGATTGTCTCTGTGATACTTGCGACCTTTGTCCACGTTATTACCAGGAGCATAACACACCTTGCATCCTGGCGCACGTTGTCCTGCCAACATCTCTTGTTTGATCTGAATATTCTTGCTGCCACCCACAATGTTTTGCAGTGTGGTTTGGTGTAAATTACCAAGATTGTTTCTGGCAATGCAACAACTGTCTACTCTTCCGTCAGGTTCTATATAGACACTGGTCCAAGGTAATGGACAAAATGCATCATTGTTCCAGTATTGTTCTTGTTTCAAAGTTTTTTGTCCTTGGTGTATTTAGACCACGGAGTGAATTTGTTTTGATTTTGTAATGTATGCAGACTATGACACCAAACACCAGGATTGGTGGCTGAAAAATCTTTGTCGTCTAATTTAATTGTGGCATTGTATCCAAGTTGGCGGATGTAAGGAAGTTTTACAGAGATCATTGGAATAAAGTTGTTGTGCTCGCACAAGGAGCTTTCTAACAGTCCTTCGACACAGGCAACATCGATATCTAGTGTACATAGGTGGCCTTTGTTTAGGAAATGTTGGATCATGTTTTCCCATGGCGTCCACCTCACAGAATCATTGGTTTGTATGTTGGAAGGGAAACTCTGGTTGGCACCAAAGTAAATGTGTTCAATATGGTGTGTCGAATCTTCGTACGAAGCAAAGTCATCTAGCCAATCTTGTATCTCACTCACTGCCTGCAGACCGGTTACAAATAATGTTTTCTTACCATAGGCAGGAGTATGTTCTACTTCTACTCCTGTAAAAAACTTAACGTTTTCGTGGCCGTCTCTATTCATCGAGATTGTTCCTGTTCAAGTTTATCCAAATTGTCTGCGGACAATTGCTCTTCATCTGATTGAACACTATCATCGGTATCTGTGTCAACAGTTTCGAACAGATTGTTAAATTGGCTGTGTGCGTTTTTGGCTTTTTTGCCTTTGAACCCACGTGTGCCCACTACATCCATCCAGTAACGATCGTAGGATTCGATGATAGCTTCGGATTCTGCACGATCGGCAGTGGCAAAGATTGCTTCCACAATGTCCTCAAATTTAGTATAATCTCCGTTGACATCCCACATCATCCTGGGTCTATTGCCAGCATCAAACTCACGATTAGCACGTTGTACTGATTCCAAATGCAACCAAACATTGTGTCCCATCAGTAATGCATAGCTGAAACTGTCCCAGCTGGTTTTGCCTTCTTTGCCAATCTTATTTAGGTCACCGGGCTTGTAGTAGCAAATATCTTTCATCTGAAGATGCCGACTAATGGGACTGTCTTCAAATGTATCAATTAACTTGTCTGCTACAACACCTTGACTGAATGGGCGTGTGTCCGCGGCATACTTTTTGTCGTCCACAATGGGATTCATTCTGTAACTCCACTTGCCGTTGTGAGGTAACACAATTTCGTGGTACACTTGTCCATTGGCTGTGGCAAGGAATGGGCTGGCACAATCAAAGGAAATAGTAAATTGTGGATTCACATACTTACGTACTGCCCTTTGAATCACGGTGAGTAACACAGCCCATTCCAACTTGCTTGTGCCCAAGAAGTGCATCCAGTCATGAACACCTGGCTGTAGCAGGTTATCGTGTCGCAGTGCTACCAACCGTCTTAGCACCAAATGCACATCGCACATGTTCTGTCCACCCATTGACCACCCGTTAAAGTGTGTGTCGGGGTATTTTGCAGGATCACAGTATTCTTTCATCATGTCGTACCAACGATCTGCATCAGCATGATTGGCGCCTTGCAACACGTTTAAGAACTTGGCACCACCATTCTTAACACCCTTACGGTGCTTCATGAAGTAATCGTTATTGTACTTGGTAGCATCAACTGCTTCTTGTAGTGTGGTAATTTGGCAGGCAGCACTGGCTTTCTTATCGTGAATGACCCAGGTTGGAATATCAAGAATCATGCCGTAGTCTGAAACACCGTCTAGCCATTTAAGCACAGCATCACGTTTCTTCTGTGCTTTGGCACAGCCCGAGTTGGCTTTCCAGTCGCCTTCCCACAGGCCTTTGGCAATTTGAAATCCACCAGAGTCGCCCAGGATCACTGTGCCGGGTTCGCGATTACGAACCATGTCCTCTGACCAGTCCTGTTTGTTAAGATCCAAGTTGGCATGACCACCGGAGTACAAACTCCACCGGTAAGGAAAAAGACCTTTTTGACTATTAAGCCAATTCATCTGTTCCATGTCAGGCATGCCTTGCGGCATACGTGCGGGTTCCACATAAGGCCCGTTAACCGGGTCTCGTTGTTTACCTATAAACGTGGCATAGAATCCAGATATAGCCGGAAGGAACACAGCATAGTCCGACTGCTTGGCAGTCAGATTGTCTTGTACTACAGACTCGGTCATTATTTGCTTTGTGCAGGTAAAATATAGTTGTAAACTGCCAGGCCACTGTCTACTATAATCATGGCAGCACCATCATCGCTGATCTTAACAATCTTGTCACCAGTGAGATCCAGGATAGAAATAAATGTTTTTATTGGCCATGCCCATGACCGTTTAAGTTGACCGGTGACGCCGGGTTGGAATACAAAATTGCCAGCGTGTGTGCTGTGGTCACCAAAGAAGAACATCAAGTTGCCGTTTTCTGTTTTTGCTTGGAAGTTTGTTTCTTCGCTGTTGGCCTGTGCCTGCATCTTCAAACGCATGATGCTGGCAACAGTTGGCTCAAATTCAATGTGCCAGTTAACACCTTTAAACTTGACAGTTTTAAGTTGTTCGTTGACATGCTCACTGGCCATAAATCGATAACTGTTTTTAAAGTCGCCAATTTTGTTTTCAAAGTTGATGCCGTCGGGCTCGCCTGTGCTACGACGTGTAATGCTGAGCTTGGCGTCCTCACGATACTCTTGCAAGTTCAACAAGATTTTTAATTTGGCCAGATTAGGCATGCCAAAGTTGCCGATAAAGTCTGGCACTGGATTGGCAAACTTGCCCTCAACTACCACAGACCTGTTTTCTGCCAAACCAGAAATAACAGTCTCTTCCTCAGTGCCTGTGATTTTTACCAAATCGATTACACCCAAGTCCAGCGTGTGTTCAACCAAGTCTAATAAATGATCTTTCATATTTAATTCTCCTATTGTGTATTGTATATGTTTTATTTAGATTTTGCAAGCTATTTCTGAATTATTTTTGCCAGAGTTTGTCCACCACGAATGCTTTTGAGTTCACCGGGTTTGCGCAGTTCTAGCCAGGTCAGGTTTCCGGCGTCAGTCCATTCGAACATCTGTCGATACCCAATGGATCGTGCAATGTCCTTGACTCGGCGACCTGGAGTATAAAAACAAAAATTCTTTTCAACCAAGGCCACACAGTGTGCTCGGTCACAGTCGTTGAATGTCATTGCCAACACTCCCCCGGGTCGCAATTTTTTAAAGATGCTTTTCAAGTACTGTTCTATCACTTCCAGTGGAGTAAATTCAAAAAAGTTAAACGCAAGACACAGACCAAATTGATTACTGGGTAGGAAATCCAACACATGGTTACTGGTCGGGTCTTGATAGTGCATTCTTAATCTACGCTGGTATTCTTCTGTAAACAGTTTGTAGGCCGGTGCCAGTAATTCTTTGCTGTAGTCGACCAGATACAAAGGATCCAGTCCCACCAGGTCCTTAACAAATGACTCGACACCAGGACGAATAATCAATCCAGGATATTTCCAATCAACATAGCCTTTGATGCGATTGGAAATCATCTGTTGCACATCTGCAGTCATGAGCATTCGTCGATCCAGTATGTGCTGGTCAACCCGTTGATTGGTGGGGTCGTCAAGTTTTCCGTAGCGTTGCATCTCTTCAGTATACAGTCTACTGCTTTCTAGGTATTGTGTTTTTTCAGCAACTTCAATCATGCAATCCAGTTCTCTTATCAACTGAGTCACAGTAGAATTGAAATGTCCAAATGCATCAACAATTCTTTCCTGGTCTTCCTGCAGAGTCTGTGTATATGTGCGTGGTTGTATCACACTGCTTTTTACAGAATACAATACGCTGGATAATCTATGCTGTGCAGTGTATTGGATTTCCTCCACGTCAAACTGTGACAGGTGTGTACGGTACGCAACTAATTCACTGAGTTTCATGTATCACCATTCAAATAAAGTTTGGAATGTGTTCTCTGTGTTGGTAGCACTGGCCAGGTCCCATTCCAGTACACCCAACAAGTTGTCAATCTTTTGATCCACAACAGTTGCTTCCATCAATCCATCGTCAAACGGTAGTTCTGTAAACCAAGTGGGCAATCGTTGTTCATCTGTGGGATAACCAATTGATGTCCATCCAAGTGCATTTGACTTGAGTTTACACACAATAGTTTTCATGCCATCTACAATCTGCATACTGTAGTTATCACCGTTCATTTTACGCATGTTATTCCAGTTAATGGCAGCTCTGACGTGTCCGGGCATATTGGCTTTGCCCAGTCTGGCTTCTTCGGCTGCATATTTGGTCAAGTTGTTCACACGTTTAGGCGAACCTTTTTCCCAGCCCGGACGTTCCATAAACTCATATTTGAACTCACGAACACGCTCGATGATAGATTCACGTGTGGCACCATGCAGTGTACTATTTAGAATTTCCAGCAGAAAGTCTTGAATTACTTTGGGGGTGTCTGATCGCTTTAAATCTAAACCCATGGCCTTGGTCTTGCCCTTCTTACCATCTACATCCAGTCGCTTGCCTTCCAAGTCAATGATGTTCACAGCATAGCGTTTCTTTGTGATAAACAGGCCACGATCTGCTACCAATTCTCGACCTGCCGCAATCAACGCACCCATCTCTCTTGGACAATGGAATGCCTGTTCCATAAAGCCAGGAAAACTAGCATTGACCTGCTCGGCAATTGAGTCATACAACGCAATAGCAGTTTCTTTTGACCATGCCATACGACCTTCTGCCACTTCCTGCTTCACTGCCGGCCACGCAGTAAAGTAGCAAGAGTCTGTGTCACCATAGATGATGGCTTCGCCTGTGTGATCATACACGCCTGTGATACACTCATTGATGTGTGCATCCATGTGCCGAGCAATGGCACGACCTGTGAGTGTGGTACTTTGACCAATTCTATGATCAAAAAATCTACAACCAGGATTAAGAATAGCACCGTACAAGCTGTTCAAGTTAATCTTCTTGACCAGCTGTCGCTTGTCCCAGAATGCTTCTTCTTTTTTGTCTCGGGCTGTTTTCTTTTTGGCCTGTAGCTCTTTACGTTCACTGTACCAGCGTTCCAGCAAGCCCGGAATGATACCTTTCTTCTCAAACGTAAGGATGGTACCGTTGGCGCTCATGATCCAAGGCTGGTTACTATCAAACATGATGTTCCATATTTCTGCGGCACTGTGTGTGCTTTCTGTACCATCCTGCCAGTCAATGGTGATCTCTGTGCCACGCTGTTGTTCCATCACAGCAGTGTATTCCAAACTGCCAAACAAGCCTTCCCATGCAGCCGCAAAACTTGCACCCTTGGCGATCTTTTCTTTAATATAGTGGTCAGTCATAACAGGGCGCAGTTGTCCCACTACAGTTTCTGGTCCCATGTTCATGGCACGAATGGCTGATGGATACAGACTGTTGATGTCAACTGATCCAATCCAGTCATGCAGACCTTTTTTAGGATAGGCAACATAGGCACCTGCGGCCTGTGTGTCGTCATCGGTCAGGCGTTGTTTGCGATTGGGCACCACCATACCACGTTCGTGTGCTTCATTGATGATGGCCTGTTCAGTCACAGCCACAGCACCCATTGTGGTCTGTAGCAACACAGTATTGGCATGTGCTAATTCACTTGCCAAACTCAAGAACTGTAGTTTGCGATCTAGTTTGTGTAATAACAAGGTATCTTGACGGTTGTATTCAATGAACTTCTTAAAGTGTTGATTGTATAAAGAATCCAATGTGCCTTCGAACTGTGTCTTGCGTTCGTTTAGTTCGTATTCACCAATGGCATCCAAACTGTAACTGTGACGTTCTTCATATGTGTACTTGCGATATAGTTGCATATAGTCCATATGCACACGACCCACCAAATCATATGTTTGGCTTTCACTGCCAAAACGTTCGAACATACGCATCTTGGGCAGTTGTCCCCACAAGCAGAACTTACGTGTGTCGTCTTTGCTCAGTACACGAGTGCAACGATTCACAGTGTAGGGTATATCATACCCCTCTGAATTCCATCCTGACAACACATCTGCATCGTCAATCAAGTCCAGGAATGTTTTGATCATGTCCTCTTCTCGTTCAAACAAGATGGTGTTTTCAAAGTCGGCTACAAGCTCTTGTGCAGTAGCCCAACTCAAGCTTCGGGGCGGAACTGCCAGTGTGACCAATTGATCCAACCAGTTTAGGTAGACTGAGATTGCAGTGATGGGATTGAATGGATCCTCCACCGGCGAAAAACCTCGCTCTTTGTGAAAGTCTACTTCAATGTCGAAAAATGCAACATTGAGTTCCGGTGCGTCTTGGTCTTTGTAGTTTTCTTCCAGACAACGAAAGATGGGGTTGATATCACTCTCGTACAATTGCTTGCCGGAGTGCATACGAACTTCCTTGCGGAACTCTTTGTTGTTGCGTGTGCTGAATCTACTGACAGGTGTACCATAGATACTTTGGAACTTGCCCCTGGAGTCGTCATAGTAAAAGATGTAGTTGGCCGGATACTCTTGGTATCGCCTCACGCCATTGCGGCGTTCTACAACGTGAATGCGATCGTGTTCACGATCAAAAAGTGCGTCAATATAACTCATTAGTCTCCGTTTGTGGCCGGTAAGCCGTGGTTCATGTTCCTTACGGGAACGACTCGCTGTTTCGAAACAGTACTTATAGCGTTTTGCCCACAGTCTCAAGAATTGTTTCCAGCAACTCGTGGTCCTGCTTGGCCTTGCCAAACTCGGCCTTGTGTGCCAGTTTAATGGCCTTCTTCAACACCGCAGGTTTGATTTCCAATTCTTCAGCAATGGCCTTGACAGTGTCGTTAAGCCCGCCAGTGAGTGTTTCAATTTCGTGAGTTACCTGCATGCCCTCGTTGATGATTTGAATAAGTTTGATCTTTTGATCGCCGTTGAATGTTTTAGTTTCCATATGTTTCTCCTATAAGATGATTTTACACTAGGCTAATCGCAATGTCAAGTGTTTTAGGTCCAGTGCTGTGGTAGTGGAATAACAATTTGAGTCATTGTATTCACACACGGAACAGCGTCAAGCGTGGGGTAAATCTGCCGGGCCAACTCTTGTAACTGACCACGGGTTAGGCCAGTGATATCAAATTGAATTTTTTGATATCGGGCCTGGCCCAGTACTGCACATGTCCAATAGAGGTTGTTCCAGTCTTCAAATATCAACATCGGATTTACACAAGTGGCAATGTACTGTATTCGCCGACTGTCAAACTCTGCCGAGTCAATGACATTGGATTGGTGCTGTTGTTGAAAGGTTGCAACACGTTGATAAAACTGTTCCCAATCGTAAAATAACCATTCCCACACAAAATCTCTAGGATAGTGTTCGTGTTCCCGTATCACTGTGACCAAATTGATCATTTTGCGTATTAAAAAATCCTGTGGCCGTGTGGCCAGCCACCCGCGTTCTAAATGGTACAGTTTGTACACAAGATTGAGATACATGTTGAACCAGCTGTCGCCACCAAACACAACCAATGGCGGATCAAAAGTTTTTGTTTCGCCCAACGCCTGATGATGTACATTTTGCATCAGTTCGGGATCCTGCCATACCGTATGGAAATGCGGCTGCAAGAGCCGAGTTGGACATTGATGCAAGGTGTGAATTAACCAACTGCCTCCGGCGCCAGGCGGATATAGCAATATTTTTGATTTCATTAGAGAGGAGTAGTCTGACATTTGATTGTATTATATAGCCTTGCAACAACAAAAGCAAGTGGTTTTTATGTTTGTGTAAATTAATTGTATTAAATAGTTGCATGCCAAAAATATACATAGAAATAAACCAAGCAGTTGATTTTAATATTGACATCTACGACACTGTCATTGGTGAACAATTCTTCAATCAGCACGTGGAAATTGTCAAGGCAGATCCTGTAAGGTCATTTCCTGTGCTGACAGATTTTACCAAATACACTATTAGTTATTTTATAGAACTAGTCAAAGAAGCAAATAAAACCAGCACAATTGATTGGAGTCAATACACAATTCAACCCGGTGTAGAACATTACGAAGCCAATCAACTACAGTTCAATTTGATGCACAAGGACCTAGAAGTGGTTGCCGGAATTAACAAGTATGCTGGACTGGATGATGCGCAAAAAAAGTTAGTCGACGAACTACATTGTTGTTTACACAGTTTAGAAACAACTGAAGCACCGCTTGATTATAAATTTACAGGACGTTCCTTTGCCAATATCAGTTATTATCTAAATGGTCCAACAGATAATCACATGCCCGAGCCGGTACAATTTGCCAGAGCAATACAGCCAGGAGAGATAATGTTAGATTATCCATACGTGGGCAAAGAACCATTTTTTTGCATGATGCACCATGACAATTCTATGTTGTTACAGACCTGCAAAATGATCGATCGAATAAGCCTAAACTGGAAGCTACATTTAAACACAAACATTGGCACACACTGGGGGCCTCCACCCTGGCCGCAGGATGTAGATGCCGCACTCACTGATTGGTTTTACGCAAATCAGGCCGACATGGCCACACTGGGCTACAGTTTACAACGAATACTAGATCATACTGGATTTTGTATCCCAGGAAAAATTGATGATTTGTCTAAACTGGAATACCTGCGCAACACACCCAACGTCCATATCACTGGATACCAACTTATTAATTGATTATGAACAAAGACTTTCCAAACATTGCAGTAGTGCTGTATGACAATATAAAGCCTGAGTGCGTTGACATTGCACAAAACTTGATTGACTTGACTGATTTTAAACTGCGTGGTCAATATCAGTTTAACCTGTATCAAACAACAACTCTAACAGAAGAATTAAAAAAACTTGCCGATCAAGGATACGAGTGGGCTGGCATAGTTGCCGCTGGAAACTTTCTACAAAGCCAAACATTGATAATTGACACTATCCAACATGCCCAAGCAGAAAATTCACCAATGGCCTGTCACATATTAGATCGAGGCGGCTATTATCATTTACATCCACAATGGTTTGCACTGGATTTACAAGCATGGACCGCAGTTGGACAGCCGGCGTTTGAAGAACAATCTGGCTCGATCACTGTCGTCACACGCAAGACACAACGCGATACAAACAACGTGCATGATGACTATACGCCGTGGTGGCTCGCTCCTGATTCAGAGGAATTGGTTGAATACACCAGCGATCGTCAGTACACAGGCATCAACGTCATTGCTGAATTTATTCGAGCAGGATATCGTATAACCAACATTCCCAATGAGATTAGACAACGAAAAAATTATTGCTACCCAGATCATGCACACGGTGAGATTGTAAAACTCATTGCTGATAAAAATTACGAACCCAAGGATGTAGCACTGTGGTGGTTCGGTCATGCCATGCGGCAGCTTACTAAGAATTTAGACACCGGGTACTACGTATTGAATACAGAAACTCTAATAGATCCAGTACTGATGAAGGATCAACCACTGGACTGTTTTGTTGGAGTGTGTGGCGGTATCAAACCAGCCTGTATTACCGGCAATGCTAACTTTGCTGATGACACTTGTGTGTACTTGTTTGATATCAGTCGAGCAGCAATTGAATGGCAAAAATACCTACTGGCAGAATGGAACGGAGATTTTGATGTGTTCGAAAGCCTGTGGCAACGCTTTCAAGCAGAGCATACTGATTACGGACCTATGTATCTGAGTCACCAGTCAATTGATGCCAACATAGATTGGTTTTTAGACAATGCCGGCCTAACTCGTGATAATTTTACAGCAACCTGGACCAAGTATCAAGGAATGTCACACACGTTTATACATCTTGATCTTTTGGCAGACAACGCAACAACAAAGATACTAGACATTACAAATCAATCTAGACTGGGATCCTATGTATGGACCAGTAATGCGTTTGTTATGGATTATTTAATGTTCTTTAAGACAAGACAATGGGCACTTGATCGAGCTGATAGTTTTGTAACTGATTTGAGGTCCCGGACTATGCAACCCCTATTGTTAGAGAATCTTGGCTCTCTACAACACTTGTTACCCAATGTGCAATTTTAATGCCTCTTTATAACTATCTACCACCAGATGGTTCCATTCTGGACTGCGCCACTGGCCATGCACAATCATGTGGAATCGATCAGTGTTGCTGTTGTTGTGTACAGCATGGCGATAGTGGTTGTTAAACAAAAACACACTGCCACTATTTTTAAACGGTACAGTGCCATGTATACTAGTTAACCTACAACCTTCTGGATTGTTTAGAGAAATGTTTACAGCGGCTCCGGGCGTGTTGTTTACATTGTCGCTGTGCGGCGCAATATATCCTCCTGGTTCGACCAACATGTATCGTAGTCGTTGATAGTGATTGTATGGAAATACTTCTTTAAAAAATTTCATAGTGACAGGACACTGATTTTGTATTTCTGTCCAGTTGTATTTTACTTGGTCTGGGTCTAGGCCGTATGTCTGCGGAACGTTGGTTTTGGTGGCACTGATACCGTGTACAGCCAAACTACGCCAGCCCTTCATGCCTGCTTCTTCGCCACGGTGAAACACAAACATATCTCTTAAGGCTTGAGCTTCTCGGTACATTTCTGCGTATGGAGCATCGATGCCTAGGATTTCTAACCACGGCGCCTGGCTGTGTTTTAAAATCCAATCAGACTGAAAATGCACATCCCCGTCTGGCAACGGCAACAACTCAAATGTGTTGTTGTTGTTATGCTGATCTAAAAACTCTTTAATCCAGTGTTCCATAAATTATTTACTTTACATTGTCAACTGTGATCGTGACAGTGTGCATACAGGTTGCAATCAGCGACGGAAGTAACCCCAAATCAAGAACCAAGCAATGATTGGTGAAAGATATAGCATCTGATATTGATGTCCAGTTTGAGCAAACAGATCTTCTCGAGTACATGCTCTACAAGACCAGTTGTCAAACCACTGACCCTCAGCCTCACCAACCACGTGCCATCCACCTTTTGCGTAAACGCGGTGCAGACGATAACGATGCAGAATCAACACGTTCCAGATAAACGTCCAGATATTTTCATTGCAGAGGTACCACAACACTGTGATGCTGTAGTCATCACAGTCGCCACGCAGTTGACCATTCTTCTCCTGCATTACAAACCAGTAGTCTGTAAAGAAACTGCGAGGGTCACTTTGATAGTGAAACTTTTGATTTACGGTGCTGATAGCTTGTTCAAGATTCATATAATTAATTTCCTATTAAGTGCTCACTTTCGGGATTCTGAGTAGCGAATTCAGCCGTCCCGCGCCAGCAGCCGGCGCACACTACGGTAACAAGTACCGGTCCTAAGGTGTGTTCTTTTATTTGCCAGCCACTGCCAGTGCGGCTCCTTTGTTAAAACTTGGGCTCCAGGGCGAATTGCCTTGCCGTAAGCCTTTGCGTTTACTCCACTCATATCCGGCGCGATGTCCTGAACAGTCTTTGGTACATGGTGATCCTAAGAAACTCAGTTCGTCCAGTTTGTTTTTTAAGAACGTGTCAGCAAATGCCTTGCACAGTTGTCGAATACGAGAGTTTGTTGTGATTTTTAAATGAAACTGCTTGCGTGTTTCATCCTGTGACGGATCAGCATAGCCAGCGTAGACCTTGTGTACACCCGACTGGTTGATTAGATCTGTGCAACTGGAGCCGTGACGTTCGTCCATGTCTTCAGTACAAGGGCTCAGTGTGGTGATGATGATGCTACCCGGTGGTATGTCACCGTGCTGTGCTTGATATGCATCTATGGCGGCACGTTC
>Ga0247839_1007394_pt1 | contig 12094 bp, 9 predicted proteins | sample LaCruzMarch2015__6_FD_192405 | JGI IMG/M metagenome (GOLD analysis project Ga0247839, IMG submission 192405) | Freshwater microbial communities from meromictic Lake La Cruz, Castile-La Mancha, Spain - LaCruzMarch2015_16m | ecosystem: Environmental > Aquatic > Freshwater > Lake | place: Spain...
CTATGCGCTTTAGGAATTACTACGGTCTGGTGGACTAGCTCTTTTTACATATGTCATTCTTTGCATATCCCAATTGGGTTCTTCTTTTAAGAAAATCAGTATAGTTAGTAAATCCTTCAGGCATTACAATTGGTCTGCCAGTTTTCATTTTTAGCACTTCATTATTAAGTTGCTCAATAGCTCGTTCGGTATGATATTTTTCTTTTTTTAACTCCTTAAGAACCGGGTCTGTTCTTGGTCTAGCGTTGCTAACGCGTTCACCGATACGGACCGTCAATACCTGACATTTCCAAACGCTTTATTTCCGCTGTTTGTTCTTCTAATATTTTCTTATTTGGTTCTAATCCGGCATGCAAACGACGCTCATATTCAGCTTTCTCGTCTTTATTTTATTTTTTAGCTAAAGGTCTTCTAAACATAGAGAACTTAATTACTCCTGCTTTCCTTCGTGTTTTTAACTTATGTCTTGAGCGTACTAAATTGTTGTAGTTTCTAACTCTTTTTGATTTTGCCATTTTTATATATATAAAAAATATATAAAATATAAAAAAAAAGAGAGAGACTATAATTAGCATTTACACATTGTAAAACCAATCACTAAAGTAAAATTTGTCATAAGGTGTTGCTCCATGTTTGATTAAATTGTTTGCATTAGTGCATCTATCATAGTCATTCGAACCACCATCAATACTATAAAACAATAAATGACTTGTTAAATCACAATTTAATAAGTCAATATAGCCCATTCCTCCATATTTATAGCCAATTGTAAATACATCTGTTTGCCCTTGCCTACATAATTTATTATAACGCTCTAGTGCTTCTTCAACGCTCATAATAGTCCACGGTCCGTAATATATTTCCTTTTTTTGGTGTCCTAACAACTCATATAGTAATCTAATGTTATGGTTTAATCTCTCTGGAAGTTGTGCACCAATAAATAAATTATTAAATTGTTGAAACGGTTGCGCATTGTCATCATTTCTAAAAAATGGCTCATTTGATGACACATAATCATTTGATGAAACAGACGCCGTCTTTAATCTCTCAAACAGTTTTTTAATAAGCGCTGTTTTTTTTGCAATAGCAACAATAATCATGGGTTATAGTATGACTTGGTTTGTATTAAAATTATTCAATTTTCTTTATAACATTTAATTGTTTTGAAAATTTAAACTTAGTACTATTTTTTCTACGTCTTTGTAAATTACACTTTAAGCAACATATAACTGTATTTGTGTTACTATGTTGATCGTAATTATTTAACCTATCTAATGTCCATTGACATTCGTCTCTCACATTTTTAAATAAAATGAGTGTACTATTATTACAATAATAGCATTTCATAGCGCAAGATACTAACTTCTCAATAATATTTTCTAATGTAATAAAATTAGCATAGTCTTCATAATTTTTTTTAATGTCTTGTTGCTTATATGATGCTAGTTTTTTTTTCAATGCTTGTAAAAAATGTTGCGTAGTATAAATTTTGTGATTTTCATCACTATTTTTATATATATTGTTTATACTTATTAGTTGCTTATCATAATTGTCATATAAGTCTAAAATATTACAACATAAATCATTTGCATCTAATTTTGTGGTTTTTTCTAATAATTCTATATAAGATAGTTTGGTTTCTTTAATACTATTGTTTGTAAGTGTCTTAATATTATTACTAACATCATATGAATTTTTATAATCATTATACTTTTTTATATTATTTATTATTATCTGTTTTTTCATGAATTTACAAATTTACAATAATATATTATTAATATATAAAATTAAAACATTAAACTTATTATAATAATGAGTTTTCAAAATGGAGAACAGCTGCTTTGTGAATTAAGTGGAACAGTTTTAAACGACGAGACTAACAAAGATAGCATAGAAAAACCATGCATAATAAGTGAACGAGTCAATAAAAAAGATAAATCCAATAACTGTAAAGAGTTGCAAAATATTGCTTATAAAACAAAACGATTTAACGGAACTGAAATTGTTCCGCTTATAGTAAATACAAATAATAGCACATTATCAAATTTTTTAAATAATGAAACAATTGCAAATGAAAAAGAAAACTGGTGCAAACTAGATAAAACACAAAAGGTAAAAAAATTAGTAAATTATGTTGAACTATTGGATAAAAAATATAATTTAGTAAGTGAAGAAAGTAATAAATGTAAAAGTTATTTACTTAAGTGTTTGGATCGCAAAGCATTAAGTAAAGCAAAAGATGTAAATTATGATAAAATTGGAGGTACTATACTAGACATACCTCATTTATTATTTGACATAACAACTCGTAACTTTATATTAAAAAAAGATGATAAGCATGTTTCTACCGTAAAAAGTCTTCCATTAGACAAGAAACTAAAAGCTAAAACAATAAAAATACATGATGTGGAGAGTTAATTATAATTGTTATTAAAGTGTTATTAAAGTGTTATTAAAGTGTTATTAAAGTGTTATTAAAGTGTTATTAAAGTGTTATTAAATTGTTATTAAATTGTTATTAAATTGTTATTAAATTGTTATTAAAGTGTTATTAAATTGTTATAAAATTGAATATTAAATAGTTAATTATAATTAATTAAAAGAACTAATTAATTATGATTAATAACCACTCAGACTTTATTAATTATTTAATTGAAAAATATGATATAAATTCATTGTTAGATTTAACAAATTCAACACAAAGAACGAATTATCAAGAGCTACTTGTTAACATTAGCGATAGTATGCTTGAATTTGTAAATACTAATTTAATGCAACTTATATATTGTGATTTATATGATGAACTATATGAAACTATGTATAATATATATTATGCGCAATTGATTGAAGAACCTATTGCACTTATTTTATTTAATATAAACGAAACTACAGCAAAACAATTACTATTAAACACAATTAAACTGTGTCAAAAGCTAGTATTTAAATTTTATATACCTCGTAGGTCATATGAAAAAACGCACATTATCAAAGACACTTCAAACAAATCAATAAACTTAACAGTAAATTTTGATAAATATAGAAATCAAATAAAGTATTTAAAGAGTATTTTGCAAGCAGAGCAAAAAAGTGATGACTGGCATATTTTTAGACGTTCTACATTGACGGCTTCTAACATATATAAAATATTTCAGAGTGACTATAGCCAGTCTCAGTTAATTATTGAAAAATCGGAACCTATTGATATTAATAAATTTAAGGTAACTAACTTAAATTCGCCATTACATTGGGGTCAAAAATATGAACCGGTTTCTATATTATATTATGAACATATTAATAAGACAAGCATAAGTCAATTTGGTTGTATTCCACATAGCAAATATAGTTATATAGCAGCCTCACCAGATGGTATAGTTTGCGACGAATCAAGCGAATTGTTTGGTAGAATGATTGAAATTAAAAATGTTGTGTCGCGAGAAATTGACGGTATTCCAAAAATGGAATATTGGATTCAGATGCAATTGCAAATGGAAGTATGTGATTTGAACGAATGCGATTTTTTAGAAACAAAATTTACTGAATATTTAAACGAACAAGAATTTTTAGAAGATGCGTCTTCTTCATTTTATCGTGGTTTTATTATGCAGTTTTATGATAACAATGAGGTATATTATGAATATCCACCATTTACATTAAACAATACTAATAGCAATGACTATATTAATTGGACTAAAGAACAGCTAATTAAAAATAGTTCCAAAAAATATGTTTCAAATATATATTGGAAATTGGAAGTTGTGAGTTGCGTTTTAGTATTACGTAATAATTTATGGTTTAAAAATGCTTTGCCCTATATAGAAATATTTTGGAATAATCTAGTTTTAGAGCGTGATTCAGGTGATTACAAAATGCGGTTAACTAGTAAGCAAAAAATGAAACGTGACCATGATAAATTAACAAGTGATTTTCCGTCAAGTGGTTGTTTAATTAATTTTACTTAAATACAAAGAACAAAGCCAATTTTTAAATATATATTATTTTTATTTAAAATTAAATTAACTTACTTAATTAAGGTAATATGAAACATAATAATAAAGTTTCAGACTTCGATATGCATGTAATTAAACGTAATGGGAAAAAGGAAACCATATCATTTGACAAAATATTAAAACGCATTAGGTCTTTGGGAAAAACATTTAATTTACAAAATATTTTATATGCACAGCTAGCAATGAAAGTAATTGACCAATTATATGATAATATTCAAACTACTAAAATAGATGAATTAACTGCTGAACAGTGTGCTGCTATGTCTTCAATTCATCTTGATTATGGAAAATTAGCAAGCGCAGTTGTAGTGTCAAATTTACATAAAAACACCAAATCATGTTATTATGAAACAATTAAAACATTATATGATTATATTGATGTAAATAATAACAGTTTTAGATTAATAGCAAAAAATATTATGACACTTGTAGAAACACATAAAGATCTTATTAATTCTATGATTAATTATGACCGCGACCATTTTTTTGATTATTTTGGGTTTAAAACACTAGAACGAGCTTATTTGATGAGATGCAACAAAGTAATTATTGAAAGACCGCAGCACATGTTTATGAGGACTGCACTAACAATTCATGGTTCAAATATGGAAAAAGTTAAAGAAACATATGATTATATGTCACAAAAATATTTCATTCATGCCACCCCAACTCTTTTTAATGCAGGAACACCACGACCACAGCTAAGTTCGTGTTTTTTATTGGCAATTGAAGACGACTCAATTGATGGAATTTTTAATACATTGAAAGAGTGTGCACAAATTTCAAAATGGTCTGGTGGTATTGGACTACATGTTCATAATATTCGTGCAAATAGTTCATATATTAGAGGAACAAACGGAACATCAAATGGTCTAATTCCTATGTTAGGTGTTTTTAATAAAACAGCGCGCTATGTGGATCAAGGAGGAAAACGTAATGGAAGTTTTGCAATTTACTTAGAACCACATCATCCAGACATTGAAGCCTTTTTAGAGTTAAAGAAAAACCATGGCGAAGAAGAAAGTAAATGTCGTGACCTGTTTTATGGACTATGGATTAGTGACCTATTTATGGAACGAGTAATGGGTAATAAAATGTGGAGTTTGTTTTGCCCAGACAAATGTCCTGGATTATGTGATTGTTATGGTGATGATTATAATCAATTGTACACAAAATATGAGTCAGAACAGCGTTATAATAAACAAATTTTAGCGCGTGATCTATGGGTTAAAATCTTAGATTCGCAAATGGAAACTGGTAATCCATATATTTGTTATAAAGATGCCGCAAATAAAAAGTCCAATCAGCAAAATCTAGGAACAATTAAGAGCTCTAATTTATGTACTGAAATCATTGAATATTCCGACTCAAAAGAGACTGCTGTATGTAATTTGGGTTCATTAGGACTTCCCATGTTTGTAAATAGTGATAAAACATTTGACTATAACAAACTGTATCAGGTAGTCCAAGTATTGGTAAACAATTTAAATAATGTTATTGACGTTAATTATTATCCAACACCAAAAACATTGCGCTCAAATTTCAAACACAGACCAATTGGGGTCGGAATACAAGGATTAGCAGATGTGTTTTTTAAGATGGATTTAGCATTTACATCAGAACAAGCAAAAGAAATTAACATTAAAATATTTGAAACAATCTATTATGCTGCACTAGAAAAGAGTATGTTAATTTCAAAGGAGCGTTGTGAGTCTATGGTAAAGCTGTACTCATATTATAAATTAGGAGATTGGACGTTTACTTCTGATTGTGAAGAATGTAGAGATTACAATATTCATAATATAGTAGATTCTAGTATTATTTTAGAATTACTAGATTTATGTAAACCAATTAGAGCTGAAATTACTAAATTAGGAAGAGGAAGTGGAAGTGGAAGTGGAAGTGGAAGTTCAGATGAAAAATATTTGGGAGCATATAGTTCTTTTATTGGTTCGCCAATCAGTAGGGGACAATTTCAATTTGATTTATGGAATGTTAAACCATTAGAAGGACGATATGATTGGACTACATTAAAAACTAATATTATGGAATATGGAATACGTAATAGTTTATTAGTTGCGCCTATGCCAACAGCAAGTACCAGTCAAATTTTAGGAAACAATGAGTGTTTTGAGCCAATAACAAGTAATATATATAGTAGAAAAACATTAGCTGGTGATTTTATACTAGTAAATAAATATTTGGTGGAAGATTTATTAAAACTAGGCTTATGGAATGAAGAAATGAAAAATAGTATTATTGCGAATAAAGGGTCTGTTAAACATATTCAAACACTGTCACAAGAGTTAAAAGACAAATATAAAACAGTATGGGAAATGTCGATGAAAGAAATTATTAATATGGCACGTGATAGAGGAGCGTATATTTGTCAGTCTCAAAGTTTAAACTTATGGGTTGAAGACCCCGATTCTAAAATACTTACAAATATGCACTTTTATAGTTGGAAAGCAGGATTAAAAACTGGAATTTATTATTTGCGTAGAAAAGCGAAACATCAAGCTCAACAATTTACAATTGAACCTGAAAGTAAAAAGGCAGCGCTAAGTGATGAAATAGAAAAAGATGAAGACAAAGAAGATGAAGATAAATTGAAACTAGCTGATTGTTTAATGTGTAGTGGATAATATTTCATTTTTAAATAATATTTCATTTTTAAATAATATTTCATTTTTAAATATTATTTAAAAGTTATTTGTTATGTAATTAGTATAGTGTATATGGCTAATTTAGTGCAAGCATTAAACGTTCTTAATATTAATATAAATAATACAAACGAAGAATGTATGATATGTAGAGAAGAATTAGAATGCACACAATGTTATACTTTACCAGAATGTAATCATAGATATCATACTAATTGCTTAATTAGTTGGTTTAGGAGCGGTGACCAGCGATGTCCTTATTGTGGAAATAAAGGCATAAACAATAAAAATGTTGATACTCTTGAGCAAAATAGGAGTCGCTTTAAATCTTTTAATTATGTATATGAAAGCCAATATTTTTCAGATATTAAAAAATATGTATATTTGAAAAAAAATGATGAAAATAAAACATGTATTGCTATGCGAAAAAAGTTTGAAAAAATCACACTTTTAGAAGAGGTTTATAGGAACACGTGTGCTAATTATAAAGAATATAATCAATCTCTCAAACAAAATCCAATATTATATTGTGAAGCAAAAAAGCAAATACAAGCACATAGAAACAACCGCTGGAAGTTGGGTAGACAACTTAGAGCAGAAAAATTTAAGATTGTGCATAATAGTTATATTATTCCATTATTAATACCAATTAGTGTTGAAGTATAGTTAAGTTTTTATTTTTAATCTTCAATAGTGTATATTCTCTCATTGGCGCGATTGTCTTTATTATTCTTATAAAATAAATGCTTACAATTTGTATATAATATATATTCTTGGATGAGAGAATTTTTAACAATTTTAATTCTCTCTTTAAGTTCTTTTATTTTCTCTTTTTCTGCGTGTTGACCTGATTTTGTAGTATGTAATTCTTGTTCTAACTCTTTAATATTTTCTAATAACTTAGCCAATGCATCATTAAAAGCTGTTGCTTCTTCTTTGGATAAATTGGCTTTTGTTTCCTTATATTGTTGTTTTTGTAGTTTATGGTCAGTTTTCATAGTTTTTATTTTAGTTTTGAGAGATTCTATAAGCACCTCAGCATCTTTAGAAATAGAGCTAATTTTTGATTGTAAATATACTGCATCTCTCAAATCTTCATTTTCAACACTTCTCATTAATATTGGAATATTAATCATAATTGGTTGAGCAAATTGGGTTGGGTCTTTTTCTCTATTTAAATAACTAATATATCCAGATAGTTTATTGGCAATTTGCTTAACGCCTTTTTCACTTAAGATATTATGTGAGTCCATAAATTGTTGTTTAAATTCTTCTTTGTCTGTAGTAATTTTATCTGAGTCATGTGTCATAAATAAATTAGTAAGAGAGAATAATTCTAATGGACTATTTGTAAAAGGAGTTGCGGTCATTAATAATAGCTTACACGAATTAGCTTTTGAAACATTATAGCTTGTCCTTATTAACTGTTCCATAATGGTTGTATTTGGTCGTTCACTAGCTTTCAAATCACCACCATATAATTTGTGTGCTTCATCAATTATTATTAATGTTTTTTTTAATATGTCTTCTTTACCGTTGCGTTCAAGTAATATATTATATATTTTATTTTTCTTAGCTAACAAATTACTAAATTGTTTATAAGACATGGGTTCAAGCCAGTTTTTTGATAATAATTGTTTTCGCTTAGTAATATCGTCTGGCATAATTAGACCTTTATTAATTTTATCTAATATTACTAAATGGCATACTTGGTCAAACATATTTTTCCATACATCACTTTTAAGTGTTGTTCTTGTAACCCATAATATGCTATAATCATCATCATCAAAACTGCTTGTTGCTGTTGCTATACCAGTACATGTTTTACCTGTACCTACTGAATGCCATAATAACAACCCTTTAAATGGGGAAGATGGAGTAAAATAGTGTGTTATAAATTTTTGCGTAGGATTAAGAGAGATAACATTAGCATTAGTGTTTGCTTGTGCTACACAATTGTTTTTAATTTCCATTTTTTCCCATTTAAAATCTTTATGTGCATAGGCATTTTTGATATAATCTCTCATTCTAATAAAATCAAACTTTTTTAAGGGATTAATTTGTGTACTACTTATGCTTGATTGTATACTTGACGGTATACTTGATTGTATACTTGATGGTATACTTGATTGTATACTTGATTGTATGCTTGAATATGAGCTTACACTTGATTGTAAGCTAGGGCTTACAGCAACAATGGCGTTATTTTTCTCTCCATTATATAAAAGAATTGGATAATTTTCTTTACTAACTTCTTCCGAATTTCCATATAGGTTTTCATCAAATGTAAGTTCTAAACTATCCAATTCCGATTTTACATGTTTCTTATTTTTAGCGCCTTCTATAATTGACGGTATTTTTGCATATCGTAGACTCCATTCAGTATTTAATTGATTGCAAAAATTGTTGGTATTATCTTTAAGATAATTACAGAAAAAGGTGCGTCTATTTAATGTATTAGATTTTAATAAGTTTTCAGGATGTTTGTATTTAGTATACACATATTTCATAAAACTAACACTTACAGGAATATCATATGTTGGTTTTTTTCCGCATTTTCCTAAACATTTTATATTGTTTATTTTAAAAAACTTGGATTGTGTATTTTGATTTCTTGATTTTTCACCACCCATTAAAAATAATTTGTCTTCCATAAATTCACTATTCAAATCAGGAAATGCATGTAAATTTTTCGTCAATTCATAATCAACCGCAAATACTGGCGCCAATGTATATAACTGTTCTGATAATTTGTTCATTGCTTTGTCAAATTCGCTATAGTTCATAGTTGCGTCATTATATTTTTCTATATCTTTAAATAGTAAAACATCCTCATCTTTTTCATTAGCACCTTTTATATAGTTTTCCATCATAAATTTACTTGTATATAGTGTATTACTCATTAGTTCGGGAACAGTTAAATAATAATTATATACATATAAAGGCCAACCAATATTGTCTTGAAACTCTAACCCTTTTTGTCCACATGTTCTTGTTGCGCGCCCAATTGTTTGCTTTAAATCGGCAATTGTTAATGATGGTTCAAAAATATGGACGTATTTTACATCAAATAAATCTATGCCTTCTTTAAATCCGCTATCTAATATAATTATTCTTATATTTTTTCCATGTATATTATTTGGACGTTCATTATATGTTTTTAACAACTCTTTCTTTATCTTTTCGTTAAAAGTGGTTCCATAAATCGTATTAGAAGATAATAAGGCAAAATTATTATAATTCGAATTTGCTATATTTAAGTAGAGTTTAGGAGCTAATTGTGATGGAACTTTCTTAGCACTGATTATATTGTTGTATCCATTTGCTGCTAGTGCCGATGCTATAATTTTTGCCCCAGCACCTCCATCTTTAACATCAGAAAATATAAAATGTTTAAACTTTTTTCCGTGATTTTTTTGGTCTTGACTATCTAACTCTAATAGTGTGTTTAATAATTGAAGCATTTTTGGTGAAGCATCAATAATATCTTTATTATATTGTTGGGGGTCAAAAACCGATTTGTCAAATTTATGATGATTTGCTATTTTGCTAAAATTAGCTATTTTACGCATACATCTAAAAATTTTTGCTCGATTTTTCTTGGTTACTTTTGATGAATTACCTTTTACAGGATTTGCTTCATCTGATTTATTTGTTTTATTTGTTTTATTTGTTTTATTTTTACTTTCACAATAATTGTTGTCTTTATAACATTCTAATATACTATTAAATTCGTCGCGCGGTAATTTGCCACCTTTGTCGGGATGGTTTTTCTTTAACCATTTCATTGTTATTGATTTATCATTTAATTTGTGTTTACACATTAATTTTTTACATGACATACTTATTATAATTAGTTAATATAATAAGTATTGCAAAAACATATTTGTAATAATTATTTGTTAAAGTTCAAAATTATTTTATTAATTCTATAAAATTTCTAAATATAAAATCATATTCTTCTTGTAGTTTAATATGATGATCCAAGTTATCAATAATAGTCCATCTAATGTTATAATAGCGCTCCAATAATTTACCACATTTTTGTTGGAATTCTAAATTATAAATGTTATCTTTATTTCCACTATAAAAAAAAAGTGGACTAGAACTATGCGTTTTTAAATTAATATATTTATACATATAAAGTGATTTAATACAAAATATTCCACCCAATGTATGTGGTAAAAACTTTAGTATATTAAATAATAATGTTCCGCCTTGTGAAACTCCTATTATAAACAGCTTTTTATAACTTTTTAAAATAGCAGCTTCATCGTTTATAATAGTTACAATTCTTTTTGTTTGAATAATGAAGTCTTGTGTGTTTATTTTATCCAATTTATGTAAATTATTATAACAACTATAATAATTATACCATGACTTAACATTATATTGTTTATTGTTTGGATAATCTATGTCCATTAAAGGAGACTCTGGCAAAATAAACTTAATAGAGTTTGTTAAAGCACTATCATATTTTTTAAAATAGTCTATATAGTCATTAAAATATGTAGAATCCGAAAACATTGGATGTAACATGATAAATGTATATTTATGTTTATTAACGTTATTAATTATTGTAGTATTAATAGACATAATAATAGTTAATATTTTATAATATTTTATAATATTTTATAATATTTTATAATATGCTATAATTTGAGTATTTAAAGCAAAAAAAAACACAACATGAAGACAAAACATACACATGTATTTTATGAATTATACACGCGTAGATGGCCTTTGTTTTTTAATAGAACATAGACCTTTGGGCATCTTGTTAAGAACAATAGGCTTAACCTTTTCTGTCTTACGCCACCACGACATAACTCGCCAAACTTCTCCTTCACGAACAACCAGTTCTGCTTCTGCATTATTATTGGGCTTACGCGGCAAGACATACAAAGGAATTGGTAGACCATTAATCATCGCATCTTTGGTCACCGCTGCCTTTGTATTCCACATTTCCCGTTCGGTGTTGTCCATTGCTCTCCAACGCTTTTGACTAACACCTTTAATACCTTGCTCACGTGTATGAGCGCAAAACAACTGATACCCACTTGGATAACGTACTGACTTAACTTCTTTTGCGCTTGTAAAAGTAATATTAATAATGTCAAGAGACATCATAGTCATGGTTGTCTTTGTCTTTGTCTTTGTCTGTGTTCTAGACTATTAAATAGTGTTAAAAAAAGTTTGTTCAATTTTTTAAAACTATAACAAAATAATATTAATATTAACATTAATATTAACATTAATTATAACATATGCATGTAAAAAATTGAAATAAATAATTTATAAAGTATATTGTAAAGTATATTGTAAAGTATATTGTAAAGTATATTGTAAAGATTATTATAAAATACTTTATGATGAATGAAGTATATATTACATCTGAAATGATTAATAGCTCCACCATTCCAA
>Ga0247839_1007403_pt1 | contig 12080 bp, 10 predicted proteins | sample LaCruzMarch2015__6_FD_192405 | JGI IMG/M metagenome (GOLD analysis project Ga0247839, IMG submission 192405) | Freshwater microbial communities from meromictic Lake La Cruz, Castile-La Mancha, Spain - LaCruzMarch2015_16m | ecosystem: Environmental > Aquatic > Freshwater > Lake | place: Spain...
ACCAATTGTTGTTGTCCGCCCGATAACTGATTGGGAAACAAGTCTTTTTTGGCCACCATATTAAAACGGTCCAGCAAATCAGCAATACGGCTTTTGCGTTCGGCGGAGGGTACTTTTTTGTATAATAAAGGCGTTTCCAGGTTTTCGTACACCGTCAAATCGTCAATGAGGTGATAGGCCTGAAACACAAAACCGATGTATTGCTGGTACAATTCGGAGCGTCGGCGTTCATTAAATTTGTGTACCGCTTCATCCAAAAACCAATATTCACCTGCAGTGGATGCTTCCAGCATGCCGATAATATTCAGCAGCGTACTTTTCCCGGCGCCGGAGGGGCCCATAATACTTACAAATTCGCCCTCGGCAATATGGGCATTTACATAGCGCAGTACGTAACTTTTGGTTGCGCCATTTTGGTGGTATCGCTCGATATCTTGTAATCTGATCATGGGAAAAGGGAAAATATAGTCAACGCAAAGTGGTTATGAAAACAGTTGGCATCTAATCCTTTGAAAATCAAGTTTTTTATCCATCCATCCTTCAAATCCAATAAAATCTTGGTATAAATGGCCGCCAGCATACGCCAGTCGAGGTGGAAAAACGGCTGGAAATCAGTAGGTTTGAAAAAACAGACTGCGTACGTGACGGCCAAAAACTTTAAACATGGAAATTTTCGGTCACCACCCGGCCGTCAAACAAATTGATGATCCGGTGGGCAAAACCCGCATCGTGGGGCGAGTGGGTTACCATGATGATGGTGGTGCCCGCCTGGTTGAGTTGGGTGAGCAGGTTCATCACTTCCAGGCCATTGGCAGAATCGAGGTTACCTGTCGGTTCATCGGCCAAAATGACCTTGGGATTGGCCACGACGGCCCGCGCGATGGCCACGCGTTGTTGCTGACCGCCCGACAATTGCTGGGGAAAGTGGTTGCGGCGGTGCATGATGTTCATGCGTTCCAGTACGGCTTCCACCTTCTTTTTGCGGTCGGAAGCGGGTACTTTCATGTATAAAAGGGGCAATTCTACGTTTTCGAACACCGTCAATTCGTCGATCAGGTTAAACGACTGGAATACAAAGCCGATGTTGCCTTTGCGGTGGTTGGCACGGTTGCGTTCGCTCATGTTGGCTACTTCGGCGCCGAAAAAGGAATAGGTGCCCTCCGATGGGCTGTCGAGCAGGCCCAAAATATTGAGCAAGGTGGATTTACCACAACCGGAAGGGCCCATAATGGCCACGAATTCGCCGGGTTGTATTTCGACGTTGATGCCGTTCAGCGCAGTCGTTTCTACTTCGTCGGTAGAGAAGATTTTATGCAAATTGGTGGTACGGATCATGTTATTTAGATTTTTTGATTGACTTGAAATGGCTGATTGTTAAAACATTAGGACATCTTTGTCTCCGAAATTATCATAGGACGAGGTGATGACTTGTTCGCCAACTTGCAAACCGTCCAGGACTTCGTAAAACTGTGGATTTTTTCGGCCGAGGGTAATGTTGCGTTTTTCAGCACGGTTGCCGGAAGCGCTCAGTACATACACCCAACTGCCGCCTGTTTTACTGAAAAAACCACCGGTTGGCAAGAGCAGGGCATCGGTGGGTTTGCCCAATTGAAGGCGCACCGGTACCGACAAGCCACGCCGAATACCTTCCGGGACAGGCTCCACAAAACGCATATCCACCTCAAATCGGCCGTTGCGCACTTCCGGGTACACCTTGGAAACACTCAGGCGCACGGCTTTTCCATTAAAATCGAAATGGCCTTCCAGACCGGGAAATATGCGCGAAATATAATGTTCGTCTATTTCCACCTTCATTTTGAAGCCGCTCAGGTCGTCAATTTGACCCAGGTTTTGACCGGTAGCGATACTTTGTCCCACCTCCACATCGACCCGGGAAAGCAGGCCCGAAACCTGGGCTTTTACATTCAGGCTGGACAAATTATTTTTCATCAGGCTCAGGTTCACTTTGGTGCGGTCCAGGGTGCCTTCCAATTGTTTGATTTGGGTGACGCTGTTTTCTTCCTGAAACTGTTGATTTTCAATTTCAATGGCCTTTTGCTGCTGCAATCGGTCGAGCGTATTTTTTGTTTTAATCAAATCCTGTTCGGGAATAATATGGTCGGCAAATAATTTTGCGTTGCGCTCGTATTCATCTTTTGCCTGTCGAATTTGGTATTCGAGGTCGGAAAGCGTGCGTTTGAGGCTAAACTTGTTTTGCCGCAATTGCAAACGCGTATTTTCCAGGTTGTTGATGAGGTCGTACATTTCCGTTTCGCGGTTGACGTAATCGAGGGTCAGGCGCTGGTTTTCGAGTTTCAGGATGAGATCGCCTTCTTTAACCGAAGCGCCGCCATCGAGGTACTTTTGGGCTACATAACCGCCTTCAATGGCATCCAATTGATAGGTTTTGAGCGGTTGTACCACGCCAGTCACCACAATAAACTCATCAAATACCCCCCGTTGGGCAACGGAAATGGTGAGTTTTTCCCGGTCGACATTGAGGGTGCTTTTGTTGTTTGAAAACCAAAAACTGTAAACAGCAAAAGCCGCAAATGCCAGGATACCCGCGCCCCCCAGGATGCGTTGCCAGGTCCATCGTTTTTTCTTGATAATTTTGTCCATGAAAAGTCTTTAAAATTGATCCCGTTCAGGTTGTATGTTTGTATTGTAAAGGGAAGGTCGTGCCATTTTTTTATAGTGCATGTAAATCAATGATTTAGCGCAAAACCGTTGTTCAAACTTGTCCATCTGCGAACACAAGTGTCCGAAAATGAACACTAAGTTGCATTTTTTTGATTGATTTGCATAGAGTTACGCGCAGGCATTGTCTTTGCCAGTATATAATCAACCAACCTTTGTTAAAACATCCATGACCGAAGCACATATTTTAATTGTTGACGACAATCCGGGAGTATTAAGTGCCGGAAAGTTATTTTTAAAACGGCATTTTGCGGTCGTTGAAACTGCAAAAGATCCTGAAGCGATTCCGCAAATATTGCAAGATCAGCGTTATGATGTGATTTTGCTGGACATGAATTTTAACCGTAACAAAAATACGGGTCAGGAAGGCTTGCTGTGGCTGGACCGGATTTTGGACATTGACCCGACGGCAGTGGTGGTACTCATCACGGCTTATGGCGATGTAGAACTTGCGGTGCGGGCCATCAAAAAAGGCGCGACCGATTTTGTGCTCAAGCCCTGGGACAATGAAAAACTGCTGGCAACGCTTACGTCGGCCTTGCGTTTGAAAAACAGCAAAGACGAGAACACTCAGTTAAAATCGCGGCAAGTAGGGCGAAATTTGGCCGAAGTGCGCGATTTACCCCCGATTATTTTTCGCAGCAAGGCCATGCAGGCGGTATTGGACACCATCGAACAGGTGGCAGGAACCGATGCCAATGTGCTGTTGTTGGGCGAAAATGGCACCGGGAAAGACCTGGTGGCGCAGGCTATTCACGCACAATCGAAGCGGGCGACAGAGAATTTTGTCAAAGTGGACCTGGGTGCCATTACAGAAACCCTGTTTGAAAGCGAGTTGTTTGGGCATATCAAAGGGGCATTTACGGATGCGCGGGAAGATCGCCCGGGCCGGTTTGAGGCAGCCGATGGCGGCACTATTTTTTTGGATGAAATTGGCAATTTGCCCCTGGGTTTGCAGGCAAAAATGCTCACCGTTTTACAAAATCGCACTGTGACGCGGGTTGGTTCTAACAAAGTAAAACCGATTGATGTTCGGGTGATTGCGGCCACCAACCAAAACCTGTTTGAAGCCGTGAAACAGCGCAGTTTCCGCCAGGATTTGCTGTACCGGATCAATACCATTGAGATACAGTTGCCTGCTTTGCGCGATCGACCCGACGATATTGAACCGCTGGCCCTGCATTTTTTGCAGATATTTTCCCAAAAATACGGTCGGAATGTGCAGGCTTTCAGTCCGGCACTGCTCAAAGAAATGTATCGGTACACCTGGCCCGGCAATATTCGCGAATTGCAACATGCCGTAGAGCGGGCCGTGATCATGGCGAAACAGGAGCAGCTGCAACCAGAGGACTTCTTTTTTCGCGAAAAAAACGAGCATGCCGATACGCTTGACTACATGAGCATGAATCTCGACGAAATGGAGAAACAATTGATTATCAAAGCGTTGAGTAAACATTACGGCAATATTACCGAAGCGGCGCAAGAACTTGGACTTACTCGGGCCTCGCTTTACCGCCGTTTGGAAAAATACAATTTATAAAAATATCAAGCCTTTTCTGACCACGATATGATTGCACATGATCCGCAAAAATGGGTGCTAGCGCCTACGCATTTCGACCGTTCTGACACCATTCGGAAGTTATTTCCCTGGATTTTACTGCTGTGTGCGTACTCCGGCGGTATTGCCTGGCTGGAGATTTCTTATTGGAAACTGGGCGAACAAAGCCACGTACGCAACCTCACCATCATGCATACTTTATTGGGGTTTGTGATCTCCTTTTTATTGGTTTTTCGCACCAATACGGCCTATGAACGCTGGTGGGAAGGTCGAAAACTGTGGGGCAATCTGGTCAACAGCAGCCGGAATCTTGCCATGAAACTGGCCAGTATGTTGCCAGAAGAAGATCCCCACCGCAATTATTTTCAGAAGTTGATTCCGGCTTATGCGATGGCCTTAAAAGACCATTTGCGGGCCGAAAAAACACGGATTGAGTTGTTTGAAGATTTGCCCGCGCATGTACAGCAAAGCCTCGACCTCGAAAAACACGTCCCCAATCAGTTGGCGTTAGCCATGTTGCAATTGGCCAATCAATTGGCCACTGAAGAGCAAATAACGGGGTTCCAATTCCTTTCCCTGAACAATGAACTCCAGGCCTTCACCGATGTATGCGGGGCTTGTGAACGGATCAAAAACACGCCAATTCCCTACTCGTACAGTGTTTTTATCAAAAAATTCATCCTGATTTATGTAGCCACCTTGCCCTTCAGCCTGGTTTTTACCTTGGGTTATTTGGTGATACCGGTGGTTGCGTTTGTTTTTTATGTGTTGGCCAGTTTGGAATTGATTGCCGAAGAAATTGAGGAACCATTTGGGGGGGACGACAATGATTTGCCGCTGGGTAAAATCGCGCGGAACATTGAGGTACACATTCATGAAATTATTTAAACCGGATGTTCAATTTTCGATCTTTTACTTTGGCATTGAGTGTGCGTATTGGCTTGTTAGCTGCCTCGGTTGGCGGGTCCGTTGCGCTTTTTTGCGGCGATTTTCCGGTAATTTGGAGTTTGCTTTTAGCGGGTTTGGCCCTTTTGGTTGCCCACAATTTGTTTTACTATGTCAATGATACCAACCGGCGTTTGGCGCGTTTTTTTGAAAGCGTACGGTATACTGATTTTGCGATCCGATTTTCGGCTGGGAAAGAAAAAGGTGCGTCTTTTGAAGCGGTAAATCGAGAATTTAATGAGGTATTAGAGGCTTTTCGGCAAACGCGGGCAGAAAAAGAGACCAATTTGCTGTTCATGAACACCATTGTGCAGCATTTGGGGACCGGAATATTGGCTTTTGATGTTCAAAACGGGGTATTACTGTCCAATAGTGCGGCTTTTCAACTGTTGGGTATTTACCGGCTGCACCACTTGCATGATTTGCCCGCCAGCCACCATGCGTTGCTGGAGTTTGTGCAAAACTTGCAGGCCAAAGGAAAGTTGCTGTATCAGCCAGAATCAGGTCGGCAAATTGCGGTACAAGGCGTTATTTTAAATTTGCAGGGCCGGGTGGTGCGCTTGCTTACGTTGCAAAATATTCATCCGGAATTACAGAAAAAAGAATTAGAAGCCTGGCGGGACCTTACACGGGTATTGCGGCATGAAATCATGAATTCGGTCACCCCGATTGTATCGTTGGTGGAGACCATGCAGGACATGTTGCGTTCGGATTTGAAGCCTTATAGCCCGGCAGGCGCGACCGATGATCTGGAAGAGGCGCTGGAAGTGGTGGCCACGCGCAGCCGCAGTTTGGTCGATTTTGTTGCCGCTTACCGCAGTTTTACGGCCATTCCGATGCCGCGTATACAGACCATTTCGGCGCAACGGCTGTTAGACAATGTGGTGGCACTGGCTTTGGCCGATAAAAAAGAAAATCCCGTACAACTTTTGCTTGCCGTAGAACCGCCCGATTTGATGCTTTCGGCCGATCCAGGTCAACTGGAAATGGTGTTGCTGAACCTGATTAAAAATGCACGGGAGGCGTTTAAATCGGTGGCGCCCGAAAACGCCATCCATTTGCGGGCGGGCGCAAACAGCAAAGGACGGGCTTACCTGGAAGTGGAAGATAATGGCCCCGGTATTGAACCCGGCCTGTTGGAAGAGATTTTTATTCCGTTTTTCACGACCAAGCCTACCGGATCGGGGGTTGGGTTGAGTATTTCAAAACAAATTATGCAGTTGCATGGCGGAGATATCCGGGTGCGTACGGATGCGGGGCGTGGGGCGCGGTTTGTGTTGGAGTTTTAGTCTCGCTAGACGTCGGAAGGGTCCCCCCCCACGTCGGAAGGGTCCCCCCACGTCGGAAGCGTTTCGAACGCTTCCGACGTGGGGGGGGGATTATCCATCATCCAACCCGTCTTCTTCCCCCAATGGCGACCGTTGTATTTCCCGGTCCCGGTGCATTTTACACCAAACGCAATCTTCTTTTCCGCAGCCCTCCCGAAACGCATGGGTCTGTATTTTCTGATAAGTTTCTTTGATCAATTGCTGCATCCAGGATAGTTGTTCGCCCGAAATAACCACTTCCGAATGCACAAAATTGCCTTTTTTATCGGGCTCCAACCAGGCAATCACGCTGCTGCCCACTTGCTCCGGGTAAATACGCGCTTCCTCCAACAATATTTTATAAAAAGCCAATTGCCGCCAGTATTCACCACCCAGGACTTCAACTTCATTGGGGGGCGCTACTTTTTTAGCGTCCGGCACGCCGGTTTTATAATCGACTACCCGCAAATGATTGTCCTGCCATTCAATTTTATCTAAAACACCGGTAAGCGGCACACCCGCAAGTTCTACCCGGTCTATTCGACGCTCCACCACGGCCCGTTTACGCCAATAAGGCACCTGTTCGAGCCCATAGCGGTTCAAGTGTTGTTTACCTAGGTTGAGGCGCTGCACATAGCCTTGCTGGCTGAAATAGCCGCGCATCCGCTCCATTTGCTGTTCAAAGATATTTTGCAATACCCCTGTGCCCGGAAATTCCTGCTTGGGATCGGCTTTCATGCGCAAAAAATAATGCCGCAACGCTTCATGGATCGCCTGTCCGTAAGCCGCTGCCTCCCGCATGGTTTCAGGAATGCGTAATAAATCGGCATAATAAAAAGCAATCGGACAACGCAAATACCGGTTGAGTGCCGTGATACTCAGGGTATAATCCTTCAACAGTTCGTCCAAAACGGCTTCCTCTGGCAAAGCAATCACTGGTTTTATCGGCTCCAGGAGTAAACTGCGCTGTGCATCCACCAAAATACCCGAATCTGCGGCGATGATTTGTTTGGGCAGGCCCGTTTCATCGATAAAACCTACCTGCGAGAGCGCTTTCCCATTCCAATCGGCCAAACTAAAGGACATGGATAAATGCCGCTTAGCACGGGTCATGGCCACATAAAACAAGCGACGACGTGCTTCCGTGGCATCTTCTTCGCCCGACAAGGTGAGGGTTTCGGGCAACGCAAACCGGTTGCTTCCCTGGCGCGCACTGGGCTCCCAATCCTCTGTGGTACAATTGATTAAGAAAACATGTTCAAACTCAAGTCCCTTTGCAGCATGGGCCGTAAGCAATTGAATACCCGTTCCAGCGCCTACATTTTGTTGCAGTTGGAGGGCAATCTTGTTATCGTCCATACTTTCCAGCAAGCGCAAGAGCCGCTCGAGGGTAAAACGCGGGTTGCGCGCAATTTCATTGCCCACAAAATCGAGGAAACTATGCAGCACTTGCAACCACCAAACTTTGTCGGGTTGGTCGAGCGCCCATTGTAACAATCCGCTTTGACGGTACAATTGTTCGATCAAAGCAGGTAATGCCATATTCAGACAATCGGCCACCCACTGGTTTAAAGTGCGCAAAACGGAATAAGCATCCGAAAAAGGCGCATAAAGTGGCGTGGGCGCTGCATTTTTGCTAAAATTTCGAAAAAAAGCGCCTTTTTGAACTGATTCAGGGGGAACTTCGGGCGCGCGCAATTGGATGGCCAACTGTGCCAATTCCAATGGATCCAGTCCCCACCAGGGCGCATGCAACAATCGGAACAACCGATAATCACCACTGAAAGGTACATTGGATTCGTCGCTCAAATACCGCAACAGTTCTCGAAACTGCTGCATAACAGGCAAATCCAATAAATTAACAGGCCGTTTGGTGGTGTATGCAATGCCTTTTTTATCCAACAATTGCATCAAACGCACGGCTTCCTTGTGGCGGGCATACAGCACTGAAATTTCTTTTGGATCGACGTTGTCCTGAAGCAGTGTTGCAATTTGGTCTACCACTGCCGCCGTTTCATGCAGGCGATTTTCATATACCTGAATGGCCGCTCCGTCTGTTGCCTTGGTATAGGCCTGTAATTTTTTTTGTTCAAACGTCGCGCCCAATGCGCGTACAGCGCGTAAAGCATTGTTTTCGATCACATTAGAGGCCGCATCGAGGATTTCCTGGGTAGAGCGATAATTGATTTCAAGGACAACCGATTGCAGCGCGGGTTGGAATTTATGGTAAAATTCCAGCAAATTGGCCAATCGGGCACCTTGAAACTCATAGATACTCTGATCGTCGTCGCCCACAATAAACACGTTGGGTGATTCCCAAAAATCGAGCAAGTGGTGCAACAATTGATTTTGTGCCCCATTGGTATCCTGGTACTCATCCACCAAAAAATATTGATAACGCTCCTGATAATTGCGCAACAGGGCTTCATTGGTTTCGAAAGCCTTCAGCACCCAAAGCATCATATCCTCATATTCATAGCGCCCGGTGCGTTGGAGGGCCAGTTGGTAGCGCGGATACAAATCCGCAGCAGCCTTCAAACGCACCATTTTTTCGGTAATATCCTTGACTTTTGCGGTCTTGGGTGCGCCTTTTTTACCGAAACGGCTATTTATTTGGTAAATATAATCGGGATGTTCGGGCAAACTGGCCAGAAATTCGTCCACTTTACGGAGCACAAATCCGGGTGTCCAGCCTTCTTTTTTCATCACTGAAAACAATTCTTTCAGTTGTTTTTCAAAGAAGAAAGCCTGTTTTTTGCCCTCGCGCAACAGGTGGTCGGCAGGCAGGTTTTCCAGCAATTGCCGAATCACCTCTACCCTTTCCAGGTCGCTGAGGGGCTCGAGGTCGCTGCGCCCAAACAGTTCGATATTTTCCTGGATGACGCGGTTACAAAAAGCGTGGAAGGTAAAAACCGGAACGCGGTGGGCTTCGGGGCCGATGATGCTTAAAAGGCGTTCACGCATGGCGCGCGCACCGGCATCGGTAAAAGTAAGGCAAAGGATATTTTGTGCGCGGGCATCGGTATCGAGCAAAATTTTGCCGATCCGGGTTGCGAGTACGTGGGTTTTGCCGGTTCCGGGACCTGCAATTACCAAAACCGGGCCTTCCGTTTGGTCGACGGCCTGTTTTTGTGCTGGATTGAGTTGCTTCAGCGCATCCAGAAACGCCGCATTGTATTGCTGGAGGGGCGTTTCCATTACATCGCTGGATCGATAGACTGGCAGAGTTCGACGAGTACGCCATTCGTCGTTTTGGGGTGTAAAAACACCACCCATTTGTTGTCGGCACCGCGCTTGGGTTCCTTGTTGAGTGGCGTAAAGCCTTCTTTTTCAAGGCGTTCTACTTCGGCGTGAATATCGTCTACTTCAAAGGCAATGTGGTGGATGCCTTCGCCGCGTTTTTCAATAAATTTGGCAATCGGGCTTTCCGGGTCGGAAGCTTCCAGCAATTCAATTTTGCTTTGGCCGATTTGGAAAAAAGAAGTAGCCACTTTTTCGGAGGCCACGGTTTCAACTTTAAAATGCGGAATGCCCAACAATTTATGAAAAAGCGCATTGCTTTCTTCCATGTTGCGCACGGCAATGCCGATATGGTCTATTTGTTTCATTTTTGCTTGATCCAGATTTCTTTAGCACCTGTAAGATCCTGCAAAGCAATCATTTTTTGCTGAATTTCTTGCATATTTTGGTAATGAAACTGTACGCCTACTTGATACCCTTTTTTCTGGGAAAGATACACGTCATACCCGGCCTTTTTCAGGGTTTGGATCGTGCGGTCGGCATTGGTTTTTTCCTGCAAGGTGGCAATAATCAAAACACAGAGGCGGCCTTTTTTGGTGTCCTTCAGTGTTTCACGGCGCACCTCTTCTACTTTTTGGGCCACCGACTCCTTCACTTGTTCGTCCAGATCTTCGCCTTTTGGCGTGGCAGGTTCTTTTGCAACGGGCGCCACATTGGTTTTACTTGCTTTCGCCGGTTCGGGTGTGACGGCACTACTTTTCTCCGTTTTTTCTTTTTCCAGTTTGGCAACAGGCGATTTAACAGGTTTGTGTTCCCGCAGCCACCAAACGCCAGCAATAATGCCCAATAAAAGCAACAACGACCCTATTGCGCCCCACAGTGAAATACGGCCGGCAGGTTTGGCAGGTGATGTATTGTACACGGGCAAATCGGGGGCTGCCACAGGCTTGCTTGCATTGACCGCCGTAGCCATTGGAATCAAATCGGGCGCTTTTTCGGAAACCTCCCGGGAGCGGGCGATCGGAGAAAACTGCAACGGTGGAAGTCCAAAAGATTCGGTGCTATAATTGGTAGCATCGGGCAAAAACTGGATTTTTTGCACATAATTTTTATACAAACGACCAACGCCGGGTAAGGTTACGATTTCGCGTTGATTCAATAAATCGCGCATTTTTTCCACAAAATCGGCCAATGCGCGCCGTGCATCTTCGTCTGGGATGCCATGGGTGCTGGCTATATCTTGCACTAAAATACCATCGTCGAGGGTCAGGTTTTCGCTAAAAGTGAGGGATTTATGGGGTGGATTAACCACGCCACCTACATAATCGACGTTGGCAGTAGACTTCACGGCGGTGAAACCACCAAAATCCGGAATATGGAGGGTGTCATGGAGAAACAACAGTTTTTCTATATGTGCAGGAATATCAATTTGCATAATACGAAAATCAAATGTGGGGAAAGGTACAGGTTAAAAAAAAGCAACCCCGAAAAGCAAAACTGTCTTGGCACGGACGATTAAAATGTACGAATGAAAACGTATTGCAATTTTGCTGCCAAAATCGATGCAAAAGTAGGCCTTTCTTAAATTAGTATGTAATTTTACCCCCTACTACAGACAACAAATAAAATGAGCGAAGTCGAAAGCTTCTTTAAATCGGCTTTTTCGGTTGATAATGTCATATTTGGGTTCGACGAAGGAGATCTCAAGGTGCTTTTGATTCAACGGGGAGCGGCGCCTTACAAAGGTAAATGGGCGCTTCCGGGCGATCTGGTGTATCCGAACGAAGATCTTGATACCGCAGCAGCGAGGGTATTGGAGCAGTTAACCGGGTTGCGCAACGTTTACCTCGAACAGGTAAAGACATTCGGAGCCGTAGACCGCCACCCGCTTGGCCGTGTCATTACGATCGCCTATTATTCTTTGATTAAAATTTCTGATTATGCGGTCACGCCTGCCTCATTCGCACAATCAGCCAAGTGGCATTCTGTTTCCAAAGTTTCCGAACTGGCATTCGATCACAATGAAATCCTGGATAGTTGCCTCAAACGCCTCAAACGCAAGGTACGGATGTCGCCTGTAGGCTTCGAATTGCTCCCGCCTAAATTCACCCTCACCGAACTACAACACCTTTACGAATCCGTCCTAAACCCCGTCAACGGGCTGGATAAACGCAATTTTCGAAAAAAGATCCTGTCCATGAACTTGCTGGTAGAACTCACTGAGTCGCAAGCAGGTGTGGCACATCGGCCTGCTAAACTCTACCAGTTTGACCAGGACAAATACGAGGAATTCGTTGCAGAAGGGTTTAGTTTTGATATTTAGGGAGGAG
>Ga0247839_1007404_pt1 | contig 12080 bp, 10 predicted proteins | sample LaCruzMarch2015__6_FD_192405 | JGI IMG/M metagenome (GOLD analysis project Ga0247839, IMG submission 192405) | Freshwater microbial communities from meromictic Lake La Cruz, Castile-La Mancha, Spain - LaCruzMarch2015_16m | ecosystem: Environmental > Aquatic > Freshwater > Lake | place: Spain...
CACTATTCCACGTGCAGCTCCGCGGCCTGATGCAACAAGCAAGGCAACTGGAGTAGCTAAACCAAGGGCACAAGGACAGGCAATTACTAGTACAGCAATCGCATGAGAGATTGAGAGCGTTAACGTCGAACCAGTTGCATACCAAACTGCAAAGGTAGTGATCGCAGCAGCGGTAACAATGGGAACAAAGACCGCGCTAATTCGATCTGCAAGACGTTGAATTGGAGCCTTTGTGCCTTGTGCGCTGACAACCATTGCGGTGATGCGGGCAAGCTCTGTATCGCTACCAACACGTGTAGCGCGAACAATCAAACGACCATTGTGATTGACTGATGCGCCAATAACTGATGACCCGGGTCGCACATCTATCGGCTTTGTTTCACCTGTGAGCATCGAATTATCCACGGCGCTTTCGCCCTTAACCACGATGCCATCTGTTGCAATTCGATCGCCTGGGCGGACTTCAAACTCATCACCAATTTGTAATTGTTCGATGGGAACAATAAGTGGGAATCCCCCACGAACGATTGTTACCTCTTTGCTACCTAACGCCAGCAAGGAGGACAATGCGCTGCTGGCCTTAGCCTTAGCGCGAGTTTCTAAATATCGTCCCAGGATTACAAAAAAGATAACTCCTGCAGCAACTTCGGTATAGACATCGCCAGCGCCAGTTGAGTTGGCGTAAATAGACCAACCAAATGCAGCCAATGAACCCATTGAAATCAAGTTATCCATCGTTGGATGCTTGAGATTTCTGATGGCGGCTTTATGAATTGGATAAGCAACTATCAAAACTACTGGTGCGCTGAGAGCGATAACAACCCATGCCGTTGGTGAGTACAAAGGATGTGGCAAACCTGCAGCATCCAAAGCATCATGAATCCACATATCTACTTGATGATGCCAGGACATCACCATTGAAAGTGCAACCGCCGGAACTGCAAAGATAAATGCGAAGAAAAAGGCACGAGCAGATTTCTTGCTGTGCAAGGTAATTGATTGTCCATCAGCTAATACAGATGCGGAATACCCTGCCTTTTCAACAATTTTGATTAACTCTTTAGCGCTCATCTCAGCTGGGGCAAGAATATGAGCGGTCTCAGTTGCAAAGTTGATGGTTACGCTGACACCGTTAACGCTATTGAGCGCCTTTTCAACTGAGTTCACACATGACGAACAGGTCATTCCTTGAACTGACAAGGTTGTTGGTTCTAAAGGGGTATTAGTCGCCTGTGTGCTCATCGTCGCTCTCTTCTTTTCATCCATCGTTGTTAAGGATTAAGTCCATTAATTACCGCGTTGTGCAGAATTCCATTAGTTGAAACGCCACTGCCCCCAAAAGGCCCACTGTGACCAGCTGTATTTGTAAAGCATCCACCAGCTTCGCGAACAATGATGTCTAGTGCAGCCATATCCCACAACGCTAAGGATGGTTCGATCGCAACATCTACAGCACCTTCTGCTACCAACATATGTGACCAGAAATCACCGATTCCACGGGTTCTCCACGCAGCTGCGAGCATCTTCTGGAAAGGCTCTAATCGATCGCCCCAGCCAACAAAATCCGAGTATGAAATTGATGCATCGGTAAGTGATGAAATCTTTGATACCGAGATTTTCTTCTCGCTTACACCTTCTGTCGATTCACCATCACTTTCAGTATCTACAAAATCACTATTTCCTGAATTGAAGCGAACCGTAGCACCATGGCCCTTAGCTGCAGCCCAGCGACGAGCAAGTGCTGGTGCAGAAGCAACTCCAACGACAACCTCCTCATTGCCAGCTGCATCAACTTCTACAAGAGCGATCAACGTTGCCCAAGTTGGAACTCCGCGCATAAAGTTTTTAGTTCCATCGATTGGGTCGATAACCCAGTAGCGACCAGAACTTCCTTTGTCGCTTCCAAACTCTTCGCCAACTAATCCATCTGATTGGCGATGAGTTGCTAACGCCTCACGAACCGCTGTCTCAACAGCGCGATCTGCATCGGTAACTGGGGTGTTATCTGGCTTGGTGGTAATCACCAAATCTTGAGCTTGGTATCGATCTACGGTAATTGCATCTGCAAGATCAGCTAAAGCATGGGCTAGGGCGAGATCATCCAGAATCTGTGCTGCCCCATTAGCTGTGCTCATAATGGTGTGAGTCTATTCCACAGGGGTTATAGGTGCGTCCTTAGCAGCTAATAGCGAGCGAAGGCTTGCCAGGCGCGCTGTTCTGTGAGGGTTTGGCACGCCATCGGGTGCGGCCCATGCATCAAGTTTGCAGCTGCTTTCAGCATGCGAACAGTTGGATAAGCAGTTGGCAGCAACCTCCGACAAGTCACTAAAGGCATCAACAATTCGTTGATTATCAATGTGCGAAAGACCAAAGGCGCGGATGCCAGGTGTATCAATAATCCAACCTACGCTGTCTACCAACGGCAAGGCGATCGCACTGGAAGATGTGTGTCGTCCACGCCCTGTAGCAAGATTGACATCACCAGTTGCGCGATTACTTTCAGGAATTAAGGCGTTAATCAATGTGGATTTTCCAACACCTGAATGTCCAACCAAGACAGAAATTTTTCCTTCAAGAACTTCATGCAACTTTGCTAAATTCTCTTCCCGTGATTCACTCTTTATCGCGGTATGAATAATCTCGACATCTAAATCGGCATACTCTGCAAGAAATGGTGGTACCTCGCTGATATCTGTCTTTGTGACAACAATTTTGGGAACAATGCCTTCGGTAAAAGCTGACACCAAGAAGCGATCAATCAATCCGCGACGAGGCTCTGGATTAGCGGCAGCAACAACAATTACCAGCTGATCAATATTGGCAACGATGGTGCGCTCAACTTGTGCGGCATCATCAACTGTTCGGCTTAACGAATTGCGACGCTCTTGAACCGCAACAATGCGAGCAAGGGTTCCTTCTGTGCCAGAAATATCTCCGACTAATGAAACATTGTCACCAGTTACAACTGATTTAGGTCCTAGTTCGCGTGCACGCATCGCGGTAACGATGGTGCCATCTTCTGTTATGCAGGTCTGGCGACCACGATCTACCGTTGTGACTAAAGCGGTTATTGCATCATTATGTGAAGGACGATCCTTGCTTCGCGGACGGGTGCTACGGGATGGGCGGATGCGCACATCTGATTCATCGTATTCGCGTGGACTCATACTAAAAGTGAGCTCCACAGTCCTGGGAAATCTGGAAGGGTTTTACGAGTTGTTGCAATGTTTTCCACTTCAACTCCTGGAACAACTAAACCCAAAACTGCACCAGCTGTAGCTAATCGATGATCCTCGTATGTATGGAAAACACCAGCATGCAATGGTGCGGGGGTAATGTGTAAAGCGGTTTCTTCCTCAACCACATTTCCGCCTAGCGCGTTAATTTCACGTGTTAGTGCAGCAAGGCGATCGGTTTCATGGAGGCGTAAGTGCCCAATTCCACGCAAATGTGATGGTGAATCGGCAAGGGCAGCAAGGGCAGCGATTGAAGGGGTTAGCTCACCAACATCATGAAGATCTATATCGATTCCATGAATTGTTCCACTGCCCTTAAGTGTTAAACCAGCATCGCTCATTGAGACAGTTGCACCCATTGATGTAAGAATTGAACGCAACTGATCACCAGGTTGTGTCGTCACCTTGGGCCAATCTGCAATTGTCACACTTCCGCCACACACCATCGCAAGTGAAAGAAATGGCGCAGCGTTTGATAAATCTGGTTCGATGACTAAATCTTTTCCATGTAACGCACCTGGCTTAACGCTCCAGCTTTGGTTAGCTGCATTTACTTCAACCGTTGCTCCAAAGTCGCGCATCATTTCGACGGTCATTTCAATATGTGGCATTGATGGAAGTGAGCCACCTTGATGCTTGGCAACGATTCCCTTATCAAAACTTGGTGCAACCAATAGCAGTGCTGATAAGAACTGACTTGATGCGCTTGCATCAATTGTGAGATCGCCGCCAGGAATTGAACCGGTGCCATGCAACTTCAGAGGCAAGCTATAGCGTTTTTCATGGTCTACAGAAACGCCAAGCTCTTCCAAGGCTTTAATAACTGGGCCTAGTGGTCTTTCATAAGAACGGGGATCGCCATCAAAAGCTACTTCACCCGTTGCAAGTGCTGCAAGCGGAGGCAAAAAGCGCATAACCGTTCCGGCATTTCCAACATCAATCTTTACTCCACCCTTTAAAGCTGCCGGCGTAACAATCCACTGCAACTCTTCAAGACCATTGACAGTAACTCTCTTTTCTTCAATTCCAACACCTAATGCTTTTAGGCCCGCCATCATTAATTCGCTATCCCGTGAAACCAAGGGACGGCGTAAAACAGATTGGGTCTTTGCCTGTGCCGCCAAAATCAAGGCACGGTTGGTTACAGATTTTGATCCAGGAATGACAACGCTGATATCAACTGGTGTCGCGCCGCGGTAAATCGCGGGCCAGTGGGCGTTGTTTGTCATCGCCTAAGTCTAACCGCAGACCGCTCCTGCGATACCCTTGAATTATGTGTGGACGTTATGCGCAAACCGCCGACATGCGCGAGCTTATGGAGCAGTTTTCAGTAACAGGCACCTCTCCCGAAAGTTCATTGCCACTGAACTGGAATATCGCACCAACAAATCCCATTTACATCCTTCGCGCCAATGATCAATCGGGCAATGACACATCCAGAGAAAAAGCGTTAGCGGTGGTTTCGTGGGGATTAATCGGGCCATGGCTTTCAGATTTCCAGGAAGCGCGCGCTTCGCAATCCCGTGCGATCAATGCACGCAGTGAATCGATTCATGAAAAGCCAACCTTTAGAAATGCATTCCGCGCAACGCGATGTTTGATTCCGGCAAGTGGCTATTACGAATGGGCAACAGCTTTGGGCAAGTACTCCCCTAAGCAACCTTTTTACATCTCTGCACGTAACGGTGATCAACTTCCAATCGCTGGAATCTGGAGCAGTTGGCGAGCCCCGAATGGCGAAGTAATCGAAACCGCATCCATCATTACGCAAGAAGCTCAGGGCGAGTTAGCAACAATTCACAGCCGAATGCCGGTCTTTATGCCACAGGATCGCTGGGATACATGGCTCAACCCACGCAATACCGATATCAATGAGTTGAAATCCTTAATGGTGGTTGAGAATCCAGAATCAATTGTTAAGGCTCATCCGGTATCCAGTGCGGTCAATAGCGTGGCAAATAATGGAAAAGGTTTAATCGTCGAACTGCCTTTGGGAGAGCCAGAAACCCTCTTTTAACGATAGTGTTTTAGGCGATGTCAACGGATCTAGTTAAAGAGAGCTCGGCGGATCGTGCTGTCCGCTTCGAGCGAGATGCCCTTGCCTTCACAGATCAGTTGTATGCGGCAGCTCTGCGTTACACAAAGAATCCGCATGATGCAAAGGATTTAGTTCAAGATACTTATTTGAAAGCCTTTGCTTCATTCCATCAATTTGAGCCAGGAACAAATCTGCGTGCGTGGTTGTATCGCGTCTTAACAACAACATTTATCAATACATATCGCAAGGATCAGCGCCGTCCTCAATTGAGCTCAGGCGAGATCGAAGATTGGCAGCTAGCCGCTGCTGCATCCCACAGTAGTGATCAAGGAAAGTCTGCAGAGGTTGAAGCTCTAGAAAATTTGCCCGATAGTGATATCAAGCGTGCTTTGCAGGACATCCCAGAAGAGTTTCGGATCGCTGTTTATCTAGCCGATGTCGAAGGTTTTTCATACAAGGAGATCGCTGAAATTGTTGGAGTCCCTGCAGGAACGGTGATGTCACGTCTGCATCGGGGAAGAAAACAGCTGCGCGAACGGTTAACTGAGTATGCAAAGGAACTGGGTTACACCACCGAGAAAAGTTCGGGGGCGAAGCCATGAGTTTCAACGAGTTCTACAGCGGTAAAAACTCTCTGGCCTGTAATGAGGTTCTCAACTCCTTTGTTCTTCTTATTGAGGGAAGTATTGAACAGCCACATATTGGTTTAATTGAAGTTCATATCTCTGCATGTCCATCATGTGAAGCTGAGTTAGCTCATGAACAGGCGATGCGACAGCTCATGCAAGATACCTTGCGCCGTAGCTGTAACGAGAAGGCTCCAGAAGATTTACATGATGCGATTTATCGCCAGATTCATGCACAAATGGCTGGATCATTTACCGAAATTGTTACCCAGTACAGCATGACTGAGATTTCCATCGAGATTGATGAGTTTGGTCAGATTGAACACCGCGAGGTAACTATTGAACACACAGAAGAGATTCGTTTTTTAAACCCAGAAGATTCAAGCAATGATGGCGATAATCCATCGTCATCACATGGGCAGGGTTAATTGCGATGTTGCCAGAGGATGAAGTTCTAGGGGCGGTTGGATTCACCGAGATGGTAGTTCGCCCAGGCGATACATCGGTTGCTATTGGTATAGGTGATCTTCCAATTATCGCTCCATCCTTACTGATTAACTTGATGGAGCATGCCGCAATACTTTCTCTGGATCTTTACCTAGAGCCTGGTGAAACAACTATTCCAGTCAGTGTTGAATTCATCTCATTATCGCCAGCGGGAATTGGTGCATCTCTACGCGGGACATCACGTGTTATTGAAATATCAGGAAAAGAGCTGACCTTTGAGTGTGAGGTCTATGAAAATGAACGCCAGATTGCAGCGGCTTTGATAAAAAGATCAGCGGTGGAGCGAGTATCTTTCCTCGCCCGCACCGCTGCTCTTCACTTAATTCAAAACGATAAATAGTTTGTTGCTCTGCTTTACTTACTTTAGATCAGGTAATTTCAAGCAATCAGAAAAGAACTACGCTTTCTTGGTTGCCCAGAAGATTTCAGCAATCTCATCGATCTTTGCGATCAATGAATCTGCAACTGCAACATCCTGAGTTCCCTTTGTTCCTGCAGCACCTGCAAGCTTTGTTGCCTCATTGAACAATGAGTGCAGCTGAGGGTATGCCTCGAAGTGTGGAGCCTTGAAGTAATCGGTCCATAGCACCCATAGATGCTCCTTAACCTGGTGTGAACGCTCTTCCTTGATCGCCACTGAACGTGAACGGAAATCCGCATCTGGGTTAGCTGCGTACTTTTCCATGCATGCCTTTACAGATAGCGCTTCGATCTTTGCCTGTGCTGGGTCATAAACACCACATGGCAGATCGCAGTGTGCGTAGACAGTTGTCTTTGGTGCAAACATTTTCTTCTCCCCTATTAAGCACTTGTGTTTGATATGTGTGAGATGGAATTGCCGTGCTTATGGTGCGAGACTACCGCCCGTGAGCAAATTTGGCACAGTCAGGGTCTCAGGATCATCAATGGCCCCTACCTATAAGGATGGGGACTGGCTTGTGGTTTCCTGGCTTGAAGGTGGGCTTGCTCCATTGGTTGGCGAACGGATTCTGGGCAAGGTTGTCGTTGTAGAGCGGGAAGAACGCCCAGGTATTTTCTTAGTAAAGCGCCTTCAAAAATCTCACGGCGGTAATTTCTGGGTTCAAGGTGACAATGATGGAAGCACCGATTCACGCAGCTGGGGATGGATTCCAGCCAATGAAGTTGTTGGTGTAGTGCTCTTTAGATATCGCAAAAAGCGCTAGCGAGTAAAAGCTTCCAACAACAATGCTTTTTGCTCATCCTCGTGCAGGTGATGACTTCCTGTTGCAGGAGATGCGGTTGCACGACGAGAAATACGACGAAGAATTCGCTCGCCAAATCCATGTCCACCATGAGCATCAGATGTACGCAAGGCGATATGTGACCATGGGCCTTGGTTAGCAGGCTCATCTTGTACCCATAGCAAGTTTGCATTTGGATGCTTGTTTGCTTCAGCAACCATTTCATCAATTGGCAGTGGGTACAAAAGTTCAACGCGAACTATCGCTGTACCTGTTTCGCCAAGCTTTGCACGCTCTGCAACGAGGTCGTGATAAATCTTTCCTGAACAGAAGATGACTCGTGATGCATTTTGGACTGAATCATCACCGATAACTGGACGGAAGTGTCCGGTTGTGAAATCAGATAGGGCAGATGCTGCAGCCTTGAGGCGAAGCATTGACTTAGGTGTAAAGACAATCAATGGACGTCGCGCAGGGTTTTTTGCATGCCAACGTAGTAAGTGGAAATAGTTGGCTGGGCTGGCAGGTTGCGCCACAGTCATGTTCTGCTCTGCACAAAGTTGTAGATAACGCTCAATACGTGCTGATGAGTGATCTGGTCCTTGTCCTTCATATCCGTGTGGAAGTAGAAGAACTACAGATGAACGCTCGCCCCACTTCTGCAATGCAGAAGAGATGAACTCATCGACAACTGTTTGGGCTCCATTTGCGAAGTCACCAAACTGACCTTCCCAGAGAACTAAAGCTTCTTCACGCTCAAGGCTGTAGCCATACTCAAAGCCCATCGCCGCATATTCGCTGAGCAATGAGTCGATAACAAAGAATTGATTTTCATCGCTGATCAATGCGCGAAGCGGAGTCCACTCACTGCCATTTTCCTTATCAACGATAACCGCGTGACGGTTTGAGAAGGTTCCACGACGTGCATCTTGTCCTGCAAGACGAATTGGGTGACCCTCTTGTAGCAATGATCCAAATGCCAACATTTCACCGGTTGACCAATCGATCGTTGCATCGTTTAGGGATTCCACGCGCTTTGCAAGCTGTGGAGTCAACTTAGGATGAACGGTAAATCCTTCTGGAACAGCAAGCTGTGTTGCTGCGATTTCACGTGCGATCTTTTCAGAGATTGCTGTGTTGATCTCTTGTGCAGCAGGTGCAACTGGAGCTTTGAAGTTCTCATCATGCTCTGGCTCGATGTTATTAACTGCGGCAAAGATCGATTCCAGCTGCTCTTGGTAATCCCGTGCGATTCCTTCAGCCTCTTCAGGAGTGATGTCTCCACGACCAACAAGTGCTTCGGTATACAAGGTACGTGTTGAACGCTTTGCATCAATTAGTTTGTACATCAACGGCTGAGTGAAACTTGGCTCATCACCTTCGTTGTGACCGCGACGACGGTAACAAATCATGTCTACAACAACATCCTTGTTGAACTCTTGACGGTATTCAAATGCCAAACGAGCTACGCGAACACATGCTTCTGGATCATCTCCATTGACATGGAACACCGGTGCCTGAATGATCTTTGCAAAATCAGTTGAGTACTGAGATGTGCGAGATGCATGAGGTGATGTTGTGAAACCAACCTGATTGTTAATAACAATATGAATTGTTCCGCCTGTGCGATATCCGCCCAACTGTGAAAGCTGAAGAACTTCAGCGTTTACGCCCTGGCCAGCAAATGAGGCATCTCCGTGAAGCAAAATAGGCATGACAGAGAAGGCGTTTTTAATGTTGAGGCGATCCTGCTTTGCACGCACAATTCCTTCAAGAACTGGGTTAACAGCCTCAAGGTGTGAAGGGTTTGCAGCTAAGTAAATCTTGGTTTGTGCACCGGTTTCAGATGTAAAGACCCCTGATGTACCCAAGTGGTACTTCACATCGCCTGAACCTTGAACCTGGTTTTCTGCGTAATGTCCTTGGAACTCTTGGAAGATCTGACCTGCAGATTTTCCGGCGACATTTGCAAGAACATTCAAACGCCCACGGTGAGGCATTCCGATACAGACCTCATCAAGACCAGTTTCAGCGGCTGCAGAGACAACAGCGTCAAGAAGTGGGATTACAGACTCGCCACCTTCCAGAGAGAAACGCTTTTGCCCAACAAACTTTGTGTGAAGGAATGACTCAAATGATTCTGCGCTATTGAGCTTACGCAATACACGAAGCTGCTCTTCGCGCGGAAGTTTGGCGTAACCAACCTCAACCTTGTTTTGAATCCATTCGCGTTCCTTTGGATCTTGGATGTACATGTACTCCACACCAACTGAACGGCAGTAAGAGTCACGAAGAATTCCAAGAATTTTACGAAGCGGCATGAACTTCTTGCCACCAAATCCACCAGTGGCAAATTCACGATCTAGATCCCACAGAGTTAAACCATGTGTCACAACATCAAGATCTGGATGTGAACGTTGTACATATTCAAGTGGATCAACATCTGCCATCAAGTGACCAAATGTGCGGTACGCCTGAATCAGCTGCTGAACGCGGGCTGTCTTGTTGATCTCTTCATCGCGTGTAAATGCAAAATCATTGGCCCAACGAATTGGCTCGTAAGGAATTCGAAGTGCGGAGAAGATCTCATCGTAGAAACCTTCAGCGCCTAACAAGTACTCGTGCATGCGGCGCAGGAAATCTCCAGATTGTGCACCTTGAATAATGCGGTGGTCGTAAGTGCTTGTGAGGGTAATTACCTTGCTGATGGCCATGTTTACGAGGGTTTCCTCGCTTGCGCCCTGGAATTCAGCTGGGTAATCCATCGCACCAACACCCAAGATCAATCCCTGTCCTTGAACAAGTCGTGGAACTGAGTGAACAGTTCCGATTGTTCCTGGGTTGGTGATCGACATTGTTGTGCCAGCAAAATCTTCAACGGTTAATGCACCAGAACGAGCCTTCTTAATGATCGCTTCATATGCCGCCCAGAACTGACCAAAATCTAAATCCTCGCAGCCCTTTACAGATGGAACAAGAAGTTGACGTGAACCATCTGGCTTTGCCAAGTCGATCGCAACGCCAAGGTTGATATGTTCTGGCTTTCCAATTGCAGGCTTGCCATCGAGGTCACCAAAGAATGCATTCATCTCTGGCATTGCACGAACAGCCTTGATCATCGCAAAGGCAATGATGTGCGTAAATGAAACCTTTCCACCGCGACCGCGCGCAAGGTGGTTGTTAATCACAATTCGATTATCAATCATTAACTTCGCAGGAATTGCGCGAACAGATGTCGCAGTTGGAACTGTTAATGATGCTTCCATCGCTTGAACAACGCGAGCGCTTACTCCGCGAATTGGTTCAAGTGAAGATGCACCTGGTGTGATCAAAACTGGAGCAGGTTTTACAACTGGATCTGCTGGAGTTGGTTGCGCCGAAGTAGATTCGCGAACAACGGGTTGAGAAACTGGCGCAACAGGTGCTGCTTGTGCAACAGGTGCTGCAACAGGTGCAGGAGTTACAACTGGCGCTGCTGCAACTGGAGCAACAGGTGCTGGTGCTGCAGTTTTTTGCTGCGCCTTAGGAACTGGCGGAACACCTTTGTTTGCTGAAGAGTTTTGCGTTGCTGAAGAGGTTTGGGTTGCAGATGCAGGAGTTCCTGGCTTATTACTTTTGAAGTACTCGACCCATTCAGGGTCTACGGAAGAAGGATCCTGTAGATAATGCTCGTACATCTCATCGACGAGCCAATCATTTGCACCAAAATCCTGTGCCGACACTGGCAAACTCCTTCTGCATTGGTTACGCCGCCTAGCCTATCGGCCAATGCCCGCATGAATAAACCCGTTTAGGCGCAGATTAGGCGAGATTGGCCACATCACCGAAGGCGATCTAGCCCCTACATCTCTTCCAGAGTTCGCCCTGCAAATCCATCGCACTTAGTCCACCCTTAACCCATGCCAACAGCGATAGTGACAGGTGCCAGCCGCGGTCTGGGCTTTGAAAATGCCAAGGGGTTAGCAGCACGTGGATATGACATCGTCATGGTGGCAAAGGATCAGAGCCGGCTTTCGACGGCGCAACAATCTTTGCTCAGTGATTTTCCAGATCAAAAGTTCTGGAGCTACGCCATTGATCTGGAGAATTTATCAGCTACCCGAGCAACGGTCTCTGAGATTGCAGCGGCGCACCCAAATCCAGATCTTCTCATTCTTGCTCATGGCGTTATGAGCGAAAAGATGTCAAAGACTTTGCGAACTACAGATCAAGAGTGGCGCAGAGTTATGGCGATCAACTGTGATTCTGTTTTTATCCTTCTTAATGGTTTGGTTCCTTCCATGACGGAAGCCCGTAAGGGTCGAGTAATTGTCTATTCAGCATGCCTTGGAAGAATGTCGGGAGCTGGAAACACTGGAGGTCTTGCACCGTATCGAATTAGCAAAGCTGGTGTTAATGCAATGGTTCGCAACCTTGCACATGAAACAGGTTTGGGTGCACGAGGAGTGTTAGTTGATGCGGTCTGTCCTAA
>Ga0247839_1007405_pt1 | contig 12077 bp, 9 predicted proteins | sample LaCruzMarch2015__6_FD_192405 | JGI IMG/M metagenome (GOLD analysis project Ga0247839, IMG submission 192405) | Freshwater microbial communities from meromictic Lake La Cruz, Castile-La Mancha, Spain - LaCruzMarch2015_16m | ecosystem: Environmental > Aquatic > Freshwater > Lake | place: Spain...
CTACTAACCCCTACCTTGTCTCCGAACCACTGGAAAAATAAACTCACACCATGATCCGACCCGAATACCTCAAAACCCTCTTCGTCCCCAAAAAGCCCGGGAAAAATCAGCCACCACCCGACTGGTCCCGCCCCTTTGCCATCCTCACCGCCCACAACCCCGGAGGCAAAATAGTCGACCTCGAAACCAACACCGAGGCAGACAAGGAACTTCGACGCAGCCTATCCCGTAAGTCGTTACCTAAACACCGCGTCACCGCGGTTGCCGAGGACTGGTCCCATGAGGAAAAAAGCTTCGCTGTCTGGGGACTAAACCACGCCACCGCCGCAAAGATCGGGCGCGAATTCCGTCAGGACGCCTACTTCTGGGTGGAGAACGGCACCGTCCACGTCCACAGCTGCCATACGCAGGAAAAACAAAAGGTCGGAACGTGGGAAAGCCGCCTCCGCACCTTTGGCGATAAACTCACCCGTAATCTCTATGTCATCCAGCTCGATCCTTTGGTTCGTAAAGACTCCAGGGCCTTCCGGAAAAAGAACCCAAATTATAAAGCAGATAAGCACTGTCTTTACGTAGGCACCACGGTCCTCACGCCTAAAGAACGGTTCGCCCAGCATAAGACGGGAATCAGATCCAATCGCTATGCGAAAAAGTACGGCCTAAAACTCCTGCCTGAGTTATATCGGGATCAACCTATCCTTACGGCCAACAACTACGTCGAAGAGGAAAAGGCCTACGCCGAGGCCCTGCGTATCCAAGGCCACGCCGTCTGGCAGAACTAACCATCTGCCCTTTTTTGAGCGAGCTAAACGTGGATGTTTTGAGTCTGTAAATCACCAACTTTTCTCCAATTGCGTCATTTCCGCTTTCCTGCATTTATTTTATATTAATCCAACGAAATGAAGGGTGGCTTTGATTTTGGAATTCTGATTCTCGGGCTGGGCGCCCTCACTTTCGTTGTGGGTCTAGGCGCCTGGATTTGGGACTTCCTTGCTAACCGCAAAATCCAGATTCCCGAGCAACAATCGGTTGACTTAGGTATCACAGCTCCCCAGCCCCCAATCCAAAAAGCTCCCTCACCCCAATCATCTATAAAGCAACCGGTTATCCCTAAAAAAGACTCAACATGCTTCGACGTTGCAATAGCTCCACTTCATTCACCCCATATACCTAAAAAAACCGAAATACCCCCTGCCCAAAGTCTCCAAATCCAAAAAACACCCCTCATCTCTGGTTCACCACCTTCAACATTAAAGACAGGTGAACATACACCTAAATTACTAAGTTCTTTCCCCTCCGTCAGTAATCATAAAAAAGAGAAGAAAGAAAAAGTCAGCATAACTACCCCGGAAGTTCCGAGGCCGGTAAAAAGACAAGCACCTCTCCCCGAATACGGCGGAATGTGCTCGAAGTGCGGTGAAAATCCCAAGGTTCCCGGCAACGACGGTTTTTGCAAGGATTGCTCACCTTTGGACTAATGCGTGCTTTTTTTTGAGAATTTCTTCGTATTTCACTTGTTTAATGAGTTTTAGCCTTTGTATTTTGTCGTTGTGATTCATAGTCTTTTAAGACCCTATGACTAAAGCTTCAGTTCTACAATGCAACATGAGCTCAATCAGGAACGCCTTATCAGCAGGTGTGAGCTTGCCAGAAGCCATATCAAATTTTGAGCATCAACTAGTTGTCAACGGGCTGGCTGCTGAGAATGCTAAACTCCGCGCAGAAGAAGCTGGAAGAGAAATACGCAAACTCCAAGAAGCAGTCTACAATGATCGAGACCCCCGAATTTCTATTCAGCCAAAGAAGGCAGATGAGAAATGGTATCTCGGACCTACCCCAAATGATTATCTCTGGCCCCGATATCGTAGCTTATTAATTAATGAAAAGGGATTGCCCGAAAAAACTGTTCAAGAACTCGACATTGCCACCACTCGCATCGTAAGCCAACTTGGCAGCCCAGGATCATCAGCATTTCGCAAGCAAGGCTTAGTCGTGGGACGAGTTCAAAGCGGTAAGACATCAAACTTTATGGGAGTCCTAGCGAAAGCTGGTGATTCAGGTTACAGAATCATAATCTTGCTGGCTGGGACAACCAACACGCTGCGGTATCAAACACAAGATCGCCTGCAAAAAGACCTCATTGGCTTAGGAGACACGCGCTGGAGGTGGTTAACCCAAGCAAAATGCGACCCTGTTACCCTTGAAGTTGATAGGCAAGGTGAATTCAACGAAATTGGCAACGCGACATCAATAATGGCAAATACTGCAACCCGATGTATCGCAGTAATCAAAAAGAATGCCATTGTTCTGACCCGAGTACGGAAATGGCTTCTAGGTGTACAAGATCAGCACAAGATGCTCTGTCCTGTTCTTATCATTGACGATGAGTGTGATAATGCATCGGTTAACACAAAGAGACCCGGCGAAGACCCTGCAAAGATAAACAGCGAAATCAGAGACATTTTAAAAGTGCTGCCAAAGGTCAGCTACCTTGGCTACACAGCTACTCCATTCGCAAATGTTCTAATCAACCCAAATGCTGAAGAACAGGATCTTTACCCAAGGGATTTCCTTTTCGCTTTGCCGCAAAATACAGAGTACTTTGGACCAGAACGGATATTTGGACGCAACCCGCTCAATTCAAATGACACGGGGAGTGACGGCAATGACATCGTCCGAGAAATACCGAATAAAGATATTGCCAAGGTCTGTCCCTCGAACAAGAAGAGTATCGATAGTTTCACGATTGCAGAAGCAGACTCTCTGAAAGATGCCATTCGTTACTTCATCATGAGCACAGCAGCGCGTTGCTGGCGAGAAAGTCACGAGGGGTGGGATCCTGAATTCAAAACGATGCTTATAAATATTTCGCAGTATATTGTAATGCACGGGAAGACAAAGCCGATAATAGAAAGACTACTAATTAGTTTGGGATCCTCACTAGAGAACGAAAAAAACATATGGCAAAGACAATGGGAAGATGAAAACAGCAGATTTACGCAAGAAGACATAGGCTGTAAGAACAAAAAAGTTCAGTGGGATGATCTGCTCCCAGTTCTTACTAAGGATTTGATCAGAAGCATTAAAATCATTGTGAGTAACAGCAATCCTAATCTTGCGTCAAATCTCAATGCCTGCTTCGACAAATCGAGAAAAGGCGACATCTTAATCATCATTGGAGGAAATACACTGTCTCGTGGAATCACGCTGGAGGGATTGAGTGTCTCTTACTTTGTACGGACATCCACAACGTACGACACTCTTCTCCAGATGGGGCGATGGTTTGGATACCGCAAGGGGTATGAAGATATGCCACGCATCTGGATGACAAATGAAATGGAAGACAGGTTTCTTCAGCTTTCTGCAGTGGAATATGAAATGTTTCAAGAGATTTTACATTTTATGGCAGGAAGATCTCCAGCAGAGATTGGTCTACGAATTCGCAAAAGCCCAGGAATGCAGATCACTGCGAAATCAAAGATGTATCATGCCGAGGATTGCGATATTGATTACGAGGGTTTCTGCATCCAGACCACTTTTGTTCATAAAGATGAAGAAGATGCCTTGCTCGCTAATCTGGCTGCTGTTGAGAAGCTTATAGGAAAGGCGGGCGGGGCAGCCTCTTGGAGCCCTAGACGTGGATTTTGGCTGAAAAAGAACATCGCGGTTGAGATTATTCTGAGTTTCCTTTTTGATTACAGATTTCATAAAAAGAATCAGAAAGCCGACCAAGATGTCTTGATCAGTTACATCAAAAAAAGAAATTCCACTGGCCATTGCATTAGATGGAATGTTGCAGTCAAGACCAAGACTGAATCTTTGCACCAAAGCGATAGACTAGTGCTTAATGGGCTTGAGGTTAACAAGTTTCAGTTCAGCAGGCACAAAGCATACGAAAGCGAGAACTTCGCATATTTGCAGGCGATAAAGAGTTCAACTGATATTTTTGCTGATGCCGAGAATCCCCAAGAGCTCGAAAGGCTCTGCTCCAACGATCAGGAGCGAATTGTCCAACGCAACACGTACGAAGACGGTCACGGTTTAATAATAATATACCCTATTAGGGCTGATTCACAACCCGACGCGAAGAATATGAAGAATCGTATCGCTCTGAATGCGAAAGCTGATGTCTTTGGATTATCAATTTTTTTCCCTGGCAATCGGACTGACCGCACAGGACTAGGTTCGGTACGTGTAAGAATAGTTCCAGCTCAAGCAACTAACGAAGAAGAAGAATATGATAACGAGCCAGTCATATGAACAGCTACAAGACTTTGTTCGGTCAGATTGAGCAGGGGCTTCAAAGCCTTGAACTTTCAAAGGTCCCTAAAAGTGGAGAGTTTTCCTTTTGGGACTTTGATAAGACTGCTTGTAATGGTTATATTTTTAGATTGGGAATACAAGATGTCTCCTATCCATCACTGTGGATTGGAGGCAATGAAACCCTGAACGCTAAGCAAACGATTTGGGAGAGTCGTGGCGTCAGGGCCACACAAGCGCAGGATTTTTCTGGAACTACTTCTTCATGGATTGTTATTGAGACGGAAAAACTGCAGTCTCCCAGCATCTTCATTTCCCTTGCCTCAAGCATCTGCGCTAAATGCATTGACAAAAAGTCTACGAGCAAAGAAGTCGTAAGTGCAGCCCTCGATGAATGGCGTGAGATGTTTCGATACGATAGTAGTGGCCTTGGTCAGCATGAACTTGCTGGATTAGTCGGAGAGCTTATTACTTTAGAGGGAATTGCCGCCCTACACGGGTCAGATGCGCTTGAAACATGGCATGGCCCAGATCGTAGATGCCACGACTTTTCACGTGGTCGACAAGCTATTGAGACAAAGACAAAGACTTCGATGGGATTAGAAGTATCCATTAATGGACTATCCCAGCTTGAACCACCAGCAGACGGCATGTTAATTTTAAGGTTTATCAGGCTTGAAGAGTCGTCGGACGGCAACTTGAGTATTCCTAGTCTTATTAAACAAATTTGCGCATACGGACCCAGCTTGCGAAGGCTTGACGTAGCTATACTCAAGGCTGGGGCAAGTTTTTCGCAATTATCTGAGCCACATATTCTGTTTCGTCTGCTTGAGAGTGCCGCATATTGTGTAACTGAGGGATTTCCACGGATCATTCCTAGTTCTTTTAATGACATGCGTTGCCCAGACGGTGTTGCAGGCATAAAGTACCGAACAGATCTTGCTTTGGCCGAGAAACACAGAATTAATGAGACAGAATATCTTGCTTTTTTAAAGACTTTTTGAATATGAAACTTTCGGTTTTTTCTGAGCAAAAGACCCCTTTAGGTGGATTTGATTTTAGTGTCATTAATCGGCTTTTGGGCTCCCCTTCATACATTGACGACCTTTCTCTTTTTGTTCGCGAGACAGCCCAGAATTCTTGGGATGCTCGCATCAGGGGCTCCTTGGCAAAAGATGTTGGTTTTCGATTTATTCTCCGGACCTTCACAGATACACAGTCACGGTTTTTTAAAACCAATATATTCAATGGCACCAATGATACTTTGGACTTAACGGCGTCTCTTGTTAGCACTACAACGAAAGGTCAACCTTATATTATCATTGAAGACACCGGTACAGTAGGTCTTGCAGGACCTACGGAAGACAACGTCAGAAGTAAGACTCGAAATTTCGTCTCTTTCGTTCGTAATATTGGTCAGGATAAACATGATCAGAACTCAGGTGGTGCTTTTGGATTTGGGAAGTCTGTATTTTTTCGTTTTAGTTCTGTTAGAACGATTATTACCTACACCCGAACACATGATGAAGATGGTTCACTGATCTCTCGTTTTATGGGCATGAGCCTAATGAGTCCTTCTGGTAGTTTAACTGGGCGCCATTGGTGGGGTGTCCCTCCAAAAGGTAAATCAGGCTTTAACCAGCCTTTAACAGGTACTTTTGCCGATACTTTTGCTAAGACAGTCGGTTTTAGGCCATTCGGCCCCAAGGAGACAGGCACTGCCATAATGATGCTTGGACCCGACTTTCCATATGGCCCTATTTCTAGAAGCTCCAGTGAACTGCTAACATCAAAAGGTAGATCAAAATTCATTTTGTCGGTAAAAGAGGCACTTCAGATTTGGTATTGGCCCAGGATGATTGGCTCGGGATTGAATGATGGACGACTAATTTGCTCAGTGACCTGCGACTCGTCAATTGATGACCAAATAGACCCCGACAATCTTCCATGTCCACTTCATCTTTATCAGATCTGCTTTGAAGAAATCCAGAAACGCATTAAGGACCCCAAATATGTACCTGATTCTCAAGTACAGATCAGGAGTATTAAAAAGAATGCGAGAGAGAGTTTTGGGTATCTTGCTGTCTTTCCAACGGCAAAAACGGACAGGCCACCTTTTGCAAGTGCAGAGATTACTCCAGGACACCCCTTTCGGTCTGCGTTGTGGGCTGGTTCAGACAATATTGCCAATTGTCGGCATGTCGCATTGATTCGAAACGCAGGGCAAGTTGTTAAATATGAGAGCACAGCCGAGTCTTCCACGCCCGCTAATGAATATGGCGCTGTCTTCTTTCTCCATGCTAGCGGACCATCTGCCGAAGAGATCGAAAATAAGGTCAAGTTAAGCGAACCACCTTCCCACGATGATTGGGTAAGGCAGTCTTCTGATCGCTTAATCCAGAAGATGATCAGAGTTATTAAAGAAGAGATTCAATGTATCGTTGCACCAAACATAGCATCCACTACAGGCAGTTCTGACCGCATGGGGAAAGTCGCCTTACGCTTGGCGGGCTTGTGGGGTGAGGGCGACGCTGCTGGAGGAGCGGGTGGCGGTGGCGGCGGCGGTGGCGGTGGCGGCGGAAGCAGCAATGGAACAATTAAATTAGATTCAATACTAAGCTCATATCTTGATAACGACTGCGTTTTTGTAAGAGTAGTGCAACCATTGCGTGTTCCCGAAGGCAAGAAGTGGATAGAGATTTCAGCAAAAGCAAGAGCATTTGGTGGTAGCACCATAGAAGTTGACGATGAAATAAGAGAACCAGAAGATTTGACGGGCGATCTACCAGGCCATATCTACGGATGGTTTGCAGGAACGCCTGACGATAATACATTCGCAAGTATTTCTGATAGCCCCCTTCTTCCTGTTAAGCTCCTTACCCCTTCCTTGCGTGAGAAAGGCTTCTTCGCAATCGTAAAGAATGCAAAGACGTTTGGAATTAAGATAAACGTGAACTTTACATAATATGCCTTCCCTTTCTTACTCACCTTTCCGAACATTAAGCGAAGGCTCCACTCTTATCGCAACTACCGAGAAGCTTGATGACGGGAGGTTGCTTGAGCGGAATGGCTTCATAACTTCTTATACGTGCGACAGAGAGACATGCATTACTGCCACGGCGAATATTCACGCTTCAGATATTTTTAATCTCTTGGGTTTGTCGGACAATTCTCTCGTTGCACTTATATCTAGAGCGGATTGCCCCAAAACTATGTATATGACAAGCTCCCAGTCTTCTCCATTTGATGCCAGTAAGAATGGAGATGTTGAGGTTCGTATTGTCATACCTAAGGGCATGATCGCCGATACTCTTTTTATTAGTTATAGCCTTGTACTTATTGAATCTAAGCCCAGCAAATATACGCATGCTGCAGAGTTAATCGGTGATATTCTATGGGAAAAGTCCGTTAAGTTCCTTCTGGAGGGGTCAGGTTCAATGTTCCCAACATCAGTCGTAGAATTTCCTCCTAACGACGGGGGAAAGCTTTCTGCCTGGAAAGTAGATTGGTCGCGGACATCCTTACACGGAAGTCCATCAAGGGTACGGCTTCTGCTTAATGGGAATAACCCTGAGTTTATAAACCGTGTTGATCCTGAGAATAATAAGGAACCTGATAAAGGCGCCATCGAGCTCTTACATTATGGAGTTGCCTGTTCTATCCTTGAACACGCATACCGAAAAGAGGAAGAGCTATCTGGCGACTCATTTGAATCCGGAACCCTTGGCGATTTTATCCATAGGTTTTTTTCTACCCACTTCAAGCAAGACGGATCTCCAATCGGCACTGATAACGTTCTTAAAAGATTTCACCAAGATCCTGAAAGTGTACGCAGCATTCTTCAGGCGAATCTTGGTTTTGAAACTTTTCGGGGAAGTTAACTTATGCGCTTATTCCCACAGTTTTATCCAATTGATAATATAAAGAAGAATCCTCTTACTGACTGGGGAACGCTGACTGCGTTAGTTTTTATGTCACCAGTGGAACTTGAGGGTTATAGATTACGTTTTGAAAGCGATAGCTTTGAGTTTAGTAGCTTAGGGACAAATGTTAATGACGCAGAAATAGAGCTGCTTTATATGAAAATGCTTCAAGCGGCAAAAAGCCAAGGATACCCCCATCGTCCATCGATCACTCAGAAACGCCAAGTAGATTCAGACTGGGGCCTAATCCTTCACTCAGAAATGAGAATTACTAGAAACGAAGCCAGCAAAACGGGGGTATGGAATGCCTTGGCGTGTCATTACATGCCAAATCTAATAGCGTGGAGATGGGAGGATCCCAGCGAACCCTCGAATAAACCAAGCGAGAGATGGATTACGCAGGAGCGACATTATCGCCATGCTTTTGGCCGACTTTGGTGGCGATTCGAATTGCTGCAGGACAAAGACAGCATCGATGATCCATACTGGATCGCCCCTAAACTCCAAGAAGATGAACTTGGCCAGCTTATGGAGCGCGCTGCTTTTGCCCGGATACCAAAGGTGGCAGTAATCTTAGCCAAAACACATCTTAATAATATAAAGACCGACTCAAAGGAACGATCAGAGCACTTCAGGCGCGCAGTGAAGCTTCTACTCTTACGCTCTACCATCAGGTCTCTGGAAATTTTAGAAATGAAGGGGCTATGCGAAGACTTTGTTACAGTATGTTACAACGATGCAAGATCAGCAAAATGAATAGAGTTCTGAATGTTTTGAAGCTAGATTTTATTTAATATATAAATCGATTTGTTGTATCATCCAAACCCAATATATTTTATGAATAGCTTAAGTATTTTTTATTACGCTATAGTTTTTATAGAATATATCTTTATACGTGAGATCTAATTTAAATAAATTAACTTTTATTGATCTTTTCTGCGGAATTGGCGGCTTTAGCTATGCATTTGATGCAGCTGGAGCCAACTGCGTATGGGCAGCTGACATAGATAAGAATGCATGTAAGTCTTATTACGATAATCACGGTTTAGTTCCATTTGGTGATATCAGACAAGCAGGGTTTGTTGACCTCCAGAATAAGGCGAAACTACACAATAATAACTGTATACCCCAGCATGATATTCTCTGTGCGGGGTTTCCCTGCCAGCCTTTCAGCATCGCTGGAGTTTCCAAAAGACTAAGTCTTGGTCGACAACATGGTTTTAATGACAAAGAACAAGGAAATCTTTTTTTCTTTATTGCCAAGATCCTCAGTCATTACAGACCAAAAGCTTTTGTTCTTGAAAATGTAAAGAACTTGCGTTCCCATGAAAGCGGAAGGACTTTTTTAATAATATTAAACACCCTTCGGGAACTTGGCTACCAAGTGCACACCCAAATCATTGATGCTCAGACTTATGTCCCCCAACACAGGGAACGAATCTTCATAGTCGGCTTTAAGGATCCCCTCCCATTCGAGTTTCCGTCATTCAACAAAAAAAACCTTCACCGCTTCGTTTCTAGGCCAAGACTCGCAGACATTCTTGAAAAAGATGTCGATACAAAATACACACTTTCCGATAAGTTATGGAAATACCTCCAACGTTACGCGAAGAAGCACCGTGCTGCTGGGAACGGTTTTGGTTACGAACTCGTTGGCCCCGATGATATCTCAAGAACATTAAGCGCCCGCTATCACAAAGATGGATCGGAGATTCTTGTTCGCCAGATTCGCAAGAATCCAAGAAGACTTACCCCAAACGAATGTCGAAGACTTATGGGCTACCCAGAGTGCTTCAGAATTACAACTTCTGATACTATTGCCTACAAGCAGTTTGGAAATTCAGTTGTAGTTCCAGTTGTGACCGATATTGCAAAACAAATTGTTAAGACACTAAGAAAATACGCGTTTAGCAATGGAACTGTTTATATTAAGTAAACAGTTTACTTGTTTTAAAAGATTCTGCACGGTGTTTAGGCTATGAATAATTTTTTATCTAAGACAGTCCTGTAAGAAATTATTCGACCGTAACTTAACACAGAGAACTATCTAGGAAACGGCAAATGCCTTCTCCAGCCTTATATGTTTGCCGAGCGCATAAGTATGATTAACCGTTTTTCCGCTTCAGATCTGGGACATGATCCATAACCACTTCTTTTGTGTAAAGATATCACAGACCCTCATGGAGTCTGATTTGCAGATTTAGATCGATAAAGGACATATCGCCAGGCTCTTCTCTGACTACATCACCAAATCCATGTCTAGTTGTAGATGGAGTATCTAAAAAGCATTTTGAAAGTAAATAACGCCCTAAACGTGTTTTTAGTTCTGAATCGATTAGATAAAATGTAACCAATGCGCCATCGTTTTTAACAATAATATAACCACCATCTGCTTCATAGTTACCTTTCCAAGGTTTACCAGGAGACATACCTAACCCACAGGCAATAAGAAACTCCTGAAGTTTTAGCGAGTAGTAAGTAGATGGATTTTGTACATCTAAAGGATTTTGTTTTTCAAGATGGGTTGTCGCTTCACAAAATGAACAGTTAGTCCCATACTGGTAATACCAAATCAAGAGCCAAGACAGAATTCGAGGGAGATTTGAATCTATAAGTTCGAGGTTAGCCTTGAATTGAGCATCCATGCTGATCCACTCAAGCGCACTCGCAGAAACCTTATCTGGCATGCATTTGCGAGGACTATACCCCTGAATGTATTCCTGACTTGCTGGAGTCAATTTAAAGCGAAAATTCGTCCGTTTACTAGCATTAAGCAGGCTTGAACGAGCACCTAATTGACTTTTGACATTGAAGCCTCTGGAAACAAACTGATTTGTTAGAGCATCGTAAACAGATAATATTAGATCAGCTTTTGTTTGAGGAGACTCATCGGTGCATTTTTTAAAAACTCCCAGAATCTTTGAGTCTTTCGGAAGACTGAAAGTCCTAGTCGTTGAAGTTTTAATCCTTTGTAAAAGATAATCTTTTTCATTATTTGCCTGCTCTGAGAACCAAATGCTTGAAATGCCGTTTTGCTCAATAATAAGTTGATTGTCCCTGATCAGAAGTTTAGTCCCAGGTAAATGACCAGGGACATTTACCATGTCCACTGCCCAACGCTTAAGGGGATCTTGTTCAAGTTTCTCGGTGGATCCGATGATTTGTCGGTCATACCAAATGGAAAGGGCTGCATAGACCTCTGACCACTCACCTTTATTGCCAGTTCCGTTTCTCATTTTAAGCAGAAAGCTCAAATATTCCTTTTTTCCTATTTATAACTAGTTTGCTTTTAGCGCCTTTAGTATTCAGATAGTTAATAACCTCTTTGCCGACATTATAAATAGCGTCCACAGCAACGCTATTACCCAAAAGCTTCATCGAGGCGGTTTTTGAAGCGGGTAATTTAAATGATTGCGGGAATCCCATCATTTTAAGGCCCTGTTCAGGCCCTAGCTGTCTGACTTTCCCATCCACAAGATAGGAGTCCCAGTTTCTTCTATCCTTAATGGATGAAGATCTACCCCCAACACGAAGCGTAAATCCAACTCTCTTCGCGCATTTTCCTCCCCATACTTCATCCATTGTAAATCGAAGTGGCTTGGGCTCGGGAAAAACAAAGTTCATCGGATAATTATCCTCTTTTCTGAATCCAACGATAAAGATTCTCGGGCGATGTTGTGGCAGGCCGTAGTCAGATGCCCTAACAATTCTATAGGCGATGCGATAACCCAAATCCTCTTGAAGCGTTTTTTTTATTAATGCAAAGGTTCTGCCACCATCATGATTTTCCAAGTGCCGCACGTTTTCGAGAAAGAATGCTTTAGGTCGCTTGGCTTGGATGATTCGGGAGATTATGAAAAACATGTTTCCCCGATCCTCATGGCTTTCCGTGAA
>Ga0247839_1007406_pt1 | contig 12076 bp, 13 predicted proteins | sample LaCruzMarch2015__6_FD_192405 | JGI IMG/M metagenome (GOLD analysis project Ga0247839, IMG submission 192405) | Freshwater microbial communities from meromictic Lake La Cruz, Castile-La Mancha, Spain - LaCruzMarch2015_16m | ecosystem: Environmental > Aquatic > Freshwater > Lake | place: Spain...
CGGTGATGCACCAAATGCCCCCGACCAGGAGCTTCGGGTGCCTCCGCACAAAGTCATCGGACACCGGCACCTTCTTCAACCCCAAATTGGTGAATGCTGCCTCATAGAATCCGCCCTTGTCGTTCAGCTCGACGGTCAACTTGTCGATGACCTTGTGGCGGCCTTTCTCCTTCACGATGGACTTAACCAGTTCCGCCTCGTTGCGATGCACATAGTGCTTAGCTAATATTCGCTGGACAGATTCCAAACCCGCCTTGAGCGCATTGGCATCGTCCGTGGCGCAGTGCTGGCCGAGCAGGTATTCCAGGACGTAGGTTGGTACCACCGCGTTTTGCTTCAGCCCCTTGGTCAGATCCTTGCGCACGACGAGACCAGGGAAATTTTCCAGGATCTTACGATCCAGCGGACTCAAGGACGCCGGTATGGCCAGCACAGATTCAACGGGATCAACGGACGTCTCTTCCGCATGTTTATTCATCGAAGTCGCTCCCGAAGGGTTTTTGAAGTCTTACTCGATGGCACTTGTAGACTGTCGCCTGGGCTGTTCCCGGAAGCGTTTCCTCCAAACGGATTTCAACATCCTGGTTGTTGTAGGCGTCAGCGGCGCGCGACAAGGTCAGGCCCAGTTGCTTTTCGCGCTGACGCGGCTCCGCGTCCGCTGAGTCAAAGACGATCGCGCGCGTCTCCGACAAGGCTTTCCCATCCTGTGAAAACACGCCGATCCGCAGCGTTCGCGGCAGGATCTTATCGGCGACAGGTCGATCCTGATATAAGGCCAGGGAAATCTGCCCGGTGGTGATCTTGGACGGAATGCGAAGGAGTTCGACCTCTACCCGGCCCGTGTCATCCGCACGCGCCTTGTGGATGCTCACCACCGGCACGACCACTTCCTGGAGACTCAAACCACCGTGTACGAAGCGTTTGCCGGATCCTTGAAGTGGAAACCGGCCCAGAGAAAGCGGGAAGGCAGCACACCAATCGCCGGCCAGTCCAATATCGCCCGCGGCAAAAAGCTTCACGGACGCATCCGCCGCAATGCCAAGCCCCAGGGCGAATCGACGGTTCTTGAAAAGCCATTCTTTCGCAGCCGGCAACGGCAAGTCGTCCGATTCCGTCACGGCGGATTGCTGGAATAAAAAACCGTGATCCGCCGTTAACAGCATGTTGCTGACGTTGGCATTGGCGACCTTTCGCAGGATCTGCAATAGTTCCTCAAAAGCGGTTTCGACAGCCTCGGCCGTCTTGGCTTCAGTCGCTGCGGAGTCGCCAACCTTGTCGATGGCGTTGTGGAAAATATAGACAACCTCGTGATCGCGCATCAGGGCGCGCGCCTCGGTCTTGGTATTCATCTCCAGGAATGCCTCGGCCTGGATGGCGATGGCTTTGCCCCCCAGCGCGGCAGTGAGAATTTGATTTCTTCCGACTATTCCCGCGGTATTACCCCCGTCCACCGTCACAGTCGTACCTTCCGGCAGTTGAATGCTCCGTTCCTTGCCCGGAAGCAATGATGCCATGCCTAACTGCGTGTAGGATGGCAAAGACGCCAGCACAGCCGACAGCTCGGCAGTCCAGCGGTTCTCGGCCCGCAGCCGGCCTACCAATTCTTCCGCCGCCTCGAAGCGGAGCGCATCGGAGACAACGACAAACACCTTTTGCCCCTTGTCCAGATAGGGCTGGATGAAGTGGCTGAAGAACGCCGTCTGATGACGCAGCGCCTGGCACTCCCATTTCGCCATCCCACGCACCTGGTCGCCCCAACGGTCGGTCAGCGGTAGCAGATAGTTGTTTAGATAGGTCTTCTCCACCCACTCCGTTATGCGCTCCATCAGCGCCACCTGCCCGTAACGGCGCACACATGCAGGCAGAACTTCCGGTAGGCAGTGTCAGCCCGGTGCCACGTATTCACATAGCGATTGATCCCGGCATCGAGGGTTTCCACATGCAGCTCAGCGGCGGCGATTGAAGCGCGGAGGGCGATGGCGTGCGTCAGGGCTTCGTAGCCATCTCGATGGTCGTGGAACCAGAACGAGTTCCGGCGGGACTGGATGATGGCCAGCATATCGGCACCCGTGCCGCCTTGCTCAAAAGCGCGGCAGAGCCAGTGCAGCATAAACTTCTCGAACGCGGCGAACGTGTCAGAGACCTCAATGATCCGCGCATCCTGCAGCCCCTCAAGCTTGGCCACCACGTGCAGATCCTTTTCCAGCCGCGCTGACCATAGCCGGAATGCGGGGCTATGGGCTTGACTATCTTTCCAGCGTTGCAGAAATACCTTGGCGTGCGGATCAAGCGAGACGCCAGAGTCCAGCGGGTTGGCCCAGCGGAATAGGGTCGCCGCGAAATCGTGCAACGTCGGCTTCACGTTTACATAGCCAAACGCCAGCCCGACCTCCTTCCAAAAGGACTCCACGAGCTTTGCCGAGCCAAAAGCAGCTCTCAACCGGATCCACCTCAAGCAGAACGGACTCGCCCAAGCACGGTGCAACCTTGCACAGGAAACTCAAAAGCATAGCGTCAATATCCGGCTCCGTTCCAGCAAGGACGGCCATCATCTTACGGCGCAGGTCAGAGGCGTTATAGTCAGCGTCAGGGGTAAACCGTTCTCGCAGAGCCAGTATGCGTTTTGCGGATTCAAAGAACGCCACGTGCTCTTCCACCACCGGCAGGTATTCATAGAGTATCCCGGCTTCCTGGAGCGCAAGCGATGCACGGTCCGCCTTGTATTCATGGCCTTGTAGCAGGAGATCCAGCAGCCAGTTTTCAACGTCTTTCGGACGGGTGCTGGGAAAATACAGCAGGTAACAGGCATTCGGGTCCGGATCGCGGTGAATCAACACCTTGGTCCCAAACTCGTTGCCAACGACCTTGAGCTTCTTAACGAACGGGGCCTCGAAGCTTTCGAAGGCCTTTAGCCACTGGCCGTCACGGGTCATACCAGAAGACCAGGCGATTCCGCCCGAAGACCATTTTAAGGCTGTCGTGGATCCGCTTCATGGAGACGCATTCCCTCGCCGTTTCGGCTCGGCAGAGCGAGATTTCGTCTGTTCTTCGAGCTGGCGCCGTTCGCGCTCGATTTCCCGGCGGAGCTCTTCTTCCGTGGGGAGATACAGCATGTATTTCGAGGCGAAGATTTGTTTGCGGTCATTCAGCACAGAGTATTTCGCCACCGTCTCGTTCTTCTTGGCGCAAAGAATCAGACCGATACTTGGGTTGTCGCCTTCCGTAAGATATTTGTCATCAAACATTCTGACGTAACTATCCATCTGCCCGACATCCTGATGCGTCAATTCTCCGATCTTCAAATCAATCAAGAGAAAGCACTTGAGAATGCAGTTGTAGAAAACCAAATCTATATAAAACAAATCGGCATCAAACTGCATTCGTTTCTGGCGGCCGACAAAGGCAAAGCCTTTCCCAAGTTCGAGAAGGAATTGCTGCAAATTATCGATAATGGCTGACTCCAACTCGGACTCATGGAATGTCTCCAAGTCCGGCATCCCCAGGAAATCAAGGATGTATGGATTCTTCAGCGCATCCGCTGGTTTTTCCAAAATCTGCCCTTGCCGGGCCAGTTTCATGACTCCCGCCTTATCGCGGCTTTTGAGTAAGCGAGCGAAGAGCAAGGTATGGATCTGCCGCCGCAGATGCCGCACATCCCAGCCTTCTTTTTCCAGCTCGATCTCATAAAACAGCCGTTCGTTGCGGTTTTCCACCTGCATGAGTATCTGATAGTGGGACCAGCCCAAAAGGGGCGAGAATCCCCGCGCTTCTCCCGTGGTCTTTGTCGCCAGCAGCAAATCATCCAGCACCCCCGCTTGGGAAAGATCCCGGTGGCAGGTGTTCGTCAATTCACCAGACGCCGTCTGGTGAATTGACGGGGCGGGAGGTTGAACAGATTCACCAGACGCTGTCTGGTGAATCACGGGGACTCGTTCGTTGTAAACTTGGTGAAACTGTCTGAAATACTGCAAATTCGTCACCGAGAATCCCCGTCCGTATCGCTCCCCCAACTTCCGGGAAAGTTCCCTCAGCACCTGCTTGCCATACGCCGCCCGCCCTTTGCCACCCTGGATCTCCTGCACGATTTCGCGTCCAATCAACCAGTAGGCCAGCACCATGTGACTGTTGACCGCCCGGACAACCCCAGCCCGTGCCTGCTCCAGAATCCCGACAACGCGCTCGAACAAATCGACTCCAGCGGCGGCAGACTTGGTTCTGCGGAGCAGCAACTTCCCTGATTTTGGGCCGGCTGGTTTGGCTGAAAGTCTCTTTTTCGCAGGCATGGTTACTCCTCTTCCTTTGCCGCCAACCCGGCGATGGGGGCAAGGGATTCGCCGAGTTTCAGGTAGTTTACCTTTACCCCGTCATCCAGGTCGAGCTCGATTCGCTGCTGGGCAAGCGGTAAAAGGATGTCACGCTCGTAGGCCTCGCACTCGCGAAGGGTTTTATTGAGGGCGTCACGCTCCTTACGAGCGGCCGTCTTCTCCCGGGTGGATTCGGCTGTGACTTGGACCTGGTCGAGATGTTCCAGGCGCGAATGAATTTTCTGGAGGTAGTCGCGGAGGTAGCGGTTAAGCAGGCTGTTGGCGGTATCCTTGGTATAACGGTGCAGGTAGATGAGGGCATTAAAGCCCTTCTTTAGGTAGGAATCGGGAGCGCCCTGTCCGGCGGCAGAGTGGCCAATTTTGACCGTAGGCTCGTCAGCATTTTCGATATTTCCTCCCGCAGCCCGACGGTGATTTGCATAAACTTCTTTCTGACCACTGGCCACTGATCCCTGTTCACTGTCTTCGATATAATATGGCATATGCTCGCGAAGCTTGGAGCCGGGGCGATTCAGCAGCCAGAGCCGGCCGAGGGAGTTTTCGACGAGGTAGCGGACGATCCAGTGCGGGGTGAAGAGCTGGGTGACAGCCGGGATGTCCTCCGTGGGCACGGCGCTCTTACGGGCCATGACCTGGTCCTTCCGATCAGAGATGTAGAACTGGTAGAGCCAGCCAAGGATCTCGACATTGGCCCGCTGCCCGTCGCCACAGTCTTCGTCACTGATCTCGGTGCGGAAGCCGTGGACGACGGAATGCTCGGTGAGGAGGTCATCCGGCAGGAGCAATTCGGTCTCGTCATCGAGTTTCTCAAAAAGGTCTGGCAGCAGGGCGTTGTAAAAACGGCAGGCGGCAAGGACAAGGTGGCGATACACTTCGCCCTGCGCATCTGGCGACGGAATTCGGCCATCGAGGAGATCATTGAGCCGAGTGGGGTCGGCGTGGGGCCGCAGCTCCTCGGGCAGAGCGCCCGTGCGGGTAAGCTTGAGAATCTCCGGCTGTGTCTCCGCGTCGCTGGCCGGCGTAAGGACGCGGGCACGGAACGGATGCCAGCTGCGGGCGTCCATGAAACGGAGCGCGGCGAGGCGGTTGAACCAGGTATAGGCCACCCGCTCGATGAGGCCCTTGCGATCCCGCTCCACCTGTCGTTTGAGGCTCTTGCGCTGCTCCGGCATGGCCCGCAGATCGGCCGTGTCGCCGGTGAGGACAAAGTCGAGCTTCCGCCCAACAGCTTCCATGAGCTGACGGCGGACTTCCGGGGCAAAGGTTTTGAGGGAGGCGGTGTTCATACCACTTCGATGATCAAAACAATGTCGAGATCATTTGTAGGGCGGAACGTAAGCCCCTCGGAAGCGAACCACTCATCACAGGCCACGCCGCCGATCAGGATGAAGGAGCCTTCGAATTTTCGAAAGCGTTCGCGAAAAAGATCGAGGCCTTTTACCATTTGACCTCCTTGATGAGCTGTTCCAATTGCTGCTGGATGCGCTCATCGGCGGAATTCCGAAGGCTCAAGTAAAGCGACAGAGAATCCACTATTGGGTTGTCACTGAGCAGTTCGGTGCGCACGATACACATTGCAAGTGTATCGTGCTTCGTGTGGATATTGTGCCAATTCATAGGCTAATCCTTTTGCCGGCTTGCAATTCCTTGACAGCGGCTTCTCGAAGCGTACCAAGCCACTGATCGAGATCGGGTTCGGACGCAATGTAGGGAAGATTGCAGTGCGGACATAGACTGGTGACGGAGGTGTATAATGTCATGCACGTTCGTGTTGCCCCTTTTCGTGTGGCCTTGTCAGGCGGGATATCCGTCACCATCAATAAATACAGCTCGTTGAACTTGTACATCCGCAAGGTGCCCGGCGACTGGCATAGCAGGGTAAACATCATTAACCCTGGGGTCGACATATCCTTGCAGTCATTCGCAATGGCCTTTGCAAAATCATTCATTGGGCTACAGGTGTCTGCCGCCCCTGGGGTAAGCAAATGTGCCCTTTGGATTTACCTGCTCAAAATATTCATCGATTGACGGGTCCATTTTTTTGAATGTCAATTTGTCCATAATCTAATCCTTTCAAGGTATCCGCCGTCTTCATAACCAGGACTGAAAGTCGATCGGCAAGAGCACGAGCGGATGATTTATTAAGTGTTTTGATGTAATCGTATTCGAGCATGGCGTATGCGTATTCGGACAGCCGGACTTCCACCCAGTGATGAACAGGACCGGTCGGCTTAGTTTCAATAGGGGAATCAGGGATGACTCCATTGATGATTCGGTTTAGATCGGCAGTCTCAGCGAGGGCCATCCGTTTCTTAATTTCATTCAGGGGTACCCATTGCTTGAAAACCATTTTCAGGTTTAGCAAACCGCTGCTTTCGGCCACTCAGCCACCTCTCCATGCGCTCAATCGGAAGGAACGTTGACAAGACGATCAGGCATGGGGCTCTCCAGAATCGCGACGCCCCACCGGTCATTCAGAGGCGTAACATAAAACAAGCCCCCTGTAAATTACAAGCGGAAACTCAGCAGCGATTCTCATGATGACAGTGAACCGCCTAAAGGCGGGACACCGAATCCAAAAAAATGCCGAAATCTCGTTAGGTGCGCCGGTTCATGTGGGCATTCATGGGCCATCATGAGAACTACCGGAAACTCAGCCCCCTGTCAACCGGAAGATCGTGGGTTTGACGTGCAAATCGGGGGCGGTATCGTTTTCTTTTGCCCTCGCTATCGATTAAATTCCGATCGGGCAACCTTGTCTCCTGTTTCGTGTTTTCCCTGCATTGACGTCCGTGTAATGGCCTGATACTGTTTGCGGATTCCGTTGAACGCGCGGAGGGACTCCATGGCGCGGGAATTTGAACGGTTAAAATATCAACCTAGAGGAGGATTCGTCATGGCTCGAGTGTTTAATTTTAATGCCGGTCCGTCAGTGTTACCGCTGGAAGTGTTGCAGGAAGCCCAGGCTGACCTGGTCGATTACAAGGGCTCGGGCATGTCCATCATGGAGCACAGTCACCGCGGCAAGGAATATGATGCCGTTCACCTGGAGGCGGTGGCCAATTTTAAGAAATTGTTGAATGCCTCGGATGATTATCATGTGCTTTTCGTGGCGGGCGGCGCCAGTCTGCAGTTTGCCATGATTCCTATGAACTTGCTGGGCCCCGGTCAGACGGCGGATTATACCGATTCCGGTGCCTGGGCGAACAAGGCCATCAAGGAGGCCAAGGTGATCGGTGCCGTGAATGTCGCGGCCGATTGTGGCAAGGAAATCCCGACGCGCGTGCCCAAGGCCTCTGAGATGAAGCTGACTCCGGGCGCCGCATACGTGCATATCACATCCAATGAAACAATCGCCGGATCGCAATGGAAGACATTCCCCAAGACCGAGGCGCCCCTGGTGGCGGATATGTCGTCAGATATCCTGTCACGTTCGTTCGATCTCAAACAGTTCGGCTTGATTTATGGTGGCGCTCAGAAGAACCTGGGCCCGTCTGGGCTGGCCATGGTGGTGATTCGCAAGGATCTGGCTGAACGCGGTGCCAACAAGATTCCGACGATCTTTAAGTATTCTACGTTTGTGGCGGAAAATTCGTTGTATAACACGCCGTCGACGTTTGGCATTTACATCATGATGTTGGTGTCGCGGTGGATGCTGAAAACCGGTGTGGAGACCTTATATCGACGCAATGTGGAGAAGGCCGGTAAAATTTACGCGGCAATCGATGGCAGCGGCGGGTACTACAAGGGCACGGCTGTCAAGGAGTGCCGCTCAGACATGAACCTGACCTGGCGTCTGCCCACCGAGGCCCTGGAGGAGCAGTTTATCAAGGAAGCCTCCAAGCTGGGCATGAAGGGCATGAAGGGGCACCGGTCCGTGGGTGGCATTCGCGCTTCGATATATAATGCGTTCCCCGTGGAAGGCGTCGATGCCCTGGTCGCCTTCATGAAGGAGTTCCAGAAGAAGAACGGATGAGGCAGGGTTAAGGTCGGGCTTTTTTTAAGCCTGCTTTTTCTTGTTGGAGCCGGGGTGCCTTCACCCCCGGTTGGGTTGGGGAGTGGATGAGGATATGGATTCCGGGGTGGGGGCACCCCGGCACCATCCATGGCACTGCTCATTGCGGTCAAGACTCCCGCGACTTTGTGTCGAAGGTGAAATAGCGCGAAAACAACCGTGCCGTTTCCCCGTCATCTTTTACTCCGGACGGACAAGCCGGTCGGGGGCTCTGTCACAATGAGAACTGCTGGCTCCAGCAGGGTCGCGCTTCCATTGGGATGTAATGTTTAATATTGGATCCACTTTTATGCCGAACATCCGATATCCACCAGATCATAGCCTTCACCCTCGCTTCGCAGCTGCGGGTCAGGGGGGGGGGCTGTGTCGCATGTGGGTCTGCCTGGGGCTGGTCGGCGCTTTGATTGGGTTTGGAGCTGGTTGTATGACGGCCTCCAAGGCCCGATCAGAAAAGCCGGTTGAGCACACAATCGTGGTTCAGGCCAACCAGCCTTGGCAGGACAGCGGGCTGTTTGCGTGGAGCGGGCAGATTCTGCACTGTCGTGCCGATGGCCAATGGAGTGATGCGTTTGGCACGTATGGGCCGGAAGGGAATTCAGAGGTGATCAAGACGCACCTGAACGTCATCGCTCCGGCCAATGCCCTGATTATGCGCATCACCGGGGAAACCAATATGGCGTATTATGTCGGCAAGTCGACGAACCGGGTGGTTGTACGGTCAGGGTATGTGCAGTTCCGGAACAATGTGTCGTTGGTTGACGGTTCGTCGGGCTCCGTCACTGTGCATGTCATGATCGCTCCGGACACGGATCAGGATATGCTCTCGGATTACGAGGAAGTTCATTATTGGCATACGGATCCTTTGGATCGTGACTCGGACGGCGACGGGTTCAGCGATTATGAGGAGATCATGGAAAAGATCCCGCACATGAAGCATCCACCCGTGATCGGCGCGCCGCCGGAATCCGGCAAGTTGGGCGAGCGGTAAAGGGGGGGATAGCGGTGGGAACGACAGGGGGTGCCGGGCACGCAGAAGAAATTTGAATTTGAAAAACTTTCTTTGGAGCTGGGGTGCCCTCACCCCGGCATCCATTCCATACATCAGGATGGGCGAGGCGTCCCTGCCGACCATCCGGGGAAGCGCGGCTTGGTAGGGACGCCTCGCCCCACCGATTCGATTAAAGTCCGCCCCGTAGCGGGGCGATACGCGCACATCCTTTGAGCCCTCTAAGGAGCCTGGTATGACCGATCCGCAGACCGAGCAAGCGTATAACAAGGCGATCCTTGATTTTCATACACAGCTGATGTCGATCCTGGCTTTGCCGGAGCCGACCGCGCCTGCAGCCAAAAGCAGCACCTTGTATCCGCCTGATCAGCCGCCGGATATTGTCGTGTATCTGGGAGAAGCCAGGCAGGATCATTTTGCCTATGCGCGCGCCCAGCTTCCGGCGCGGACCTTTGTTTTCTGGCTGTATCCGCCCTGCGACGTAACCGTGGAGCAGGCACTCATGACCGCGTTTCCTGCCCCGGCCCGTAATTTGTTTTGCCGGCTGGAGCCGATGTCGTTTCATACGGACAAGCTGGCGCTGCTATTGTCTATTCTGAAGAACCAACGCATCACCCTATGGGCCGCGCCGCAGATTCGGGAACGGTTTGCCGACGGGGTTCGGAGCGTCAACGACACGATTGCGGCGGCATTGGAGTCGGCGGAAACCGACACGTTCCGGGGGCTCATCCGGCTGCGGTGTTCCATTCACAATCTGCCGTCAATCCTGGGCCAGGCCTCCAGACGCTGGCGTCGTGTGCCGTCCGGCACTGACGCCATCGTGTGTGGCGCCGGCCCGTCATTGACCCAACAGCTGGGTCGCATTCGGGATGCGGCTTCGCGCGCCGTGATCATTGCCGTGGGGCATGCAGCCCCAACCTTGTGCCGCGCCGGGATCATTCCCCATATCATCGTAGAGGGCGATTCGCAGGCCTACCAGAACTGGCCGCCCGATTTTGCGCCAGCATCCATTTTAGCCGCGACCACGGAAGTATCGCCTGCCATTGCCAGGCGGTTCCCCTCTGTGGTTTGGAACTACGGCAATTCTATGGCTTTCAATCAAATGCTCGGCCGCTGGGGTGTGGAGCTGACGTCTGTCCGACTGAACCGGACGATTACGGTTCCGGCCCTGGAGACGGCGCGATGGTTGGGGTGCCGGCGCATTGCCCTGGTGGGCCAGGATCTGTGTGTCTCGGATACCGGTCGGCTGCACGCGGAGGGCGAGGCCCTGGATGATGTCGACCCGCTGACAGAGGCGCCGGGTAATGAAGGGGTCACGGTCAAGGCCACGTCGGATTTAAACGGATTGCGCGACGCCTTGCAGGCGTATCTCGCGGTTCTATCCCGCGCGGGCGAGGTGGCGGCGCCCGGTTCGGAAATTTATAACTGCACGGAAGGCGGCGCCCGGATCCAGGGCGCCCGACGCCTGGCATTGGATGTATTTTGTGCGGACTTAAAGGGAACGGTTGACCCCTCGGCCCTGGTCGAAAAAAGGGAAGCTATGCCAGCCGTGGATCTGAACAGTCTGGCCGACGCCTTTAAGCGCTATCTCCACATCACAGCGGAGATTGCCGATTGTTGCAAACGCCTGAAGCGCGATGTGGAGGCTTATCCGGTCCCCATGGACAAGGTCCGCAAGCAACAGCTCCAGCTCCAGCAATGGATTGCGGCGGATGAGGCGGCCAAACGGGAGGAGTCGCTTGCCGCCTGGCTGCTGCCGGTGTTTGAATTCACGGACGCGGTGATGAGCGCGGAATCAGGCGCGATATCGGGCAATCCGGATCCGGCTCAGCAGTTGACATTTTTGCAGGCGCGCTACTCGTTTCTTCATGATCTGTGCACCGATATTAAGGAAGATTTTACGCAGTTAGGCAAAAGCAGCGCCAACGTGGCGCTGGGGCGTTCGCCGTTTGTTTTCTCCGCTTTTCGCCGGTATGCCCTGTCGCGGATTCGGGCGGGGAACCGGGATTTGGCCGATTGGCTGGCCGCGCCGCCGGCGGCGGAGGCCGCCCGGGAGTTTTCCATCTTCTGGATCAATCAGCTGATTCCCTGGGTCCGTGTGCGGCTGGCCTCCGGCGATTGGCGCACGCTGTCAGGCTTTGCCGATATGGAAGCAAGTGCGCGCAAGGAATTGGCGGCGGTTTTTGATTCGGCGCCTTTTGATCCAAAGCGAAACGGGCTGATCATGGTGGCTCCAGGAAATTGGGCGCATGTCCTGGAATGGGCCCGGCGTTATCCTGGGGCATCCTTGATCGTCGTGGACCCGTGGCCGGAACTCCTGTCCGTGCTCATGGATCGTGGGTGCTTCCTTCACAGCCTGCCCCCGGACCTCCTGATCGTGGCCGCGAAGCCGGGCATGAAAGATTGGCAGGCGCTGGTGCAAAAACGTATTCACGTGTGGCGGGAGCGGAGCTTGACGCCTGTCATGCTGGTTCATCCGCGCCTGACGGATGAGCCGGAAATCCAGGCGTTGGCCGGTGCATTAAAATTTTAGCACCTTATCTGCGGACACGTTCTTTTCTGTGTTGTTTTTGTTAGTCCGAGTGTTGGATTGCGGGACACCCGCGTGGGTAAGGAATAGGCATGCCGTCATCCGTTCATATCTGGCAGGGTCAAAGCCGGTACGATGTGTTTTCGCGCTGGCAGGACGCATTGGGCCAGGCGTTTCGGCGCCAGGGTCTGGACGTGACG
>Ga0247839_1007407_pt1 | contig 12075 bp, 15 predicted proteins | sample LaCruzMarch2015__6_FD_192405 | JGI IMG/M metagenome (GOLD analysis project Ga0247839, IMG submission 192405) | Freshwater microbial communities from meromictic Lake La Cruz, Castile-La Mancha, Spain - LaCruzMarch2015_16m | ecosystem: Environmental > Aquatic > Freshwater > Lake | place: Spain...
TTCAGCGGGAGTCAGGCTGTTGAGGAGGTGCAGCGCGCTGCACTATCTTTTGGTCCGATTTCTTTTGTTCTTGTTGCAGCAACTTTCGCCACTTTGGTCTGGCGGAAATTCGGTCCCGCGACGGCGGGAGTCGCCTTTTTAGTGGTGGCGACCGCTTCACCCGTCCATGACATGTTCCGCTCCGGTGAAGTCGACCACCACGGGTTCGCGGCGTTTTTTTGCATGGCCTGCGTTTTCTGTCTAGTCGCAGGAGGGGCAGGCTTCGCCCAAATTGGCTCCCCATCATTGAACCGATGGTTCGTCGCCTCAGGGGTATTCGGCGGTCTCGGTCTGTGGGCCAGCGCCTCCACCACCATACCGGTCATTGCAGCCTGCGGCTTGGGTGCCTTGCTTGCGCTTGGGGTGCTTCGGCGCGGCGACCGCGGTATCGTCGTCCGGCCGCAGGTTTGGTGGGTGTGGGCCTTAGCCGGTGCCGCCACGTCTTTGGCTTGCTATTTGGTCGAGTATTTTCCCTTCGACCTGAGTTGGAGACTTGAGGTCAATCATCCGCTTTTCGCCCTGGCTTGGCTGGGCGGTGGCTGGACTCTTGCGCTACTTTCGGCGTGGACGGCCGGGCGCCGGAACCTGACAAAGCAACTCTTGATGCCATGGCCACGGGGTGCCGTCTTCACCGCAGGCACCGTGGCTCTCGCCCTGCTCGCCGTCGTGGTTCCGTTGCTCATAATTCGGTTGGTCGGTTCTTCCGTCTTTGCCGTCTCTGATCCTTTTCTGCTCCGCTTGCACGCTGACTACATCCGCGAGTTCGCCCCGGCCTGGGTCGCTCATGCTGGGCCGGGCTGGATCGGCAAATTGTTCAATTTGGCATGGTGGCCAGCGCTCGCGGCGATTCTTATCCGGGTGCTTTTCCATCGACGCAGTTCTCTGCCCGGGTTCGTCGGCCCTGCGCTGGCCGTGCCGGCCACAGCTGCCGTAGTGGCGCAAGCGGAGGCTTTGTGGCAAGTGCGCTGGACAGGCTTGGCCATGGGCCTTTGGATCGTCCTTCTTGTGTCTGCTCTGGGATTGCTCCTCGGCCCTGGGCGGGCAGCGTGGCCTGGCCGTCGGGGTCGATGGGTGATCGCGATCCTATTCTTCCTCGGTTTGCTCCCGGCAATTTGGGGCACGGCCGTGTCGTATCTTACCCTACGAGACGTGGTATCGTCCAACTACCCTAAATCTTTGGCACCTTCCTTGCTTTTGCGCGATATTGCCCACCGCCTTATCCGTGCCTACCCGGACCGCATTCCAGTGGTGCTGGCTGATCCGACCTCATCGACCGAGCTCGCCTTCTACGGCGGGATTCCCGTGATCGGCACGCTTTACTGGGAGAACAATGTGGGGCTCCAGCGAGCCGCGCGCATTTTTTCTGCACGCGAAGAGGATGAGTTGCGCCAGGGTCTAGCTGCGGCCGGTATCGGCTTCATCGTGTTGCCTACATGGAATTCATTTGCCGACGCCAGCGCTTATAGGCCATTGCTGCGGGCGACTGGTGAAGACATCGGTCTGGGCCGAGCGTACCTTTCCCAAGTCATCGCCGGACAAGCCCGTCCTGATTGGCTCCGTCCCGTGCACTACCCGATCCCGTCGGCCTTCGGTCTCGCCGGGGAGCAGGTTCATATTTTTGAGTTTGTCCCCGACCAGACGCCCTTCGCCGCTCTGCGGGCACGCGGGCTCTACGAGTTCGAGCGGGGTGGCTATGCGGCGGCGGTTAAGGAGTTCGAAGCTGCTTTGTCACTTCAGAGCGATGACGAGATCCTTTCATGGCTATCGGCCCTTCGACAGCATGCGATCTTGCGCGAGCCATAGCGAGTTCTGTGACAATTTTGTTGCAATATTTCCATGGCATTCGACTTCCTCGGCGTCTTAGGTAAACACATGTGTTATTTGTGTTCTCCACGTTTAATTGTCGTTGTGTTGGCGGTCATTGCTGTGGCCTTTCCACAAGCGCTTCGTGCACAAGCTTACAACACGGCTGATCTTATCCTATTCTTTCAAAATCCGAATGGTGATGTTGGCAGTGATCAACAACTCATGGCGAACCTCGGCGATACCGCCACCCGCTTCCGTCAAGCTTTTGTTAGCCAATCAAATCTGACAGATTTCGTCAATATAGGCCCTGCGCTCATTGAAGCCTTCGGAGATGAATGGGCCGATACGACCACTCTTTGGGGAGGCGCTGGCGCGTCGTGGGGTAACGATCCTGCGGAGGGAAACCTGCAAAACGGAGATCCCCAAGCCACCATCTATACGACGCAGCGTCGCAATGGCGTGGGAACCGTAGGGCAAGCTAACAGTTCGGGATTTTCATTTGCGAGCACCGGTGGTATGCAAACCGTGGCGAGTTCCATGCTTGGTCAAAATGGCGTCTTCGTAGCCGCCGCCACCGACAGTGCAGTGGGCGAATTTTCTGTGATCCCAATCCGGCCAGCACCCGCTCAATCCGTGCCCTTGAACAATCCAGTTAATGGCAACAGTTGGAACAACGGTCTTGCTGGAAACTCAGTGCAACAAGAGGGCTCAACAAACACTTTTGGAGGGTTTGGACCGGTTTCTAATGTCGAATTCATGTGGGATCTCTATCGTGCCCAAGCTGTCAATGATCTCGATGGCCAGTATGGTTTTGGAGACCCAAGACGCCGAACTGCGTACCTGGGTACTCTGGTAGTGGACAATACAGGCAATGTAAGTTTTATCGTTAATGCTGGCAGCCAGCCTGAGGCGCCATACGATTCATGGGCCAAGTCCTTCGGTCTCATTCCCGCTAGCGATGGAGCACGCAATGCTGATCCCGATGGCGATGGGTTTTCCAATTTCCAAGAGTTCGCCTTCGGCACCAATCCTACAATCGGCAACGCGGCACTCGTCTCGGCCAGCGCCTCCGGAAGCAACCTCGTCATCACCGCCCTGCAACGCACGGCGGGCGCAACCAGCGGAATTAGCTCCTATACTCTGGAAACACGGTCTGATTTGACAACCGGCTCCTGGTCGTCGTCTGGGGTTTCAGCCGTTAACGGCACTCCCGTGGGCGATTACACTCCGGTGACTTACACTATACCCCGCGCCGGAACCCGAGGTTTCTACCGCCTTCTGGCCGCAGAATAAACGGGCCGCCACAGGGCATGACCAAAGACGGCACGGATGTGACGGAAAATTCACAACAAAGTGCTAGCGCACCCGCCTCCCCAATCTACTTTTACATTGCAAATTGACTGCTTTCAAACATCGCAGATAATACATCAACCAACAAAATCCATGAAAACCATCAAAACAAAATTCTTGGGTGCGACCGCTGCGGCGTTGCTCTTCGGAGCAGCCACGGCCCAAGTCCAAGCCCAAAACTACCAAACCTCCGATCTAGTGCTGTTCTTTCAGAATCCCACGGGATTAGTCGGTTCAACAAATCAAGTGTTTGCCAATCTTGGTAGCACCGCAACCGTGTTCCGCGACGCCACTACGGACTCCCGTTTCACTTTGCAAAACATCAACACCCAACTCACTGCTGCCTTTGGTGCTGATTGGGCCAATACCACCACCCTTTGGGGAGGTGCAGGAGCGGCATGGGGCAATGATCCTGCGGAAGGAAATCTGCTAAACCGAGACCCCCAAGCCACAATCTATACGACGCAGCGCCGCAGTAGTGTGGGAACCGTGGGGCGAGCCAACAGTGCGGGATTTGCATTTGCCAGCACTGGCGGTATGCAAACGGTGTCTAGCTCCATGTTGGCCCAAAATGGCGTCTTTGTTGCGGGAGCTCCCGCAACGGTTGGAAGTGCTGCGGTTGTCGGTTTGAGGCCGGCTCCGAACCAGTCAATCCCGTTGAATAACCCGGTTACTGGAAACAGTTGGCTCAACGGAATCGCTGGCAACTCCGTGCAGCAACAAGGACAAGTAGGCACCTACGGCAGTTTCGGGTCATTCGACAACGTAGAATTCATCTGGGATCTCTATCGTGCCCAAGCCGTCAATGATCTCGCTGGCCAGTATGGTTTTGGAGGCGCGCGTCGCAGCACGGAATATCTGGGAACGATGACCCTGTCGTCAAACGGAGATGTCGGTTTCACGGCCGTGCCGGAACCGTCCACTTACGCTTTGCTCGCTTTGGCCGCCGCTGGCTTGGGCGCGCACGTTATACGCCGTCGTCAGAAATAATCCTAATCCTACAAACACACCTAACAAAAACAAAAACCCATACCTAATAACACAACCATGAAAACAAAAATCATCGCCTTGGCAGCGGCCACGCTCGCCCTGGGCAGCTCGGCCTTCGCCGATGTTACCGTGAACATCACGGGTGCCACAGCATTCCGCGTCGCCACCCTCGACTCTATCAAAGGACGATTCCAAGCCAGTGGCGCGCCATGGGCTATGGCTTTCGCGGGCTCTGGTAGTTTCAACGCAAATAACCAAGTGATCTTCCAAGGAACGTTCCCTGATGTTCCCGGCGTGACAACTATCCGCACGTCCTTCAACGGTTCGGTGGAAGGCATCAAAGCACTTGTGGATAGCCCAGCCAGCGACCCGGATTACTTGCAGGTGAGCGCTGTCAGCGGCATCACGAAAGTGGCTGGTGGCAACAACGCAGGCAATGGCCAAAGCGGGTTAATTGCTGGCGCAGAGAAAGCTGCTTCAGATATCGCTTTCTCCGATGTTGGCATCGCCGCCACTCCCTTCGCGGGAACAACATTACAACCGTCTGCACCGGAAGCCGGTGTCGTGGTTTTCAGCATGGTGGCCAATGATGGCGCGCCCGCATCGCTAACCAATCTCAACACGCAAAACTTTCGTGCGTTGATGAGTCAGGGTCGGCAGCGGCTCTCTTTCATCACCGGTAATGCGGCCGATACACAATTTGTCTACGCGACTGGTCGCAATGATGGTTCGGGAACACGCACGACGTACCTCGCGGAAAGTGGCTTCGGTATAGCCAACATTGTTAGCCAATACGTTGTTGGTTCGTCTTCAGGGGACAACATCACGGCGATTTACCGCGTGCCTGCCCTTGGTACCAACGCACAAATCGCGGCACTCAGCTTAGCCCAGTCTGCAGCCAATGCCTCCACTATTTGGAACACCAACCAAGTCGGCAACGGAGGCTATTCATCCTCCAGCTCTCTGCGGAACGATATGGGTCGTAAGTCAGACACCACCATGGTTTACTCGGCGACTGGAACAATCCAACAATCCAATGCCGGCATCAGCATGGTGACCTTCATGTCGGCGGGTGATGCGGGTCCAGCGAAAATTGCTGGTGCCAAGGTTCTAGCCTATAACGGCGTTTTGCTTAATGGCTTGGCCAACGCCGGTGCTATGGACACAGCCGATGAAGACAAAGTCGAAAATGGTGCCTACACTGCTTGGAGCTATCAGCAGATGTATCGTGCTGCCGACATCACCACTGGTGACAAGGTGACCGTTTATGACGCTATCAAGAACAACTTGGTTCTTGGAACAACCGGTATTCCCACGGCGAACATGAACGTGGGGCGCCAAGTTGATGGTGGCGTGGTTCTTCCTTAATTATTGCTGAGATTTCTCATAATTGGGAGATACTGAAACATGCTGGCGCCGGTAATCCCGGCGCCAGTCTTTTTTTAAGATGCCATCTGCTCTGTGAATCTTAATAAAGTCATCGCATTAGTTACGGTCGCCCTTGTCTTGGTTATCACGTTCACCGTTCTGCTGCCTGATGTAGAATCACCCCACGGCGGATTCTCGGCGGAAGATTCAGGTAAAATTGATGAACGCATCGGAATTAAAGGCACAAACCCCACTGTCTCTGAAGTGCAGCATTCGCAGTCGCGTAAAATCGATGTCAAGCCTGCTGGACCATTTCATGACTCTTCCTCGGCGAGTGAGTACGAGCTAGACTCGCGAACGGGCAGGCCTGATTATCGCGAGGCTAAAGCTTTGCCTGAGGCAATCGTAGACAAGCCCGGATCCACTACAGAAACATCATTGGATCAACAGATAGGTTATAACGACTCTGCGCCAAGAGGTCGTGAGGGAATTGCTGTGGTTGCTCCAACTACAGGATCGGTTGCACAGTATGTGATTCCTCCAGGCGAGAGGGCGCCGGTGGTTTTCTTGCCTGAAGATCGCCCCTTGACACCTCCAATGCAGGCATTTCTCGACAATGTCCGTGAAGAATTTGACGCCACCATTGCTGCGGCTGATGATCCAGCAGAGGTCTGGAATCAAGCTCGTCAACGGGCGGATGATCGTTATCGGTTATTACTCGGTGATGATGCATACAACCGTAAAACAATGCAGGATGCCATCGAGGCGCTGAAGGCGAGCGGGAACTTTCCTGGCGAACAACCGTAAGCGTACCTGTCAGCAATAAAAGATATTCCTAGTCAGCTTTACAAATTTTGAATGCAGGGATTACCCAGCATTATAGGCGCGCTGGGTTGACAGGTTCTCGGGTTGTCCAGGTCGTCAGGGCAACTCTTCAATGTTGTCCGCTGGCCAACGACCAATTTTTTTTAAGTGATCAACAGCTTGCTCTCTTGCCTCGGAGAGAATATCGCCTTTTAGGTTCACAGTGAATTCCGATAAGGTGTTTTGTGCAGTCACTTCCTTAAGTTCCTTGGCCATGAGTAGCCACTTCAGACCCTCAACCCTCCGAGAGCGGTCTTGGCCTGCAGAATTGAAAAGCATGCGACCTAGATTGGCCATGGCCTTCGGTTCACGGTTCTCAGAAGCCTGACGATACCACTGCTCGGCGGCCTTATTGTCGCTCTTGCCACCCCGCGCATTGCTTAGCATGAATGCATAAGAGTTTTGTGCAATCGGCATCCCAGCTTCAGCCGCACGCTTGAGGGTTTCACGAGCTAACTTGTCGTTACGAGCTACTCCTTCAATTCGGTCGCCATGGAAGAGCGCCAAGCCAAGGCGCTCCTGGGCCTCCGGCACCCCGGCGTCTGCTGCCTTCTCCAGCCACGGCAACGCCGCGGCGGCATCTTTCTTTACGCCTTGACCGGCCAGCAGGACGGCTGCGTAGTTCAATTGCGAACGCGCCGATCCGCCCTCGGCACCCTTTCTGAAGTACTCCGCCGCCTTGGCCTCGTCCTTGGGGACCTCGATGCCTTGCGAGTAAAAATACCCCAAGCCACCTTCGGCATCCGCCGACCCCTCTTCGGCGGCTTTTTGCATGAGCTTGAAAGCCTTCGGGTTGTCCTGGCCGATCAGAGCCCGGGCTTCCTGGAAAAGTTTGTCCGCATCTGCCCAAGCAAGCTGGGCTAAAAACAACGAGAAGAGAAAAACGGCGATTTTCATCAGATTAAGATCGCCGATTTTGACAAATTGGCCGGCGAGCTGCCAAGTGACGTTTTTGTCACATTAAAACGCAAAGTGGCTCTTCGTGAAACCTTTGCCCAACATCTGAAATATTCAGAATGTTTACCATGTCCGGATTCAATACTCTTAAAAAATCGACTGCTTTAAGCCTCAGCGTTGTAACACCGGTTTATAATGAGACAGCCACAATAAGTAAGTTAGTCTTGGCTGTGCTTGCGCGTCCGGAGGTGACAGAGCTGGTTGTCGTTGACGATGCTTCGTCTGATGGAACTTGGGATGTCTTGCAACGGCTGCTCTCCGATCGCCCGGATCGTTTGCGCGTTCTACGCCATAAGAACAACATGGGAAAGGGCGCAGCGCTGAGGACTGGCTTTGCCGCTGCAACGGGAGATATCGTTCTCGTGCAAGATGCCGACCTCGAATACGACCCCGTAGATTATCCGCGCTTGCTCGAGCCGGTCCTGCGCGATGCGGCGGATGCGGTCTTTGGTTCGCGCTTCATCGGCGGATCAAGCCACCGCGTGCTTTATTTTTGGCACTCGCTGGGCAACCGCTTTCTCACCTTGCTCTCGAACATGGTGACCGACCTTAACCTCACTGACATGGAATGCGGCTACAAGGTGTTCCGTCGCGACCTGCTGCAAAAGATCACCATCGAGGAGCCGCGCTTCGGCTTCGAACCGGAAATCGTGGCCAAGGTGGCGCGAAGCGGCGCGCGTATTTACGAAGTCAGCGTGGCCTACTACGGCCGCACTTACGCCGAGGGCAAAAAGATCAACTGGAAAGACGGCGTCAGTGCCTTCCGTTGCATTCTAAAATACGGGCTGCTGCGGCGATTCCAGTCGTAAGGGAAAATTTTTTAGCCACCGATGGCAGAGGATAAACGGCTAGGATAAGCCCGCGCGCGGGGAGTGAGGAGTTTTACGTTTTAGGTTTGTCAGTTTTAAGCATTCGGACTTTCCGGTCTCCGCCGATTGACGGGCGAAGGCCCATGGAATAGGAAATTCATTGTGTCGAGCGTAACGGAAACCAAAGAAGCGATCGATCTCTGACTAACATTATCGGAAACCAACCGTGCTGACGTTGTGAAATCATTTACCGACTTTGCTGCTCGCGAGGTGAGGCTAACGTCCGAGCGTGAAGACCATATCCTTGACCACGCCGAAATGGTCGGTTTGCTCGAGCGCGTCGGGCCTACCCTTGCCTTCCCCGAGCGTGTGGTTCGTAGTGCCTCGGACCCCGCGGTGGAATTATTTTACAGCTTCCAACGTGAAACGAAAGTCGGCGACAAATGGCTTTGCGTGGTGGTAAGGTATGTCGTGAACGATGCTTTTGTCGTAACGGCTTACTTGACCGACAAAATCAAAAAAGGAGAGCAACTATGGCCAGCAAAGTAAAAGTTTGGTACGACGCAGAAGGCGACTTCATGGAAGTGGCTTTTTCCGACGAGGCTGGTTCCATGCGCGAGACGGACCATGATGCCGTCATGGAGCGCGTGAACAAAGACGGCCAAGTGATCGGATTTTCCATCCTTGGGGTTGGCAAACTTTCGCGGGAAAAACCTCTCGAGGCTGAATTGGTGCACGCTTGAGACTCGCGTGGCGGCGCAGCATTGAGTGGCGACGCCGTAAAGAGTGGCTGAACCCGCGCATTGGCGGGTGTGGCATGGAGTAACCGAGGCCACCATCGGTGCCTTAAAACACCTTGAGTTTCTGGGGAGTGGCTGGAACCGGAGCCAAGTGCAACTGCAGGTGGAGCCGAAGATAGGTCGCCGCGGCGACCAAAGATCGGAGGCCTGTGCACTGAGGTCGCTTGCGGTTGGCGGGGGTTTGTCTTAGATTGGTCACATGATCCAGACGCTTGAGGCGGAGATCGATGAGCACGGTTCGGTGAAACTGGCGAAACCGGTTCATTTGGACCGCAGTCACCGTGCCTTGGTGATGATCATGCCCGATGAAGCAAATAGCGTCGCGGGCGAATGTGCGCGGCTCAGCGAGGCGGCCTTGGCTCCGGATTGGAACAACCCCGAGGAGGATCTCGCGTGGCGGCACTTGCAGCGGGTTCGGTAATCCTTGTCCCGTTCCCTTTCTCGGATCTCTCACAGAGCAAAATCCGTCCGGCACTGGTGTTGGCCGATGCTGGTCGCGGTGATTGGATTCTCTGCCAGATCACGAGCAAACCGTATGCGGATCCGCGAGCTGTCCGGTTGGACGAGGCGGCCTTCGCCACCGGCGGCTTGCAGCTGACCAGCTACGTGCGCCCGGGGAAACTTTTCACGGCCAACGAGACGCTGATGCTGGAGTCCGTTGGTAAATTACGCGGCGACAAACTGCGCGCCATTCTCCAAGCAGTAGGAGAGCTCTTTGTTCGGAGCGTCTAGGACTAGCAGTGGCGAGTGGCAGCCTTGCTAATGCAGTCGTAAGGGATAATTTTTTAGCCACAACCGGAAAAGACAGGCCACCGATGGGGGAAGATAAACGGCTAGGATGGGCCGGAAACTCATCTTCTTCCATTTGGTCGCCGCGGCGCCCCGTCTCGCAGACTCGGCTGTGGCTTGCCTTCCCGCTTTGACTCAAACTCCCGCCTGCCGCCGATCGATCTCCGACCAGCCTTGACGGGTGGTTATACTTAGTGTAACTATTTCTGCAAATGGACATCAGCTTCGTGGAGCTCGAGGCATTCACGCGTGATTTGCTTCGGGTTGCCGATGAGGAGGTCCTGCGGGAGTTCCAACTGGAGTTGGCGGCCAAGCCGGAGGCGGGCGATTTGATCCGTCATTCGGGAGGCCTGCGCAAGGCCAGAATGAAACTGCCGGGTCGCGGCAAAAGCGGCGGTGCGCGGGTCATTTACCTGTGGTTGCCGCGGACGCGGCGATTCATTTTCTTCATGCTTTATACCAAGTCCGTCCAAGCCGACATCGCCCCGGTGCACCTGGCGCGGTTGCGGTCCGCAGTGGAAACGATCAAACAACAATACAACCGATGAAAAAGAACGAATTGGCCTTCGATATCGAGGAACTGGTGGGGCGCGTGGAGCGCTTTGCCGCCGGCCTGGAACGCGTGCGGGTGCGCCGCGTGGCGATTCCGCCGCCGGTCAAAGCGATGTCGCCCCGCACCATCCGGCAGACCCGGGCGAAGTTGGGCTGCACGCAGTCGGAGTTTGCCGCACTGCTGAATGTGCCGAAGGTCACGGCGGTGTCGTGGGAGAACGGCACACGCAAGCCGAGCGGAGCCGCGCTGCGCCTGCTGGCGGTGGTGCGGAAGAATCCGGCGGCGCTGCAGGCGGCGTGAGGGCCATTCGCTGCATTCTCAAATACGGGCTGCTGCGGCGGCTGCAGTCGTAAGGGAAAATTTTTTAGCCACCGATGGCAGAGGATAAACGGCTAGGATAGGCCCGGGCGCGGGCCCCGCGCCCGGGCCAACGGCTTCTCCGGAACCCATCATCTGCCATCTTCTTCCATCGGTGGCTGGTTTGGTTTCTGTCCTGCGGCTCAGGTTTTCTCCTGCACCCTTCATCCTTCTCTCATCGGTGGCTTGTCTTTTCGCTTGTTTTACGGCGCTTGTCGCTTGACTTGGCCTGTGAGCACGGGAATTTTACCCGTTGGTGAGCACGACAAAGATACTCGGAATTTTGGAGGCCGCGAGCATCGAACCTCCCCAAGCGCGGGCGATCGCCGAGAGCCTGGAGATTGCGTTCCGCGATCAAGAGGATGACCTCACCAAGCGGCTCATGACCAAACAGGATGGAGTAGAACTCAAGGCGGAAATCCGCACGGAAATGCACGGCTTCAAAGCCGAGATTATCAAATGGATGTTCCTTTTTTGGATCGGGCAGACTGTGGCCACGGCAGCCATTGTGAAATTGCTCCTCCCTTGACGTTTTCTTGGCCCAGAGAAAGACAGGCCACGGATGGGGGAAGATAAACGGCTAGGATAAGCCCAGGCGCGAGACCCGCGCCCGGGCAACGTGCTTCTCCGGAACTCATCTTCTTCTATCTTCTTCCATCGGTGGCCTGCCTTGGTTTCTGTGGTTGGCCTTTTCTCTCCCACTCAAACTCCAACTCAAGTTTGCCTTCGGCTGAAGCTTCACGCTATCTCCGTCCGCCGCGGCGGACTCCGGTTCAGCTTTTGCTGTCGCTTTCCGCCGATTGACGGGCGACGGCCGTTGGAGTAGGGATTGGGCATGGCGAAAGATCGCAAAGTCCGCGAATTCAACGTGGTCATCGAGCGGGACTCCGGGGGTTTTTATGTCGCCTCGGTGCCTGCTCTGCGGGGTTGTCATACCCAGGCGCGCACTCTCGACCAGTTGACCAAACGCGTCCGCGAGGCGATCGAGCTTTGTCTCGAGGTGGACGATGCCGGTTTTGAAACTTCCGATTTTGTCGCCGTGCAGCGCATTGCGGTCTGATGCCCAAACTGCGCAAACTCAAGGGCAGGGAGGTTATCAAGATCCTCAAGGATCACGATTTCGAGGTGGTTCGGGTCAAAGGCAGTCATCATTTTCTTCGTCATGCCGACGGTCGTTGCACCGTTGTTCCCGTGCACGCCGGAGAAATCCTCGGCCCCGGCCTACTGCTGCAAATCCTCCGCGATACCGATCTGACCAAGGACGATCTGTAATAGTTCCCCTCATCGGACCACTTTCAACTTTAGCCTTAGGATAAACGGCTAGAATTTCCCGGAGAAATTGTTTCCCGCCGGGTCTCCAGTGGGAAACTTATCTTCGGCTATCTTCTTCCAT
>Ga0247839_1007413_pt1 | contig 12060 bp, 9 predicted proteins | sample LaCruzMarch2015__6_FD_192405 | JGI IMG/M metagenome (GOLD analysis project Ga0247839, IMG submission 192405) | Freshwater microbial communities from meromictic Lake La Cruz, Castile-La Mancha, Spain - LaCruzMarch2015_16m | ecosystem: Environmental > Aquatic > Freshwater > Lake | place: Spain...
AAACTTATGAGTGTAGGGCTAGATTACCCGTCTAACTGGCTCGGGTCGCACGAAATCTACCATCCATAATACCGCAATTTATGCCTATAGCAAGTATATCAATTGGTCCAGATCAAAACCGCCATGTGCGCCGAATGCACGATCCAAGGCGGCGCGGCGTGTTGGCTCCTGCGTAACAGTGCGCAGCATGGCAGTTGTCTGCGCGGACGCATCATAGTCGCCAGCGAAGTGCAGCAGGTTACTGATGACGAATCTCAGTTGAACAGGTTTGGCGTAAGCGCAGTGGTCCAGTGTCTGCGCCAGCGCCGATGCCGCGTCCTCCCAGCGTGAAAGTCCGATCAGTGCCCGCACCCTGACTTCGCCGGCCAGGCACCGTTCATCGGCCACCCGTGTGCGCGGGTTGGCGAAGGCCGTTGCCGTGAGCGTATCGAGCTGGGCGGGCGTGATCGCGGGGCATTGACCCTGCAACACCGCGTTGCCGAAGCGGGCCAAGGCAGTGACCGCGGTCGGCGTGATAAGACCCTGTGCAAGCTTGTCCAACGCGCGGTTATAGAGCCGGTCCGGCAATGTTGGCTCCCGGCAATACAAGCGCAGCGCGGTCAACTCCGGCGCCGCATCCTCCGTGTCCATGTTGACCAACCGCTCCAGCAGTGCGACGGCTGTCGCCTGGTTGCCGCGTGCGCTCTCAAGGGTTGCCAGTTCGGCGAGCACGCGGGGTGAGTCCGGGCGGTATCGATAGTCGAAGGCCAGCAAGGTATCCAGGTCGGCCCAGACGCGCGCGCGGGTTGCGGTGTTGAAAGCGAGCAGCAGGGCCAGCGCGGTGATGACCGGCACGGCCAGGCGTGCGCGGCCGATGGACGCCAACAGGGTCGCGAGGAGAGAGACCACGAGCGTAGCGAGTCCAACCGTCGCCAGGTAATTCCGATGCTCGAAGACCATCTCCAAGGGAATCAGGGTCGACTCGATCAGGTGACAGGCGAAGAACCAGAGGATCCCGAAGCTGATCCAGGGTGCGGGGCGGGCGAGCCGCAGGGCGAGTAGGACGAGGCCAGCATAGAGGCTCGCCAAGGCGATCGTGGCGGCGTCCAGATGCCTGGTAATGGGGAATCCGTCGTGAAACAGCGACATGCTGCTTGGGAGCGGCACCAGGAATAGCTTGAGATAGAGTCCGATGACGTGCACCTGGGTCATCAGGCGCTCGACCCCGCTGAAGCCGCGTCCGGGGTGCCATCCCAGGAGGTCGGGCAGGCGCGGAATCAGGTACAGGGCGCCCAGTGCCACGGGCAGCCCGATGAGCAGCACCCAGAGTCCAAGCCAGAGCCGGCGTTGTCGCGGCCCTTGGGTCCGGAATCGGAAGAAGAGGCCCTCGATGAGCGCCAACAGCAGCGGAAGTACGGCCGCGCTTTCTTTGCTCAGTAGCCCGAGCAGCCCGCAGACGCCGACACCGAGCAGTGCGACCGCGGCGCCGGCCAGCGGACGGGTCGCGCTCAGCAGGCGCCCTTTCACATAGGCGATCAGGGCACCGAGCATGAACAGGCTCGATAAGAGCACCAGCCGCTGCACGGCATAGAGGACCGTACTAACCTGCAGCGGGTGCAGTACCCAGAGGCTGACCGCGGCCAGAGCGAACCAGAGTGGTGCAGTGGCGTCGGCTGTTCGTGATCGGTGGCAGGCGAGCAGGTAGAGCAGCCAGAAGACCAGCAGTCCATTGATCAGGTGGAGCAGCAGATTCTGGTATTTGAAGGCAAAGGCATCAGGCCCGGCGAAATAGTGGGTGAGTGTGAAGCTGAGCCGGGTGAGCCCGCGGGACAGCCCGGCGAATTGTTCGCCGTCGAACAGTTGGCCCTGGAGATTGGCCGGGGTCAGGGTGTCGACTTGAGCTGCCGGGATGTTCGAGTCGTCATCGAGCAGAAAGGGGCCATCGAGGCCGGGGCTGTAGATGAAATAGGTAAGGGCAAGCACTGCCAGCAGCAGGCTCATGGCGCCGATCTGCGCGTTGCGGGTAGGGCGATTCACCAGTTGGTCCTGCGCCGGATTGTGGGCAACGGCGCTGGCGCCGCTGGAGCCTTGGTCATAATTCCGGTCAGTTCAGGTACGAGCCGGCTGGAGTCCAAGGCTTCAGCCTTGGATCGGCAGGCCAAGGTTGAAGCCTTGAACTCCAAGTGCGCATCGCTGGCCGGAACGATTGTCAAGGTCGCCGCTGGTCCGCGGCGCGGGGGCAGTTCAGTGCTGATCATCGAAATCGACGCTCAAGGCCCAGCCGGGCGCTGTACTCCCGACTCCATCAATCGGCTTGAAATCTCCTCAAACCTCGGCTCCAAGTCCAACCGTCCCGGCGCCCCAACCGCCCGCGCGCGCTCATAGAGCACGCGGGCCGCGTCCAGGTCACCGTTATCCAGCCGCCAGGTCGCGGCCAGGAGCAAGGGCAGTGGATTGGTCGGCTGCGCCCAGAAGGCGGCTTCAAGGGCCGCCGCGGCTGCGGTATCGTCGCCTGAATCTTTGTGCAGATGTCCCACATACATGAGTAGTTTCTGTCGGCTGGAACGCTGCATTGTGCGCGCCGCCGCCGCGTCCTGCACGAGTGCCAGCAGCACAGGCTGCGGCATACTGCAGCGCTTGTCCAGGGCTAGATTGGTCAACGTGATCAGTGTCGTGACGTCGTAGTCGGTCAGCACCTGTCCCAACTGCGCCCGGGCCTGAGGGATGCGCTCCGGCTCTATCCGGCCAGTCTCAAGACAGTCCAGATAGCCCTCCTGCAAGCGGGGGCCGACGCCCTGGGCGTCTGCAAGCAGCGCATGGGCAGCAGCGAACTGTCCCCGCTCGGTCAGAGTCTCCGCCAGTTCGGCCCGTGCCCGGAGCGAAGGCCAGGGTCCGGCCAGCGCGGTGGAATAGATCTGTTCAGCATCGCCCCAGACCCAGGATCGGGCCAGCCCCAAACTGAACAGGGCCAGCAGCGCCAGCGCCGCGATCACCGGGCGGAAGCGGGCCAGTGTCCCGGTCGCCGATCCGATCAGGTCCGCCGCCGCCAGGATCAGCCCAAGACTCGGCAGGTAGTTGCGATGCTCGAAGGCCAGCTCCAGCGAGAGCATGGTCGACTCCATCAGATGCCCGGCGAAGAAGAACAGGATGCCGAAGGCCGCCAACGGTCGTCGCCTGAGTAACCCCAGCCCTAGGCCGAGCAAGGTCAGCAGAAACGCGGCGGACAGGAGGGTCGTCGGCGGTTGCAGCCAACCGGTAGAATGCGGCAGTGTATCGTAGAAGAACGGCATGGCCCCGAGCCGCGGCAGGAGCACCTGCCCGACATAGAGCGTCAGCACCCGCGTCTCGGTCAGCAGGCGCTCGCCCATGTCGAAGGCCCGCCCGGCGTAACCGGTTGCCGTCACCTCCGGTATCAGCAGCACCCACAGGGTTGCCGCCAAACCGAGGACCAACACCAGCCCGAAATAGCCTGCAAGCAGGCGTTGGGTGGGCCGGGTCCCGCGCAGTCGGAACAAAGCCATCTCCAGCACGCCCAGGAGAACCGGCAGCAAGGCTCCGTTCTCTTTGGAGAGCACCGCCAGGATCGGGAGGATCAGCAACGGCGGCAGCCAAGCCGTCGCGGTCGTCGGCCACCCCGACGCGATCTCCGCAAAGCGCCGTCGTGCGAAGAGCAACAGTGCCCAGACGCAGAACAGAGCCGAGAGGATGGTCATACGCTGCACCACATAGGCCACGGTGCTCACCTGGAGTGGGTGCAGGGTCCAGGCCAGGGCGACGATCAGCGCGAACAGGCCCGCGGTCTCGGGTCGATAGTGGATGCCCGCAAGTGACCGCACCAGCAGGAACACCAGGGACCCGGTGATCAGGTGCAACACCAGATTCACCGCCTTGAAAGAGGCCGGGCCAGCCGAGATCATGGCATTGCCGGCCAGGGTCGCCATCGTCAGGGGGCGGCCGATGCCCGAGACGTCGATGAAAAGGTGCTGCTGCCACTGCCCCCCGAAGAGTTCAGCAAGACCGCCCGCCTGAATCGCCGCAATCGAGTCTTGCAGCTTGGTATCATCGAGCAGCCAGGGTCCGGAGACGGCGGGCCAGAATGCCAGCAGGCCAAGCAGCCAGAGTACCGCCAACGCCGGTGTGGGGCGCACGGCCCAAGCGGTCGCAACTGCGACGGCGTTCTCAGAGTTAGCGGGTGGCATCAAGGTTCCTCGCGTGGGAGAGCAATGACTGCGTGCATGGTAGTCAAAAATCGCGGACACTGGTAACTCAGTAGGCGCCGTAATCTGGAGCCCCATGTTCTCTTTCGTCCGACTTGGTTCGCTAAGGCGACGCTTGCAGCCCTTGGTCAATAACCGTCTGATCGACCTGATTCAGAAGGTTTTTTTTGTTGTCGCGATCATTTTCGTTGGCTTGCTCGCTTGGGCCAGTCGCGATTCGATCGGTTTGATTGTTCGAGGGGCTAACTGGGAACTGCTGGGTCTGGCACTCATTGCACTTATGTTGCACCATCTGTTTGCCCCAGCGATGGTTACACGGGTCCTGCGCCGCTCCGAACACCAATTGAGCATCACCGTCGCATTCCGCATCTATGGACGACGCCTCCCCGCACGTTACCTGCCGGGTGGAATCTGGCATGCCATATCCACGACTCTTGACTACCACAGCCGGGGTGTGCCGCCGCGCTATCTTTTGGCGATAAATCTGTTTCAAATGGCTTTCATCAACGGGTTTTCCTTCGTCCTCGGCGGTGGCGGTCTGGCGCTAATCCGTCGGGGAACTATTTGGGAACACCTGGGTTTTCTAGGCGCGCTTGCTGGCCTTTTGATGATCGTAGGGGCTGTGGCTTATGTGCCAAAACTCGTGCGCGTCCAGTTTTCAAGGCTATACATCATCGATGTGTTCTGGGTTTCCCTGTACATGCTGGCGATGCTGACCCTTTTCGTCTTTAGTCTGATGTTCTATCTTGCCGCATTCCCAGGAATTATTCGCGACGTCGGTCTGTTGGAATTGTTCTCGGTGCTTATGTTTGCTCGTGGTGTAGGGTTTATCGCTTTCTTTTCGCCGAAGGGGATTGGCATCTTCGAAGCGGTGAGCGCAGGTCTGATTGAGGGGGGCGAATCGTTCTCACCGCTTGTTGTCGTGCTCGCTGGTTTTCGTCTCTTAGGGATACTTACGGACGCCTTGATCTGGTCTGTCGCGATATCTCCATTGGGAAGCAATCCTAAGTCCTTACGTGAGAACAAATAGATGCGTTTGCTGATTGTCACTTCGAGCTACCCATCCCCCTTCTACGAGGCAGCCGGTAGTTTCGTACGAGAAATGGCACGTTTACTCGCCCAGCGTGGTCATGACGTGTTCGTTTTGACTCCACATACCCCAGGTGCCGCGCTTCGTGAGATGCGTGACGGCGTCAGCATTCGACGTTTCCGCTACGCTTGGCCAGCGAATTCCCAGACCTTGGCCGGAGGGCGAGGCGGTATCATGCCTCGGTTGCGCAAGAGTTGGCACGCGCGCGCGCAGGTGCCCGGCCTCGTTATTGGATTTTATTTTGGATTGCGCAAAATGCTTGCGGAAGCCAACTTTGATCGTGTTCTGGCTCATTGGATAATCCCGGCAGGTATTGTGACCAGGGTCATATGCGTCAGCAAGAAAATTCCTTTCTCGGTTTTCACTCCCGGAAGTGAGTTTACTGCATTTGGTGGGAAACTCGTGCCGCTGCTTCGGCCTGTTGTTGCGGATGCCCATGAAATTTATGCTGCTAGCGAATACGTGATCGACTTAATTGAATCGAGCTGCTCCCCACGGTTTATCGACTTCTTTCCCATGGCGGTTAATCTTCCTGACTTTCCTTACGCAGCATCCCGAGAATTTGCGGACCCTTTGAAGCTTTTGGTGGTGGGTCGGCTTGTGGACTGGAAAGGGACCGCCTTCGCGATCGAGGCGATGAGGATCCTGCGCGACCGGAAGATTGGAGCCCGGTTAACCATCGTCGGCGACGGTCCCACCGCCCCGCGACTGCGGCAGTTGACTCAATCTCTTGGTCTGAATGATGCGGTTTTGTTTAGTGTGGATATTACTCATCAGGCATTGGTCGATCTCTATCATCAAGCGGACATCTTTCTACAACCATCGATCAAGATATCGGGTCAGGAAACCGAGGGTCTCGGGGTCACCCTGCTTGAGGCTCAGGCGAGTGGTTCCAATGTCATCGCATCACGGGTCGGTGGGATTCCAACGGCAGTAGTTGATGGTGAAACCGGGCTACTTGTCCCCCCGCAGGATGCGAATGCAATCGCGAACGCGGTAATGACCCTGTATCGTGACCCTATTCTTAGAACACGGTTGAGGGAGGCGGGGCGCGCTAGAATTGAAGAGCGATTTGATTGGGGCACCTTGATAGCGAGGCTTGAAACGCAGCTTGAGAAGCGTGAGAGAATCCGATGAAAAATTATGAGAAACGTCTGACCGACGCAGAGTTCAATCGGCTCTACGGAGACGCGTACTATCGCCGTTTCGATGGGGCTGAACACGGGTATTCCGTAAGCAGCGTGATTAACCCGCTGCGGAAATGGATTCGTAGGGAACAGGTCCTGCTGGATTTGGTAAAACTCAATGGCGAGGAAGTCGTCATCGAGGCAGGCTCCGCTGCCGGTTCCTTGTCGCTGATCCTTGCCCGCCATTCACGTAAGGTTATTGGTGTTGACCTGTCCCCTGTGGCCGTAGAGTTGGCTCGAAGGCAGGCACAACGATTGGAAACGACTAACGTCGAATTCCACGTGTCTAGTATTGCCGATTTCTCATTTGTCCCAGCGGGAAGCATCGACCGAGTAGTGGCTTTCGACATCGTCGAGCACGTTTACAATGATGTGCTTCGCGGGTTTTTTCAGGAGTCGGCACGTGTTCTTAAGTCTGGTGGGTACTTGTGCCTTTATACGCCTAATCTGAATCACTATGTCGAGCGGCTGAAACAGCACAGTTTACTGATCGCACAGGCGCCTGACCACATTGCAGTAAGGAATTGGCAAATGATTGACGAGCAGCGCTTGGTCTCGGGTGCAGCACTGAGACTGGAAACCCTCTACGCCATCGAGTCGCCGTATCCAGTTGCGCGGTATATCGACCGGCTGTTGATGCGGTTGCCTGGTGTTGGTCAACTCTTCCAGTGGCGGATTTGTGCGCGTCTTGTGAAATGTCCAGGCTGATAGGTGATGGGTGTTCCTAAACACCCTTCAGGTGACGGTTATACTCCATGTCGAATAACATGGCGAACAAATTGAACTGTAGCCCCATGATGCTCAATAGTGCGGCGAACAAAGCACTTGTTTCGGCGATCGGAATGCCAAAAATTACGCGCATAATCACCAGCGAGATTCCTAAGAGCATACCCGGAATACCAATCAGGACGCCGACTGCATAGAAGAACACCAAAGGATGGAAGTCGCGAATCACGTACTTCTGGATCATCCGAAACCAGAATAAGCGAAGCAACAACCAGGACAGCTTGGGTATCATGCGTAGCGGGCGGATGCCGGATTTTTCGCCGATGCCGTAGACTGGCCGTATCGGTACGTCAGCCACCCGCATGTCTGCAATATTCAAGCGCACCAGCAGGTCATTAGGCTGACCGTAGCGCTTGTACATGAGATCCCAGTTGATTGACTCTAAAGCACGCAGGCTGATAGCCGTATAGCCCGATTGAGAGTCGGCGATGTGCCAGTAGCCGGAGGCGATTTTAGTAAGCAGGGAGAGCATGGCATTGCCGAGATAGCGCACGCGAGGGATCATCTCCCAAGCCTCGCCGCTGAACAGACGGTTGCCTTTGGCGTAGTCGTATCGGCCTGAGAGGACCGGAGCTACGATAGCAGGGAAATCCACTGGGTCCATTTGTCCGTCGCCAGCCATCACCACTGTAACATCCATGCGCTCGGCCAAGGCTGCTTTGTAGCCGGTCGCGATGGAACCGCCGACGCCCTGATTGAGTGGGTGCACGAGAAGCTCAATGCGCTGGTCGTTTTGCTGATAGTCGCGTACGATGGTGGCTGTGTCGTCCGGACTCGCGTCGTCGATCACATAGATCCGGTCGACCTCGATGGGTATGGTCTGTAACACCCGCATGATCTGGGTCGATTCGTTGTAGCAGGGTACGACGACGGCGATGCGTTTGGTCTCGATCATGGCTGGGCCGTTTTACTTGGATCGTTTGGATGTGCATTTGTCTTGATGTTTTCCGATGATCGCTTCTGCTGAAATAATTTCCGATATACTGCGATCTTTCGATCATGCACTAGCCATTCGTAAAGGCTTGCCGGTGGAGTCGCGGCAGCGATCTCGACGTAATGCTCGGCATCCTCTAAGAGTCCAGCGGTCATCAGATCATTAGCCTGTGCAAGGGCGGTCGTAAAGGACGGGGAGGCTGCGTAGGCGCGGTCCAGCGCTCGGATGGCTCCGTCGAGATCGCCCTGTTGTCGCCGATAGCGTGCGAGCAGTGTCGCCAATAGCGCATGGGCCGTGTTGTTGCCAGTAAACTTTCGGCTCGCCAGGTAGATGTCAAATATGCGGGTCATATCACCCGGTGCGAGTCGGCAGTGACCGGCCTGATCTTTATCGAGCATCCACTGGATGTTTGCCAGGCTCCCAAAGTCCAAGGGTGCCCTCTGAACCACATGGCCAATCTCGTCGATGCTGGCGCCCAGTTTCGGCTGAGGCGGGTCTGCGCATCGCTCGACCGCGAAACGATAGAGTGGAAGGTTGGCATTAGTCGGCTGCGCCGCGGTAGCGTCATCGAGTTGGGTACGCAACCGTCCCCAGTCACCCCGATTGGCCCAGTAGTTGAGTGCGATTTCCTGAGCGCGTTGGGAGGCGGGACGTTCCGCCGACCACAGTAGTGCAATCGACTCGGCATTGCCCCAGACTCTAGCCGAGCTCAAGGTAATAATGCCGACTAGCGCGATGATCCCTATCAGGCCCGCGGTGGTTAGGTATCGATAGGCTACCGGAACCGAGAGCACGCTGTAGCAAAGGACGAAGATAGGGCCGAGCATCGGCAGGTAGTTGCGGTGTTCGAAATAAATCTCGAGCGGCAGGATTGTTCCTTCGAGTAAGTGCCCCAGAAAGAACCATAGAACCGCCAAAGCGAACAAGGCCCATGCGCGTCGTTTGAGGAAAGCCAACGTGAGCAGCAGGGCGATCGTCCCCAGCGCGGCTAGCGTTTGCGGTGGAGCAAGAATCCCGCGGGAGATCACGAAATCGTCGCGGAAGGGAGTGGACTCGGTCAGTGAGGGTAGCAGGATAACTCGCAGATACTGCATCAAGACCCGACCCTCGGTCATCAGGCGCTCAGTTAAGTTGAACCCACGTGCCTCATAGGCGCCTGCCATAGTGGTAAAGACCATCGCAAGATAGAGCCCTAACAACAACAGTGGCAGGGCGATAAAGACGGCGGACCAAGCGCCCCACCAGGCAGGGCGGGGTGGGTGGTCTGGGCCGATCACCGTGAGCTCTAGTGCTCCTACATAGGCAACGGTCATTAGGGCTGTCTCCTTACTCAGAATACCCAGCATGAGACAGATCCCGAAGACCGGCACCATCCAGAATAGAGCCGCATGGGGTCGTTCGGGTGCGATACGGCGACCGTGCAGATAGGCAATGAGCGCCAGCAACGAGAAGGTCCCGCCGAGCAGAGTCATCCGCTGGATTACCATCATAATCGGTGACAGTTGCAGAGGGTGCAGCAGCCAGAGTGCGGCCACAGCCAAGGCCACCCAGTCAGCATCGGGGCTGCAGGGGCTTAAGGGACGTATTAGCCGGATCAGTCCTCGCAGAAAAGCGAACACGAGGACGCTATTTAGTAGGTGGATTAATAGATTGGTCCGCTTGAAGTCCACGGTTGCGCTGGGCCAGCCGTTGTCGTTGATCAGGAGCGATAGATAAGACAAGGAACGCCCGGAGCCGCCATCGTCGGGCAGTACTAATCGGATCACATCCTCGGGCGTTTGGATACCGCTTCCCGAGCCTGCCAGTTTCGGAAGATGGACCAAGTCATCAAAAAAGAGGGGGCCGGATAAGCCTGGAACAAAGGTGAACCAACCGACCATGAGGAGTAGAGATAGTGCGACTGCGACCAGCGCCGACTTGTTTGCGGAATTGTGCATTGTCATGGGACTATTGGGTTGGGCCTGGATCGGGTCTCGACCGAAACTGGCAGCCCAGAACAGTGAGATAGAGAAACCCCAGGGCTTACCCTGGGGCGTGTAGCAGGACTTAACTCAGGCGCGATGCCTACGACCTGCAGTTAGACGGGCGGTACTTCGCGGTAAGAGTGCCGCCCGTGCAGCTCCATTGCACACCGAGAGAGTTGGTCGTGCCACGGAAAAACAGAGTGGCACCGTCGGGAGCACCAGTTGCTCCCTCGAAGGTGACAACGATAAGGCCGCCAGATGGGTTGATGCTCTGCACGAATTTCGTAGTGCTTTTAGCGAGGTCAAAGCCGATAGATGCCGCTGTGGTCGGCCAGCGACCCTGGGATAAGGCAAATTCGGCCATCGATGCTTTCGGCGAGCCAGCTAAGCTGATACCTTCCGCAATCTTACTCCGCGCCGTAAAGTCCTGATATGACGGAATAGCGATGGCCGCCAAGATACCGATGATCGCGACGACGATCATCAGCTCGATCAATGTAAAGCCTTGTTGGAATTTCTTCACGTCTGTTCTCCGGAGTTGAGTGATGGATTCGGCTGCGCTGGGAGGCCGTCGCGACCGCCGTGCAGCCGCGTCCTTACTGTCTCCCTGAGACTGGCACTGCATGATCCGAGCCAGTGCTTGTGTTTTCGTGTTTGCTGAGAGCACATCCGCCAAGTTGCTGTCATGTAAAAAGATGTAAAGGTGTGCGGTTGGCCGGTGGGTTAGTTACCGTGCCGGGAGACCTCAGTTGGATCGTGAAAACGCGGTCAATAGTGACGAAAATTGTCAATTAATGACAAAAGTTGGGGATTTCAGTGAGTATGAGGGAAGGCGTTCGGGGGGTGTCGGAGATGAAATCTCCTCGCGAGATCAATTGATTGGCTGATGCGTGATCCGATGTGCAGATCAGAGTGCAGCAAAGTGTGTTCTTGAGGGACGCTGAAAGGCAGCCGCGATTAGGATTTGGCTGTTAGCCGTGGGAGCAGCGTACGGGGTAAAGGAGTTGCGACGCGTGTTCAATAGGCATTAAGGAAGCGCGGGTCTGTGCTTGTCGGCATCGCGGCTTGAAGCGTCTCCCACAAGGGTGATCGATCGTGATCATCCTCCTAGTTGCGAGGTCGCTGATAGGGTGCGTTCCTGTCGCTGGTAGCCAGTCGTGAAAGCCACTGACGTGCAGCGTTCTAAGTGACAGTTTTTAAATATTGTCGGCGCCTTTGAGGGATTTCGCCGTCAGTGTCCCTTGCGCACCGGGCAGCCTGGCGCATCCGGCGAAACGCTTCTCAGAGGGTGTCGTCGCGAGACAACACCGGGGTCGTTACTAGCCGTGAGCGATTGGAATGGACGATCTGGCCGTGGTGGTCCGCGAAGCCCGGCAGGGCCTTGAGGTTCGTGAAACCCGCACGGGGGACCTGTGGGAGCGGCCCCCGGCCGCGATCGGCGCCGCAATGAACGCCGATGCCGCGCGTCCCGGCGAAGCCCCGTCGCCGCCGGAGGCTGCTTTCACGGGAACCGCGTTTCAGGCGTCCGTGGGGCGGTCGCGATCGTGCAGCAGGGCTTTGAGCCGCTCGATCTCGGTGAGGGCGGCTTCCTTGGCTTGGCGCTCGGCCTCTTGCGCTTGGAGGGCATCCTGCTGCGCTTGCAAGGCAGCTTCCTTGGCTTGGCGCTCGGCCTCGCGCGCTTGCAGGGCGGCTTCTTTTGCTTGCCGCTCGGCCGCGCGTGCCGCCCGTTCGTCGTCGAGTTCGCGTTGGATCGAGCGCTGTTGGCGCAGGAAGTCTTGCCGGGCCTGATAGACGTGATAGGCACGTTCTTTGTCGGAGAACGCCTTCAGGATAGTCATAGCTTGCCTCATTTCTGGAGTTTGCATCCAGTCGGGAAGGTGATCGGCATTCAGGTGTTCGCCGT
>Ga0247839_1007414_pt1 | contig 12060 bp, 12 predicted proteins | sample LaCruzMarch2015__6_FD_192405 | JGI IMG/M metagenome (GOLD analysis project Ga0247839, IMG submission 192405) | Freshwater microbial communities from meromictic Lake La Cruz, Castile-La Mancha, Spain - LaCruzMarch2015_16m | ecosystem: Environmental > Aquatic > Freshwater > Lake | place: Spain...
CAGGTCATGTTAATCTTCGACCTCGGTAAGTCGCCGTTGCAGGGTGTGCCCGCCGGTCCCGTGGCTCAGTGGGAGAGCGTCCGCTTCACACGCGGAAGGTCGCTGGTTCGATCCCAGCCGGGACCACCACGATTGACCTTGCATTTCAGCTCGCTTCAGGCCCTGGTGGATTTTTCTTGTCCGGTCCGTGTCCGGTCTCAATGACCCGATCGAGGACATTGGCGACCTCATCGAGTTCGTAGTCGTACAGATCCGCGTAGATGCCGGCAGTAACCGTCACCGAAGAATGCCCCATCGTCTTCTGCAACCACCGCAGATCGGCGCCACCCGACCTAGCCAGCGAGGCATACGTGTGGCGCAGATCGTGGATTGTCAGCGGCGCCAGGCCCAGCTTCTCCAAGGCCTTCTTCCAATGCGTATGCCGGCGCCAGTTATTGGCCCGCAGCATGGCGCCTTCCGGGCTTGCCACCGCTGGCGCATCGGGGGGCCGTCCGTCGATCCGGGCCTTTAGCGCCGCCGCCGCCCTGGCCGGGATCGGGACCGGACGCTTGGACGCCTTGGTCTTCACCGGGCCGACGACGATGACGCCCTCGACTTCCGGTGCTGACCGCCACACATGGATCCGCCCACGGTTGAGGTCCACATCCATAACGCGTAGCGCAACCAGCTCAGACCACCGCAGACCCGTGTACGCCAGGATCAGCACCACGTCGCCCTGATCACCGCACTCGGCGGCCAGTGCCTCGACCTCCCATGCAGTGAGGTAGCGGTGACGATCGCGGGGAGGGATCGGTGGCGCCGACACCGAAGCGGCCGGGTTGGCCCGGATTCGACCATCCTCGACAGCGATGGCCAGGATGGACCGCAAGAGCCGCAGCGTGGACTTCTTCGCCCAAGGGCCGACCTCGAAGTCGTTCACCCACGCCGCGATGGCGTCACGCGTGATCTCCCCTACGGGCACATGCCCGAAAGCCGGGTTGATACGCAGCTTCCAGGCCTGCTGATAGCCCGACCACGTCTTGGCCGACAGAGCGGGCTTCTTCAGCGCGACGAACTGGTCCCAGACCTTGCACAGTGGAATTCGGCCCGCCCGAGGGTCGAACCGATTCTGGCCGATCGCAGCCTCGTGGTCGCGTTCAGCTTTGAAGGCCTTAGCAGCCGACAGGGTTGAGAAAGTCTTCGACGTCTCGACCCAACCGGTTGACGAGGTGGCATCTCGGACTTGGAAACGCACCTGCCACCGGACTCCTCCGGAGCGGCGGGCGCGGCGGCGGATGCCAGGCGGGGCGCTAGCCATCCGCGCCACCTCCCAGCAGTCCGTTGAGGAATTCGATCTCGCTGGGCCGAAGGCCCATGGTGGCCAAAACGATCTGATCCGCCAGTCCGGTGCCCTTTGCGACCTCGACGGCATCGTGGTACTCCCGTTGGGCGGCCTTCAGGTCTGTGATCGTGTCGCAAAGTCGCGATAAGGCCATCCAGTCCTTGATGTGACTCTGAACCCAGACACTGTGCGCGGCCGCACCGACATCCGGGATCTCGATCACATCGACCGTGAGCTCGTCCGGAGCGAAGACGCGGTATTCGGACGGGTCGTGCTCACTCGGGTCCTCGACCCGGCTCCAGAACTGGTCGGCCATCCATGGCTTGACGGGAGGCTTGTCCTTCCTGGGCTGTTCACAGGGACAAGCCAGACGCCACCCGAGGACGTCACGCGGGTGGCGGGTGTCGTACAAATCCAACACGCGACCTACAACGATGCGGCCGCGGATCTGGTCGATTCCTAATCTTCCGCGTTCGAACGCGGGCAAAAGACGGGCAGAATGCCGGACGCCCAAAATCTCAGCATCAACAGTGTGCACGGTCATGTCAGCCCCTATCGTTTCTGTCCGGCGAGCCACGCCCGCAACTCGTCGAGGTCCCAGCGGCGCAGCTTGTTGCCGACCACGTGGAAGGGAGGCCCCGTGTTCTCACCGGCCTCTCGCCTCGCTGCCCAACGGTTCAGCGTCGAAGCGGACACGCCCAAGAGCGGCGCCGCCTGATCAGCCGACAGCAGCTGAGGGAATTCTGTTGACAATGGGCTGATTTCGAGACGGGGGCGGTACGGCGACAATGTCGCCGCACCCACGTGAATCCCTCTCATGATGCCGCCTTGGCGGTCGAAGGCGCCGACATGGCGGCGACAGCCTCGATAGCTGAGCCGAGCGTCTTGACACCAGAGACACCGATCAGGGTCGCCTTCGTCGTGCCATATTCGCCGCCCCGGATATTCAGGCGCAGATCGCCCGACAGCTCGATGACCCCGCCCGTATCGGGAACCGCTTTCAGAAGCGGTTCGGGTCCGACGACTGTCGTGGCTTCCACCCAACCGAACACTGGACTGACCAACGTGGTGACCAGATTGACCAGCGGAGTGCCGGAGTCGTCGGTCTCAACGCCGATGACTCCGCGCTCACCGCCGGCTTTCTCGCCGTACCGGTTTCGCGGACGCGGGGGGCCGGTGACTACCGCTCGGACAGAATTTCCCAATGGAACCTGCATCGCAAGTCCCCTTTCATTCGTAGTTGCACTTGTTTGCAGCCGAAGCCACGCATGCAAGGTTTCTCAACGCAGACAGCAAACGCAAGAGGACTCCCATCCACGCGTCTCTATGGGGGTGGTGAACTCCTCTTGACTTGCATGGGGTGGACGTGATTCCGCCCCGGCAGGCAAGAGGCCGCAGCATCGTAAGTGGCTATGAACTGGAAATTCACAGCGAATTTGGGAAGTCAAGAGGAGTTCAGCTTGATGGCGCCGCCGAGTGCGATTATCACTGCGGCGGCCATGTCCGGTCCTCCTGAGATCATTCATCTCATGGGCTCACTGAGGGCTTCCAGCAACTGAGAGATTGGAAAGAGATGACGGAGAGCAGGTTGGCGAGATTCTTCCCCCGGCCGTCCGACGATGCCCGCTTGCGGCGGCGAGCCGACCTGCTCCTGCGTGCAGCGTCCGTTCGCCGTTGGGGTTGGGATGACTACCGGTATCAGTGGTCGACTGGAGAGGTGGTGGCGGTCGCCGCCCTCGTGGGGGACGATGACATCTTGAGTGACATGGGGGAGACCCTTCAGACTGCCTACCGCCGATGGGCGTATGACCTCTGGGGCATGGCCGACGCCCAGCTTGACGAAACGGTCGACTTCTTAGCCACGCGGATTTGGTTTGCCGCGACTGCTGATGAGATCAATCGCACGCTTGACGACCCGGAGTTCGAGCAGAGCCTCCGCGATATCCGGGGTCGGTAACGATGACCCATCCGAACAAGGCCTCCGAAGTTTTCGGCATCGTCCGCCTGCTCCGCGAGGGAAACTACAACGACGACGAACTCGACAACCTGCTCAACCGTCTTGCGGAGCTATACGGCGAGCACGACATCAACCTGCCGCACATTCCCGAGGACGCCGGTGAGCACCGAGCTGGGATCGTCGAAGTCCTTTCGCGTATTCCGGATGGCTGGGGGCGGTGGATTTCGTGCGACGCCGGTTGGTATCCGCTCATAACGGAACTCGGAGCCAAGCTGGCGGCAATCGACCCGAATTACGTTGTGCACCAGATAAAGGAGAAATACGGGGCGCTGCGGTTCTACGCCGAAACCGAAGCCGAGGGACCCCGCGGAGAGCGCTTCGATGAACTCATCGAAGCGGCGCAGAAACGATCCGAACACATCTGTGAGCAGTGCGGAACAAGTGGAGCCGCTCTTAGAGCCAGCAGAGAGCCGTTGGGCCTGATGAAGACCCTGTGCGCACAGTGCTTCGATCCGTCGACTTCAGCAGGCGCAAAGTGATAACCCCGAACTTCCAGTCGGCTAAGCGTCCGGATCGGGTAAGAGCGCTACACCAAATTCATCGAGCTGGACTACAACGCCCCGTTCCGACGCACGCCTATACAACCATTCCGATCGGTGGACCGCTACAAGAAATAGGCCCCATGGGCCAACAGTTTCAGGTAATGGGTGGAGCAATATGGCTTGCGGAGCGGGCACCGTTGGTAAGCCCACTGGGCGTTTGCGGACAAAATCCCAATCGCCGCAGACAATAGCTGAAACACCGCGATCCCAACATGCTTGCCGTAGCTGTGCCATCTGCTGCCATTTTCTTCGGCTGGATAGCCGGTTATCAAGTTCCATTGCACTGTCGAAAATCACAGCTCGCGGTCGTTCATATTCAATCGCTTCGAGAACACCTTCCAAGTCGTCCGAGGAACGAAACAACCGTGAGCGACTTGCGCTGAGGCCAGCTCGGTCTGCACACGTCCGCGCCAGTTCCGGCTCAGTTGCGAATCCGACGATCAACACTTCCGGTTGCACGCCAGCGTCGTCGACGTCTGCATCGATCACCTTTGCAGCTGCGGCCAGGGCGAACGTAAATGCTGGCGCGCCGCGGACGAACGAAAGTCCGGGGGGCATCCCTCCCAGTGTCAAGTCCCAAGGATCAAACCCCGATGCCTTAATTGGGCGCATTTGGGGAACCGAGTCGAGGGGGACGCTTAGTCGCTTAGTCCGGGGAGCGGATGCAGTCCGAGTTCGTATATCCATATCGAGCTGACCTAACGTGAGGTGGATTTGGTTGTGTTGTTTACCGGCCTGCGTGAGACCTGCCGGTATGTCAACCGAAGCAGCAGATGCGGATTTGTGCAGCAAAAACCCAGCCCTTACCGCTGGCCATGCCCTACTAGCTGTTCACGACCTCTGCCGATCATTTCCGCCCGCGTCACTTCTATCGAGGTCTTACGCCCCACTTCTTCAGCTGGTTGGCAACCTGGGAGGCGAAGTCGTTGCTGACATGTCGGCGCGGAAGTACGGATGGGCCCGCACCTCTTTCGTAACTGAGGCGCCAGTGCTGGGGAGCGGAGGGGGAGAGTCGACGGCGGTAAGAACGCTCGCCGGGGCCCGGCGGAAGGTTCATGGCGTTTACTCGATCAAGGAACGGTCCGCGGCTACCTTAAGGAGCTCCTCTAACGCGATTTTCCCGGAAATATCGTCGTCGATTACGAGCGAGTAATGCCAGTTGGCGTCCTTGCTAACGGAGTTGATCGAGGCGACCCAGTTCTTTGCGGCCTCCGACTTGACTCGGGCGTCTGAACCTTCCGGCGACCACAGGACATCACCCTTGAGCTCAAGCAATCCGTAGTCACCATTTGTCGTGGCATAGAAGAAATCCGGCTCAAATCCTCCGATGGGTGTTGGAACCTTCACTCGCGCAGGATCATTCCGGCTCCACCAATTGATCGCTTTGGACTGATCGAGTATGCCTGCGGTCCGATATTCCCCTTGAGTATCGAAGCGAGCTGAGGCGTGAATGCATTTGATCCATCCACCGATTGGAACCCTCACGGCAGCTGACGACCAAACCATGTCATTCTTGTTCAACGGCTGGTCGAACTCGTCGGTGACAAGGCACTCGTAGGAGGGGAAAGTGACTGCAACAGAACCACCTTCATTGACCAAAGTAGACTTGGCTTTCACCATCCGCCGTTCGATCTGATCGGCGGTGAACTTTGCGAGACGGACAGGGTCGAGCTTGAGCAGCGCGTCCTCGTCGGCGCCTGAGGCGATCAGGTACCGCCGGATGAGGTCCTGAACCTGTTGTGTGTGGCGGAACGTGCTGAGGCCGTTTGGGATTTCTGCGATTGTATGGGCGGCCGCTATACGAACAAGGTCGTCAAGGCGAAATCTGAAACCGTCGCTTAAGCCTCCAGTCTGGAGATCTTTGAGGTCAAGCGTGACTACGGATGTTTGCCCGATCGATCCTGCGGACTCTATGTCAAAGTCAAGGGGTACGACGCCGGGATCCAAGCGCATACGTGGAATGTGGACCTTTACATCCCTCAATGACTCGATCATGTAGCGACGGGTCGGGATGGGCTGCTCAGTGTCCTCGATCTCCGACTTTGTTCCAAGGCCTATCGGGGGAGAGCCAGAGCCATCAGGATCGCCGAATTCGGCAATGGCCTGATTAAGGATGGACTGCAGTGATTCTTTCCCGCAACAAAGGACATCGAGTGTGTCAACATCTTGATCGCCAACACGAGCGCCGGCGGGAAGCCGAAGACCGCGGCCGATGGTCTGCAGGGCGCCGGTAAACGTCGCCATCGTGCGAAGTGGTGCTATCACATACACATTGGTTACATCCCAACCTTCTGTGAGGCTGAAAACGTTGACTACAACCCTTATCGGGTTTCCCGGGGAGTCGATGGACACTAGGCGCCGAATTTCGTCTTCAGTCAACCTTTTCTCGGAGTGCGTTACCAGGACTTCCTCATCGGATAGGCCGCGGTGTTCCTTTAGCCATGCGCCCACTTTGTCGGCATGTTTAGTGTCGGCGGCGCAGATTAGAGCAACTGGTCTTATATCGGGAAAGGCCGGATTCATCTGCCGTTGGGCGTCGATCGCCTGTTGTTTGCGGTCCAACCGCTCGAGGGCAAAATCGAGCGTGTAATGGTCCCATTCGTCGTCGTCGAGGTTGTCATCCTTAGGTTCGACCATGAGCGTGACGGCCTTGGTGTAACGCTCGTCGCGAATGCACTGACCGAGGTCGTAGGAATGAACGACCGTGAGACCGGGGGCCGGTTCAGGTGAGCGGAGAGTCGCTGTCAAACCAAAGTAGACGCGCGGCTTGAGATCGTGAATGGCCTGAGTCCAGGACGCGCGTTCTTTCTTCAAATCGCCGAGATGATGAGCTTCATCTACGAACACCACGAGGTCGTCACACCCCGTCAGGTACTCGGCAAGGCTTTCAGAGCGGAACTCGCTCGGACGTGAAAAGCGCTTCTCACTCCCACTGATGCTTTGCGGTGAAAGAATGAACAGGTTCAGTTCGTCGCTATTCGGACGGAAGCTGTCCAGGTTGTCCCGGATGCAAACGTTCGGTTCCGGCAACAAATCTGGGTCGATCAAAAGGTATTTCGCGTCGTGCTGGCTGGACTCACGTTCGAGCTTTTCGAGGATCGCTGCCCTCGGCGCAAGAATCAGGAAGTTTTTCGACTGTCCAGCCAGGTATAGGTAGGCGATCAGGGCCCCCATCAAACGGGTTTTCCCTACGCCCGTCGCGAGATTGAAGACGAGTTGCGGTGGCAGGCCGTCAACCCGATAGCCGGCATCCTCCATCTGCTCGTAGAGCCGACCGAGTGGCATGACTGCGTAGTCGTCATCCAAACGGCGGAAAAGCTCTTCGACTTTGTCGAATGAGTCGCGCTGAGGCTTACGGAGGCGAGCCATCCGTCTTACTGTTGCCGCCGCCTCGTCCATCATGTAAGCGCGCAAACGGGACATCAGAACACCAACTCCATCGGGACTCGTCGGTAGGAGACACCGTCAGCGACGAGCTCTGGATCAAAATCTTCCGATGCCATGAAGTAATAGACGGTCGTCCGGACCCCGGATGGGTTCGAAGCGATCTCGGCGGCCAGCTGTTCGGTTAGATATGAGTCCGGGTCAATCACGACACATCTTCGTGAGCCGTCGGGCGAGACGCCTCTGGCCCCGTCGATGGGGAAGTACCCCTCCGCCGTCATGAGTGCTTGGACGAAGTTTTTGGGTTCCGCGTAATCCTCCAGATTCAAGATCGCGATGTCTTCACTTGGCCGCTTCTCGAAGAGCCAGGGGCCAATTAGCGCAAAGACGAAGCCACCGGAGCCGCCGAATGGAATGTACGTGTCGGCCCCTACACCCTCAAGATCGTTGTCTGCACCCTTTGCAACAGCTTCTAGCCGTGGAATCACGCAGTCGTGCAAAAGTTCAACGTCGCGAATTGATTCACCCTGAAGGTGCACGAATCGGCGGCTCCGCTTCATGGCGACGGCCGCCATGTCCCCGGTGGAAACAAAGCACTCCAGTACGACATCACCCGGTTCAGTGAAGATCGACAGAAGCCGGTCGAGAAGCATCTCGGGCTTCGCGGTCTTGGGAGCTGCCTTTATTAGTCCTAGCTCGTTGAGCTTCTTCAGGTGCTTGGTCGCATCCTGGGTGTAGCCGGCGGCAACCTCATTCTCCTTTCGACCCGGCCACCAGGTCATTTGGTTCCTTACCACTACATCGGACTCAAGGCGGTTTCTGTAAGACTTGATTGCAGGGATCTTGTTGCCCTTTTGGCCTAGATCGACGCGGTCCTCCAAGTACGCCTTGAGTAGCGTGTAGTTTGCGTACTCCCAGTAGCGGCCCTTTCCGGGCCGTTTGGGGCTGTCGGTAAATGGCTTACCGCCGCCCGCCAACAGGAGAATTGATGACGGTTGCCCAGCAATGATTGGGCCGGGCTCAGTTGTGGTTATACGTAGTTTGCCCTTGGGTTCAATCTGCTCGAAGAGCCAAGGCACTTCAGTTGGGTAACTTGAATCGCCAAAGTCCGCTACCTCAATAGTGATACGAGATGTTGCAGTCTTGCCTTCGCTGTCGGAAACCTGCACTTCAATCGGAAACTTGCCGACGACTTCCGGCGTGCCCCAGATAACTCCAGTCAGGGGGGAGAGCCGCCATATCCCAGGCGGGAGTTCTCCATTAAGTATCTTCCAACGGTATGGGGCAACAAACGTGTCGTAATCGGTTGTTTCCCTTCGCGATGCGGCGCCCTTGTGTTCAGCCTTCCACTCCTGGCGGGGATCGCCATCAGGATTCTTGTAACCCTCAGGGGCTAAACGTAGGCCAACTGCATCGACGTAGGCCTTATCGAAGGCGTAAGCCAGAATGCACTCGTGATTGGCGGTGAATTCCTTTGTGACCATTGGGTTTCTGGGGGCGTAACTGCGTTGCCAGACAACTGTTCCAACGTGGTTGTCGCGGCCAAATACCTCGTCAGCTACCAGTCGTGCGTACGGTTCCTCCGCATCGGCCACCTGGATCGCGACAAAGCCATCCCTGCTTAGTAGCGGCGTCAAAGCTTGGAGATGGGCCCGGATGGTCGACAGCCAGGTCGTATAGCGGGCCGAGGTATCGCCCTGGAAGGCCGCCGTCTTATCGTCGATCTCGATGCGCGGCGGGTCGAGGTAGGCGAGTTTGATGGTCCGCCCGTAGTGGCGAGAGAGGGTCTCGAGGGCGATTAGTCGGTCGCCTTGGAGCACGAGGTTGGATGCGTAGCCCGCTTCATCTCCGAATGGCTGCAATTCAACGATGGGGAATCGGCGCTTTCCCTCTGGGGCCGGAGCCAGTTCCCACACCCCATCAGAGGCTTGTTCAGGGCGCTGAGACGCATACTTCCCGGGCCAGACTAATTCGATATGAGTCGGCGAAGGGCCGTTCTCCACTAGGTGATCCCCCGATCTGGGTCAAGCCGAACTCTTAGGAGCCCGACAATCCTGTGACGCCGATCCAACGTCGCCAGCCACCGAGATCCTGTCGGCGGGACAGAATGTCGCCGACCGTGATCCACGGAAGACGTTTAGCTCCCGGCAATTTCGGATCGCGATGCGTCCTCATCGCTTCGACCCGATTGAAACAAGTCGAGGCCAGAGACGAGGGAGCGTCTCGAAATCCTAGAAGGAAAACTCGGCGACGAAGTTGGGGAACGCCGAAATCTGCGGCGTTTAAAACGCCAGCTACTACGCCATAACGGTGAGATGGTCCGGGGTTCCTCAGTCGGCGCACAAGATCGTCGAGATATGCAGCGTTTGACTCCGAGAGAAGACCTGGAACGTTCTCAAATAGGAAAACTTCTGGACCGAGATCATTAACGAGTTCGGGAAGGTGGCCAAGTAAATCTCTCTCATCGAGCGAACCCCTGCGGCGTCCAGAAGCCGACCATGGCTGGCACGGGGGACCGCCGGAAAGCAAGCCGATCCGTCCGTATTTCTTGAAGTCATGACTCCGAACATCGTCAATTGCGACAGCAGAGGGTTCCCACGAACGGTTGTTCTTCAGAAGCGGCTCGCAGTGGCTAGACCTCTCGACCAAAGCCTTATGAGATAGACCAATAGCCGCAGCGCCTTCGGCGAGTCCGCCGGTGCCAGCACAGATTTCGACGGTAGATCTGTCCTGCCACTCCCAAGATGCATCAATTGCGCGGAGAAGCGTTCTAGCCAACGGAGGTGGAACCGCGTCACCAATCCCAGCAATCCGCTGGCGGTCGGTGAGGTCCAAGCCGGTCACAACAGCTGGATCGAAACCTTGGAGTAGAGCTATTTCCTCGACCGTTAGGCGCCGGTAGCGGTCGTGTTCCGGGCCTAACACGTGTGCTTCCTGGGGGTATTTTCTCCAGTCACGTCGAACAGTTGAAGAGGGCCTGTTCCAGTCCTGGGGCCGGTGTTTGGGATCCAATGCGACTGTGGCGCTCCAGTGGCAAGGTGGCAGCGCACCCAGTTCCGCGTCGAGGCCGTGAGAGCCGCTATCTGAGCGCTCTTCAACGAGAATCTCTGCTTGGTCAAAGTTGATGGCGATCTGGCTGATCGGTTCCGATGTGTCGCGCTCTACAGAGCGCAACATTCGGTGGAGGTCGCCGACCCGGTAGAGACGGTAGCCATTAATCGGATGCCGGCGGGCAACCAACTTGCCGAGCCGATCCCAGTTGCGGAGTGTCTGCTCCGTGACGTTCAAAATTTCGGCCGCTTGGCCAATCGTCACGAAATCCCGACCGAGTGTAGCTACCCCTGTCATGCGCCCGAACCTTACCAAACCTTATAAAGCTGACTGGGAACTCGACCGGAGTGTCGATAAGACTTCACAGGTCGCTTCAGCTGGGGTTTTCTTAAGTTGCCACTCCCAAACGACGTACCCTCGCCTGAGGAGTCGCCCGGCGTGAAGCTCAAGTGACGTGTTCTTTGATGTCGCCGGAGTGGATGCCGGGGGTGTGCGCTGTTTGGCCATCGGTTCAGCCTGGAAAAGTGCTTGCGGTGGTCATGTCGACAGCATCTCACCGGGGTGCGACAGTGAGGGGAAGCGCGAGCACGCACGAGTCGTCTCCTCGTGCGGAGTGAGCCGGAACGTGGCTATGTTTGGCCGATAGTCGCGGCATCAGTCCTCAGGGGATCTACGGGATCGTAGTCTTCAGATTGACCCCACAGCGACAGTGCGCGGGCGAGTTGAGACGCGAATGCCGCGCCATTGTTTACCAACGCGAACCCACCGGCCAATCCGCCTTGCGTACATAGCTGGCGACGGCGGCGGACCCTCCTGAATGTCACTCGGCCGGTCTCAGAGTCCACGCGGGGAACGGCGACTTTCGCGGTTCTCGGATTAACGGCGGATGGGAATTTGGCGGTGATGTCTGAGTAGGCAGCTTGGCTGCGCGACCAGCGACGGACGATTCGGCGGGCATGGACGTAGTCGGACTGTTCCATCTCGACTGTCGCGGTGGCCTTCTTGAGCCCAGCAGCACCCCAGAACCGACCCGGTCCCTTGCCCGGAGCGCGCCAAGCCGCCGGGACGATGTGTTGGTATTCCTTGTCGCTGTAGTTGTTAGGGGACGAGTGCTTGGTGAAGTAGATAGCCAGGCGTTTGGGATCGCAGGCGCGGATGCCCTCCAATGTGTCGACGGCGGTTCCGGCCAGCTCATGCAACCGGCGCTGCTCAGGCTCGGGATGATCGACCACCTCGGCCCAGGCGTGAGAGCACCACTGCCGGAACGTCAATCCGGACTTGCCGGCGGCGGTGGGGGGCGCAGTCCATAGGTGAAAGTGCGGGGCGCCTCGACGCTGGAACTCAAGCTTCCAGATGAAGTACAGCTTCTCGGCCCACTCGCGTTCGAACCGCTTGCGCCAGTTTTCCAAGTGCCTTTTCACGTCCCGGCCGCGGGGAGCGACGGCTTCCCAGTCGCCTGGATAGGTGAGTGTCACCATTGCGGGAATTCGGCCGCGGCCGACTATGGGGGTGTAGTCGTATTCGGCGAGCGAGCGACACATGTTGGCCCGGGATTTGCGCGACCAGTTGGTGATCTCGCGAGAATCCAGGGTGGTCTGCGGCACTCGGGGCATAGGCCCGTTGGTCCAGTCCATCTCGGCGGTGATGGACCGGAGTTCATCCTCCTCCGCGGCGACATTCAACCGATGGGTATGGGCGCCGGCTCGTTCGGAGGACCTCTCTAGTAGGACCGGGCGGGTCCAGCT
>Ga0247839_1007419_pt1 | contig 12057 bp, 10 predicted proteins | sample LaCruzMarch2015__6_FD_192405 | JGI IMG/M metagenome (GOLD analysis project Ga0247839, IMG submission 192405) | Freshwater microbial communities from meromictic Lake La Cruz, Castile-La Mancha, Spain - LaCruzMarch2015_16m | ecosystem: Environmental > Aquatic > Freshwater > Lake | place: Spain...
TTGGGCTCGTGAAGATCGTCGCCGAGAGCGCCAGTTCTGCGGGCGTGCGGCGCATCGAGGCGCTCACTGCCGACGGCGCGCGCGCTTATCTCGCCAGTGCCGAAGACCGCTTGAAGGAGGCTGCGGCTGTTCTCAAAACGCGGCCTGATGATGTGGTTGAGCGCATCAAGCTGCTGGTCGAAGAGCGCAAGCAACTCGAGCGCGATCTCAATGCCGCCCGCAAGCAGATCGCGCTTGGCGGCGGCGCGGGGGCAGCAGGTGCTGCCGGGGAAGCCAATGCCGATCACGGTGTGCGCACCATTGGCTCGGTGCGGCTACTCGCGCGTTCCGTTCAGGGCCTCAACCCGAAAGACCTGCGCAGCTTGATTGACGACGGCAAAAAGCAGGTCGGCTCGGGCATCGTCGCCGTCGTCGGCGTCACGGAAGACGGCAAGGCCGGCCTCGCTGTCGGTGTCACCGACGACCTCGTGAAAACGTGGAGCGCGGTCGACCTTGTCAAAGCAGGCGCCGAAGCGCTCGGTGGTAAGGGCGGCGGCGGGCGGGCCGACATGGCTCAGGCCGGCGGGCCCGATGGCGCAAAGGCAGGAGACGCCTTGAAGGCCATCGAGGCGGTGTTGGCAGGTTGAGGCGTTAAACGCCCGCGCGCTTGGCATGGCCCTTGGCGGTGGCGCTGGCGTCGCCGAAGGCGATTTTCGCGACCTTGAGACCCTGCTGATAAATGATCGGGAAGATCACCATCAGGAAGGCGCCGACCGCCATCAAGTCGCGCATGCCTTCTGTATAGCCGCGATAAAGGACCAGCACGCCCGACGCGAAGCCGGCGGCGCACAGCAGCGTGGTCAGCAGGTTGCCCAGGTGGTGCGAGATTACGTACCAGGCGCCGACGAAGGCGAGCAGGAAAAACACGCCGATACATCCGAGAATGACCGGGTGGGCGATCAGGTATTCCGCAATGTCTTGCAACATCGCCATGGTGGGTACTCCGTGTTGGCTGGCCGGCTTGAATGTGCCGGGTTGAATGTGAAGGGCCGTCAGAAGTCTCGCAGGATTTAGCGGCCAGGTTCGGCCGGATTTGAGGCAGGGTCACTGGGCAGGCTCTGCAACTCCGCACGGCGCACCTTGCCGTTGGCGGTTCGCGGTAAGGCCGCCACGAAAGCAATCTCACGCGGGCACTTGTAACGGGCGAGCCGTTCGGCGGCAAACGCCATGATAGAATGAGGATTCGGCGCACATCCGGGCTTCAAGACCACGAATGCGCCGATGACGCTGACATCGCTGCGAACTTTGACTTCGGCACAGGCCACTTCGGCGATACTTGGATGCAGGGCGATCACGGTTTCAACTTCCAAGGGAGCGACCCGGTAGCCGAGCGCCTTCATGATGTCGTTGGCGCGGCCACGGTGCGTGATATAGCCCTCGCTATCCATCACGCCGGTATCGCCACCGACGAACCATTCGCCGCGCATCACCTCGGCTTGTTCAACGGGGCGGTTCCAGTAGCCGAGCATCAGGCCGGGATCGGAGCGGTGCACAGCCAGCAGGCCTTCTTCGTTCGGCGGTAGGGGTTCACAGCCTTCCGAGAGAGGCAAAATGGCGACGCGGCGGCCGGGCTGGGGTTTGCCGGTGGTGCCGGGCTTGCGCGGTGTGCAGGGGCCTGTGGAGAGGTATGTCGAGATTTCGCTCATGCCGAGCGCCTCATAGAGTTCGGTGCCGGTGCGGGCGTACCAGTCTTCGAACAGGCCCGGCGGCGGGCCCTCGCCAGCGATCAGCCCATGCCGCAGGCGGCCAACATTCACGGGGCCGGGGCCAGCATACTTGAGCATCTGCCGGAACAAGCTGGGTACGGCGGCAAACAGCGTGGCACCGGTTTTGATGATCAGCGGCGCCCAAAGGCCAGGGTGCTTTTCGCCGGTGTAGACGATACTCGTGACGCCATTGGCCCACGGATCGATGAGCCCGGTTCCGAGTGTGTACGTCCAGTTGAAAGCGCCGGCATGGAGCATGCGGTCATCGGGCGTGATGCCGTACCAGCCTTGATATGTGGGGCTGCGGCCGAGTGCGACGCGGTGGGCGTGAACAACGCCCTTTGGTTTGGCAGTCGTGCCGGATGTATAGATGAGGTAAGCCGGATCATCGGGACTGGTGGGCGCATAGGCGGCGCGCTCGGGGTGCTGAAAGAGCCCCCGCACCTCGACGTCAGACAGCACCAACACGTGGTCTGGAATGTCGCCACGCGGCAATTTTGCGGCGAGTGCAACGAGGGATGCGCCGCTGTCTTGCAGGAGAAAATCAGCTTCGCGGGCAGTGAGTTCGCTTGAAGCCGCGACGGCGACATAACCGGCCGCGATCACCGCAAAATACAAAATGGCATAAGCGCTGGTGTTTTCGAGGCGGATCAATACGCGGGCCCCCGGCGCGATGCCATGAGCGGCGCCAAGGGCCTGCAAGGCCGCGGCCCCCCGCAAAACAGCATCTTCGAGCTGTGCGAAGGTCCACACTTCGGCCGCTGTGTCGTCTGTCAGATAGGCGTGAATGACGAGGGCGGGATGATCAGGCCGGTCACGCGCGGCGCGGGCAAGGCAGTACGCCGCCATGTTGAAATGCTGCGGCATCGCCGGTGGCCAGTGGGCCGGATCGAATTCTGGAAAGGTCATGACGGCGCGCAAGGGAGTCCCGCTGGGTCCGGTGATTAGGGTTTTACTGTCCACCAGTTGTCGTAGGAGTAACCGCCAAGGGGTGTCTTGGCCGGATACTTCATATACGCCCAGTGGGCCACCCATTGCTTGGGTAGGTGAAACAGTGGGATCACGTAATGCCCTGACAGCAGAACCCGATCAAGGGCTCTGACAGCGGAGGCGAAATCGTCCGGGTTGCCGGCCTCCAGCATAGCTTTGATCATGGCGTCTGCCGCTGGATTTGAGACGCCCGGGTAGTTGAACGATCCCGGCTGATTGACGACGCTCGATGACCAGCGGAACAGTTGCTCGTTGCCGGGAGAGAGCGACGCGGACCACGTGAATTGCACCATGTCGAAATCGTAGTCCTTGAGGCGCGATTGATACTGCGCGCTGTCGACAACACGAATGACAACGGTGATGCCGAGTTTCGCAAGACTGTTCTTGAAATTGAGGAACAAGCGCTCTTGGGCATTGGAGCCCGCGAGAATTTCAAAGGTCAGCGGCTTACCTGTCGTGACATCCCTGATCACGCCCGCTTCAAGTTTGTATCCGGCCGAAACAAGAAGATCGAACGCCGCTTTAGCATTGCGGCGGTCTTGCGGGGTGCCGTCGCCGGTAGGTTGCCGATAGGTTCCCTCCATGACGCTGGGCAAAACAGACGCTGCAAACGGCGCCAGCAACTCGCGTTCGCGAGCATCGGCGGGACGGCCGGACGACGACAATGACGAGCGCTCGAAATAGCTTTCGGTGCGCTTATAGAGCCCGTGGAACAGATTGCGGTTGACCCATTCGAAATCGAACAGATGGATGAGTGCTTGCCGCACAACCGGGTTAGCGAACACCGGCCGCCGCGTGTTGAACGCAAGGCCCGTCATGCCGGACGGCAGACCGGTTGGTAATTCTGCTTTGATCAAGCGGCCCTGGCTGAGAGCTGGAATGGTATAGCCCTCGGCCCATCGCGCCGGGTCTTCTTCGCTGCGCGCGTCGATGGCGCCGGTCTTGAAGGCCTCAAGCAGCGTTGCAGGATCCCGGTAGTAGTCGAAGCGGATTTCCTCGAAGTTGAAGCGGCCTTTGTTGACCGGCAAATTCCGGCCCCAATAATCCGGGTTCTTCTTGTAGGTGATCGAAACACCAGCATCGACCTTGGCGATGAGATAGGGACCTGACGAAACGAACGGCTTCAGTGTGGTCTGCTCGAATGTCGCCGCATCGAAGGCATGTCGCGCGAGTACCGGCATAACGCCTAAGATCAGCGGCAGTTCGCGGTCTCCACCGCCCTCGAAAACAAAGCGAACCGTGAGATTGGACAGCCGTTCGGCGGTTTTCACTTTCTTGAAGTAAGTGCGGTGATTGGGGCGGCCCTTTTCGCGCAACGTATTGAACGAGAACAGCACGTCGTCAGCAGTGACAGGTAAACCGTCCGAAAAGCGCGCAGCCGGGTTGATGTGGAACGTCACTTCGCTGCGATCGGGCGGCGTTTCAATCGATTGCGCGAGCAGCGGATAGAGTGTGAACGGCTCGTCCAGGCTGCGCGTCATCATGCTTTCGATGGTGTATTCACGGATACCGGCCGCAGGATCGCCGTTGACGATCAGCGGGTTCACGGTGTCGAACGAACCCGGGTGGCCAAATACCGCACGGCCACCTTGGGGAGCGTTTGGATTGACATACGGGAAATGGGTGAAGCCGTTGGCCAGTGCCGCCTCGCCGTGCATCGCAATGCTCTGTGCGGCTGCCGCTGGAACGGAGAACATCAGGCTACCAGCGACGCACAACGCGGCGGCAAGAGTGAGCACTAAGGCGTTTATCTTGGAAATGACTGTGGCGCGGATCATGGTCTGATTTTCAAATCCAATAATGGGCAAGGCCTCGATGCTGGCAATTCCAACAGGTACGACAATCTCGGCTGGCCCAGTTCGAAGTCGCTAGAGCGGCCTTATGGAAAGGACACATATGCGGCGGAAAGAAGCATCTGCCACTGCCAAGTCTGATACCCAGGCCAGCCGTTACCATAACTCCTTGGCAAATCCTTGCCCTAAGCCTCTGACAGCGCAACACCGTGCCATTCCGCCCCGGGCGGGCGTCGTGGCACGAATGCAACGCCCGGCGGTGTCCAGCTGTGGATCAAAGGATGGCGGCAATTGTGGCCACGGGATTGCCGCAATCCGAGCCTTACTGCCCGCGAGCGATGCACACGTGCATCGGCACCCGTGCGCCACGTTTAATTGACATTGGCTCGACAAGGCGGGGAATTTTATTGCTGCGCGGGCGGCGAGGCTGAGCCAAGGGGACTGGCTCACAAAGAAAGGTCGAAAGTCACATGTCTTATTTGGGTTCATCCAAGAGTGGAACGGCGCGCTACGGTGATGCTTTGTGCGCAGTCGCGGCTGTCGCAGTTTGCAGCTTGATGCTCACGACGTCCGGTTTCGCTCAGACGGCACCGGCTCCGGCCGCTCCCGCCAAGGATGCGGCGAAGGCTCCGGCTGCTGGCGCTGCCGCTGGTGCGGCCGCTGCTGCAGCTCCTGCCGCTGCCGCTGGAAACCAGAGTTCGTGGGTCAAGCTGTGTGACAAGGTCACCAACACAGCGAAGGACAAGGACGGCAAGGAAACAAAGACCGAGAAGAACGTTTGCGCCACATTCCATGACACCATCGATGCCAACAGCGGCATGACGGTTGTTTCGGCGGCCATGCGCGAAGTCGAAGGCGACGCCAAGCCCGACCTTCAGGTCACTGTGCCGCTCGGCATGATCATTCCAGCAGGTGCCCGCGTTTCGGTGCTCTCGAAGGAACAGTCGGAGAAGCTCAAGAAGGGCGAAGAGATTGATCCCAAGGCTGTGAAGCAGGTCGATCTGAAGTTCACGGCCTGCCTGCCCAACGGCTGCACCGCCGAAATTCAGGCCCCCGACGAAATACTCGCCCAAATGAAGCTGGGCGGCGCCTTGCTGGTGCGCTCGATTTATGTCAGCGGCCAGCCGTTCTCGGTTCCGGTTCCGCTACAGGGTTTCGATACGGCGCTGGCCGGCAAGGCCGTCGACAACGACACCTACAAAAAGGCGCGCACGGAAATGATGACGGCCATCAACGCGCGCCGTCAGCAGCAGTTTGAAGAATTGAAAAAGAAGGCCGCTGCCGAAGTGCCGCCGCCCCCGGGTCAGAAGCCGGGTGAAGCCATTGCCGCTGAAAAGAAGGCGGCTCCTGCCAAGCCGTAATCGGCCCGGCAGCTTAAAACGAACAAACCGCCGGAGCTCAAACTCCGGCGGTTTTTTTTGTGAGCGGTGAGCGGCTGTATTTTTAGCCGCGCGTCCTGGCCAGCTCCGCGAAGGTGGAGCGGGGATGCGCCAAGCATCCCTTCCGCGCGTCCCGGCCGGCTCCGCGAAGGTGGAGCGGGGATGCGCCAAGCATCCCTTCCGCGCGTCCCGGCCGGCTCCGCGAAGCGGAGTCGGGACGCGCCAAGCATCAATGCGCCTGCAAGAACACCGCGCGCAGTGTGCCATCGTCTTCTTCAACAAAGTACTCGTTGATCTGCGGATGACGCAGCGGTTGTCCGGTGTCGTCGGCCAGCAAGTTCTGCTCTGAAACGTAGGCGATGTATTCCGTCTCCGCGCTCTCAGCGAGCAGGTGATAGAACGGCTGATTCCGGCGCGGGCGAACCTCGGCGGGTATGGCGGCCAGCCATTCTTCGGTGTTGGCAAACACCGGATCGATATCGAACACGACGCCGCGGAAAGGGTAAACTCTGTGACGAACGACTTGTCCGACTGCGAATTTTGCCTCGCGAATGGTGCGCGGGCGCGACCTCGCAGCAAGCTTTTTGGCGGGTCTGTTGGCAGCGATCGGCGGGGCTTCCGGATCCACAACGCGCGACAGCGCGGGTGCGGCCGGCTTTGCCTTGCTGGACCGGCGCGCAGGCACACTTGCTGACGCTTTTTTAGGGGCAACAGGAGCAGATGCTGGCTTTGCCGCGGCAGCCGGTTTGGCTTCGACGGCAGCCTTAGCCGCCGCGCGGCCCTTCGCGGCTGGGACAGCGGTTGGCTTCTTTTTCGTGGCCGGTTTGACCGCCGGCTTCCGGTCGATTGTTTTTTTCTGACGCATGACCGCACTTCGACGCCGGGACGGCGTTCCTGTCAACTGCAACCGTGACTTAATTTGCCAAAGTCTACTTTAGAAACCATACGCCGTGGCTAACGCGGGGTCTTTGGTCGCGACCAGCCTTGCAAGATCAACGATAACTTTTGCCTGCTTCCAGGTAGCATCATCCTGCATCTTGCCATCGATCATCACGGCGCCGGTGCCATCGGGCATGGCTTCCAGGATGCGCTTGGCGAACGCGGTTTCCTTGGGGTCGGGCGAGAACACGCGCTTGGCGATGTCGATCTGCGAGGGGTGCAGCGACCATGCGCCGAGGCAGCCTTGCAGATAGGCGTTGCGGAACTGGGCTTCGCAAGCGGCGCTATCGGCGAAATCTCCGAACGGGCCGTAGAACGCCTTGAGGCCGTAGGCCATGCACGCATCAACCATCTTGGCGACGGTGTAGTGCCACAAGTCCTGCTGATAGAAGGCGCGCGGGGCGGCCGCGTCTGCGCCTGGATCGGCCAGTACGCCATAGGACGGGTGCCCACCGCCAACGCGCGTTGTCTTCATGCCGCGCGACGCGGCGAGATCAGCCGGGCCGAGGCTCAAGCCGTGCATACGCGGCGAGGCGGCGGCAATATCATCGACGTTCTTGACGCCCTCGGCGGTTTCCAAGATCGCGTGAATGAGGATCGGCTTTGTCACGCCATGCCGGGCTTCAAGCTGGGCCAGCAACTGATCAAGATAGTGAATGTCCCACGGCCCTTCGACTTTGGGCAGCATGATGACGTCGAGTTTGTTGCCCGCATGTTTGACGAGTTCGGTGACGTCGTCGAGCATCCATGGCGAGTTGAGGCAGTTGATGCGCGTCCACAATCCGGTGCTGCCAAAGTCGAACTCGTTCGCCATCGACACGAAGCCTTGGCGCGCGGCCTCCTTTTCGCCAACGGCGATGGCGTCTTCCAAGTTGCCGAGCACCACATCGACCGTCTTGATCGTGTCCTTCAGCTTGGCGCGGATTTTTTCGTTGTGCGGCGGAATGAAGTGGATCATCCGCTCGAGCTTCACCGGCAGCGCGCGATAGGGCTCGGGTGCGCCAATGGCGAGGGGGGCGAAGTGCTTGGCAGGCGTGCGAACGGCGCTCATGGGACTGCAGAACCTTAATGGAGGGGAATTGCGCCGCAGATTAGGGAAGGCGGGCGCTCTGTCAATGCGGCGATCGGAACTGGCGGCATGAGCGTACAACCCGGCACAACCTTCGGAATTTGGAAAATCATTGCTCATGCAAGATCAACAGTCTGCGCCGCTGAAGCCGGCGGTGTTTTTCGACGGCGCGTGTCCGCTGTGCCGCCGCGAAATTGGGGTTTATCAGCGCCGCGACGCGGCAAGCGCGATTGAGTGGATCGACGTGTCGGCGTGCGGGGCGGTGGGTCTGCCGCAGGGGCTAACGCCGGCGGAGGCGCTGGCGCGCTTTCATGTGCGCCGCGGGGATGGGACTGTTCTCAGCGGAGCGGCGGCCTTCGCCGAGATGTGGACGCACACGCCGGGCTTTCGCTGGCTCGGGCGGATAGCGAAGGTGCAGGCGATCACAGCCGTGCTCGAGCGCACGTATCGCGGCTTTCTTGTTGTGCGCCCCGGTATGCAGGGCGTGGCGCGATGGCTGGAGCGGCGGGGTAGTGGGGGGACATGATCCGATTGCAAAGCAATCGGTGTCGTGTCCCCCGGCAAAACATCCAATTCGTGGCGTTGGCTGCCAGCTCGAAGCCGTATAACGTCCCGCCATTGCGTCATGGCGCGGCGAATACGACTGCCGCGACAGGCGCCATTCTAGCGGAGACATTGCATGACACGTTCAGGCTCAGTTCCCGGCGTCAGCGGACGCGGCGTACACCGTTCCAAGGGGGTCGCCCATGAGATCGACTTCGAGATCAAGGGCCAGGAGATGCAGTTCGTTGAAATCGAACTTGATCCCGGCGAGAGCGCCATCGCCGAAGCCGGCTCGATGATGTTCAAGGACGCGGATATTCACATGGACACCGTGTTCGGCGACGGCTCTCAGCAGAGCAGCGGGTTTGGCTCGAAGATCTGGAATGCGGGCAAGCGGCTGCTGACCGGCGAGAGCCTGTTCATGACGCTGTTCACGCATCAGGGGCAGGGCAAGGCGCGGGTGGCGTTTGCCGCGCCCTATCCCGGCAGCGTGCTGGCGTTTCATCTGGCGGAAATGGGCGGCACCATCATCGCGCAGAAGGATGCGTTTCTCGCCGCAGCCAAGGGCGTTTCGGTTGGCATCTTTTTCCAGAAGCGCATCATGACGGGGCTATTCGGCGGCGAGGGCTTCATCATGCAGAAGCTCGAGGGCGACGGCTATGTGTTCGTGCATTTCGGCGGCGCCATCATCGAGCGCGATCTGGCGCCGGGCGAAGTGCTGCATGTCGATACGGGCTGTGTGGCCGCGATGATGCCCAGCGTCGGGTTCGATGTGGTGCGCGCGGGTTCCGTCAAGTCGATGATTTTTGGCGGTGAAGGTGTGTTCTTTGCCGAGCTGACCGGCCCCGGCAAAGTGTGGATTCAAAGCCTGCCGTTCTCACGCCTCGCTGGCCGTGTGCTGGCCAACGCCGGTCCCGTTGGAGGCCACGGCGAAGGCTCAATCCTCGGCCCGCTGGGCGGCGTGTTTGATGGGGATAATAACAGTTGATGGGGGCGGCTAACCACCTTTGCCGAGCGCTGCTTCCATAAGTGTGAGCATCTGCGCTGTGCCCTTTGTGTTGGGATGCCCGTCACCCAGCGCGCGCTGGAAGATGGCATTTGCGCGGCGCATTAGTGGCTCGGCCTCGGGTAGACGGCCGCATTGTGCGAGCAGTACTGACAGGTTGTTAAGCGACGCGCCGACGTCGGGGTGGTCCGGCCCCAGCGCGGTTTCGCGAATGGCGAGGGATCGTTTGTAGAGGGGCTCTGCAAGGTCGTATTTGCCTTGGGCTCTGTAAAGCTCTGCGAGGTTGTTGAGCGACGTGCCGACGTCGGGGTGGTCCGGCCCGAGCGCTGCTTCAAAGATCGAGACGGTGCGTTTGTAGAGGGGCTCTGCAAGGTCGTATTTGCCTTGGGCACGATACAGCTCTGCGAGGTTGTTACACGCAGTCGCGATATGCGGATGCCCATCGGGTAGGGCTTTCTCCATGATTTCAAGTTCGCGCCTTCTCAGTGGCTCCGCATCCGTGAACCGTCCTGTTGCAATAAATAGCCCAGCCAGATTGCCAACCGAAATGCCGACTGAGGGGTGGTCCGGCCCGAGCGCTGTTTCGCTGATGGCTAGGTCTCGTTTGTAGAGGGGCTCTGCTTCGGCGTAAGCGGCGCGAGCCTTGAGATAAAACCCGGCACGGTTGAGAAGTAGCGCCAACGGTTCACCGAGATCATCGTGCGCGAGGTTGGCAACCGCCCGGCCATGCGGCAGCAGGCGCTCCACTGCCCCCCAGTTCTTGAAATCGCTGCCGGGATAGGCTGCGTTCCAGGACGCGATTGCCGATGCGCACCATTCCCTCTCCCCGTTCTTGACGGGGAGAGGGTTAGGGTGAGGGGCAGCATCCGCACGAGTGTGAGGGGCAGCCGCTTGCATCGGTGTTTGTTGTCGCCCCTCACCCCCGCCCTCTCCCCGCTCGCGGGGAGAGGGGGTAGACAGCGCATCCCGCGCTGCCACCTGCACCAGCCGATGGACGGAGAAGGTGCGCGATGGCTTGTCGAATGTGAGCACCGATAGCCGCGTCAAGGCGCTCGTCACCTTTTCGAAGGCTACCGGCTGTGCCGCGACCGCTTGCAGCGGTTCGGGATAAATTTCCGGAGCCTGCCGGAACAGCTCTTCGGGTATTGCATTGGGCGCAAAGAAGGCGGCTAACGTCACAAACGCGGTGGCACCCGGCGCGCGGGCTTCCGCCTGGCGCACGTTTTCCATCAGCGTGGTGAACACCGCGCGTGTCTTGCGGTCGGCGGTATCGGGTCTATCGCTAAGGTGGGAGGCAAGGGCCGCCAGATAGCTTGCTGGCGTCGCGGTGTCGACTTCTCGGAAGTAGGCGCTCGCATGGTGGAGCGCCAGCGGCAGGCGGCCCAGCTCCTCCGCAATACGCGTGAAATCCTCGCGGGAGAGATCGTCCCGCGCGCTTTCCTTGGCGAGATAGGCGATGGCATCGTCCAGTGGCCACTCGTCCACCTCGACGCCCTGCACGCCCGAAGGCCACTTCGACTCTCGGCTCGTCATGAGAATTTGCACGCCCGGTGTCGGCCCCCAGTTCTCAGGGGCGGTGATATGCACATCATCGGCGTTGTCATAGATCAGCAGCCAAGGTTTGCCGCCGCCGAGATCCGGCAGTCGCTTCATCATCTCACGCGCGGCGGGCTCACGTTCGGCGGGTTCTGGGATGCTGGGATAGAGTTCTTTGCGCAGGGCCATCAATCCCTGCTGGATGTCATCCCAAGTGGAAGTGCCTGTCTGCTTTTCAGCGTTGAACCACCAGATACCGGCATAATGCGCAGCGCTGGACACCTGCCACGCATACTCGCGGGCAAGGGTCGATTTTCCCACCCCGCCCAGTCCATGCACGGCGGCGGGCTGCGTGATCGCAGCTGCGAGGCCATTGGCAAGCGCACTGTCGATTTTGAGAAGTTCGCTCTCGCGGCCGGTGAAGTTTTGTACTTCATGGATGGCAGGGTGTAAGAGCGTTCGTGCGGGCTTGAACAGCGCCGCCACATCGCCCGGAAGCTGCCGCCGAACCGTGGGGTTGACCGATCCCAGCACCACGTCGCGCAGCAACGGCGTCTCGCTGCCGGTGAGCAGTTCAACAAGGTTGGTATAGGCGATGGGCTTCAACAGCCCTTCTGGCGCACAGGCCCGCACGCGCAGCACGATCAGCTTTGCTTACCGGTTTAGCGGGTCGTCCGCGATGGTCGCCTGCCACTCGGCGGCGCAGTGGTCGCTCTTCAGGTAGTCGTGGGACAAGAGCGCAATGGTGCGTGCGCCACTCGTCAGTGCCTGGTGCATCTGGTCCATGAAGCTTTTGTTCTTGAAATCCCAGTCCTGGATGATCGTTACTTTTCCAGCGGCTTCAAGAATGCCCGCGATGGCCTGCGCGATGGCGCTATCCGCCCCCGCCCGGCTGATGAAAAAGTCGGGCAATCGTTCTGCTGCTGTGTCCACGCCCGCCCCCACCTTATGGTTCAAGCCAAGACTATAGGTTGTGCACGTCAAGGCAATGACCGTCCGGGTTATGACGGTTCGCAGCCGTGGCCGTTTTGGCGGTCTCCCCCCTTACGCCAGTGAA
>Ga0247839_1007427_pt1 | contig 12048 bp, 12 predicted proteins | sample LaCruzMarch2015__6_FD_192405 | JGI IMG/M metagenome (GOLD analysis project Ga0247839, IMG submission 192405) | Freshwater microbial communities from meromictic Lake La Cruz, Castile-La Mancha, Spain - LaCruzMarch2015_16m | ecosystem: Environmental > Aquatic > Freshwater > Lake | place: Spain...
CTGATGCTGCGTCCAGTTATAACCCGATTGATCCATGGAGATGATCATTTCACGATTTGCAGGTCCAAAGCGGTTCTTGCCCCAGCTAAACACACGCAATGAAACGTCTTCTTCATCAATGGTAAGATTGATGCATGCATCTACAGCATGAAGAACCGTTGTGGATCCCTTGTATACACCTGCTTTAGTAAGATGACACAAAGTAATAACAGCACAACTGGTTCTCTTGGCAGCTGCACAAAGCTCTTTAATACAATGTAATTCACGCTTGCGAGGTGTCATGTGCTTGTTACCCACAGTAAGAGTCTGAAAGCTATCAATAACAATAAGATCAAGCTCTTCCATCTTCTTGGTAATCACATCTATGTTAGTTTGCACCGCCACAGGTACATTCTTTACACCAAGACGACGACACGTAAAGGCCAATTGCTCGATGCTCTCCTCACCGGTAGCATACGCAACACGGGCATTATTCCGACACAGAGCATCTGCTAATTGCAAACAGAAGGTACTCTTGCCGGTTCCTGCGCCTGCAGCAATAATATATACACCACCGCGGAGAATGCCTCCACACTTGTCACTTGCGCCGCCCAGAAACTCATCTACCTCCTCCAGTCCTGTCTTGAGACGATGGAAATAGATTTCAGGGATTTTTACCTTGTTCGCTGGAACAAAGTCAGTAGTAGTTAAATTCATTTTCATTGTTTATATTATGTAGGAATTTAAGAATTGGTCAAGTTCTTTTTTTATCTTGATCTAGGAGATGAATCATTTAATATATAGCAAATGAAAGATAACCTATTTTGGATCATGATGTGGTGTTTGTTAATTGGTTGCTTGGCTTACTACTCTAATGTCGCTAAGGCCTCCGTTACTAGTCGGCCTTATACTGTTGGGTGCCCATGAACAGTCAGCCGCCCTTTCCTATTGGCTTCAAGAAGCCGCAAATCAACTTGCCACCAGAGAAACTTCGTAATCGTTATGGCAGAATGGTTTACGGACATAAAACAGCTGGAGCTATTGAAGTCATGACCAAGGAATGTTGGGACAATAATAAGAAATACTTTGTACCCAATGGTGCGCGCAGTTGCGTTAAAAACTTCTCTAAATCAACTTGATATAGAATAAATATTCTATCATGTTCGATAGGATATATTCCCGCTTATTATCTGAAGAAATTTTGCAGCTCAGTGAGGCTGTTATTGAAGAAAAAAAAGGAGCCCGTTGCACCAAGGTAACAGGTCAACAATCTTCAACACGTGCAGATAAGAAGTATATGAGGTGCACACGTGCAGGTGGCAAGTTGAAAAGGGTGCATTATGGGGATCCAAATAGACGCATCAAGAAATCCAATCCAAAGCGACGCAAATCTTTTAGAGCCCGGCATAAATGCTCTTCTGCCAAACCTGGAACTGCCAAATATTTTAGCTGCAAAAATTGGTAATATAGCTTGACCTATAATAGAAAATAATCTATATTAGGTGCATGACCAAAAGAAAAGAATATAACGCCATTACAAATAAGATTGTCAATACAGCAAAGGTATTGGCTCGTGGACAGCGAGTGCCTGTTATTGAGATGACATTTAAACCTGATGGTTATCGTAAAGATGGTCACCAAGTGTATATTGATTATACATGTGCCAAAGAAACTGTAGAAAAGCTCAATGAGCAGATTCGAGAGATTGAGAGTTCTTATTTTCCATATGAATTATTTAACCGCATAAATACACGTGTTAATGAAGAGCTCAACTTCAAAAAAAGCTAGTTATTTAGATTCTTTTTTCGACATATTGTACAGTCAAGATGAAGGTCATACGACTATTCTCCCGACAAACTATAATTTCAAGAGTGTTCAGGAATTAATTAATTTTAATACTGATTTATATGATGCTTTCCACGGAAGAGATGGATGGGCATTTAACTTGTTATCAGGAAAATTAGAAAAACAATTGTAATGCTATTATCTGCTAACTTCTTCCCAATCCATGGAACCATAAACCAATTCTGTATTATTTAATCATTTGCAGCATAAATAATGTTACTATGCCAAGAACATGGACAACAGTTGATACATTTCAAACACGCTTCAATCAATCATTTGTTAATTTGACAAAGTTCAATAGCACCTCATATCCTGCAGTTTCTGTTGTTCGTTATGAATATCCAGAGAATTGTACCAATTGTGAAGGCTTAACAGCCATGAGCATTTACGATCAATGGGCCCTGCGTGTTGTAACAAATGCAGCCCCTCTCAACACAATAACTGCTTAATAGTCAACTTACTTTGCTAAATCCATATAAATACATATGTATGGATTTCTTTAGCAACGCAGAATTAGTCCGAAATGTTACCTTGGTTGTAACTGCCTTCATTACAGGTGTTTTGAGTCCTGTTGTTGCTTCATGGGCTTCAGAGAAATTCTCTCGTAAGAAAGTCGTTATAGAAGAAGAAGAAACAGACGAAATTCTTAAATTACTTCACGCCAATGAAATGATTGATCAGCGCATAGAAAACATTCGCTCTGAATATAGTTTTGACAGAGTATGGATTGCTCAATTTCATAATGGTGGTTCTTTTTATCCTTCAGATAAAACTCATAAATTTCAGAAGTTTAGCTTAACATATGAAGCATGCCGACCAGGCATTTCAAGTGAATTGAGTGTCATCCAGAATGTGCCAGTGTCTGTTTTTGCTTCCATTTTGAAAAAGGTTAAAGAAGATGGTCAATATGGCATTCACAACACTGCAACTGTGCAAGATGATAGTTCCACTCTCAAAGCATTCTGGAATGATCGTGGTGTGAAGGGATTTCATATCTTTGCAATCAAATCATTGAATAAAAAGTTTTTGGGATTTATGGTGGTGGATTGCATGAATGCATGTGACACCATGACTCAGGAGATTGTGGAAAATCTTGTGGTGGAAAGCAAGATCCTTGGAGGCTATTTGGCCAAAGAACATGTGGATTAATCAAAACATAAGTTAAACTAAATTATGAGGCTGAAGCATAAAAATGAGCAGCTTTTTCTGAACAAATCTTATGTAGCTGCATGGATATATGTGAATGACATAGACAGAAAGCGGTGTGGTGTTAGCATGCCAGGCATTCTTTGTTTGTTGTCTTTAGCTGCAGCTGTAGTATTATTTCTATTTGTCAGATGACACCAACATACATTATTCTTCGACTCAAGATAGAGGAGAAGAGAGCTGGCAAGGCAAAGTATTCGCCGGAAACTATTCTATTCATAGAAGAAACAGTTGCCCATTTTATAAGGATATATGATATTCAAGACAAGACATTTGAAGTCACAGTGAGGACCAAAGATGGCATCATGTCAAGCTGTCATATAAAAATGTCTTTTGACATATTTCGTTATTTTGTTAGGGCACATGGGTCGGTGGAGATGTTGGAACGGGATTATGAGATAATCGAGAAATTTGCTTGAGTTATATAGCATTTATCTTATACTAAGGTTGTGAGAGAATTAATTGCTACTTTGATTGGCATTGCAATTGCAGTTGGTTTTGCTGTGTATGGTTACTACGAATACAAAGTTTTTAAAGCACCGGACAATCTTCCCTTGGGAAGTGGTGGAGGCGGCAAGAAACGTCGTCCTGCTAAGAACCCGTGAGGTTTTGGGTTATCCTCTAGTCGCAAGACAAAAACCCTTTTTATTTTGCTGTTGTTTGTGAGGGGGTTCTTCCAAACGGTTCTTCTGCAAACGCTGCATATATGTATCTTGCTGTTGATGTGTTCGGTTCAGAAGTCAGTCTCATCTTGAAGCCAGTAGAAACAAAGTCTATGTAACCGGTATATGTGGGTGAAACAATTGAATTGTCCTGTTGTGCGGAATTAACTGTGAAGTGTGGGCTGATGGGGTTGATGGGGCCTCTTGAAGAATCCCAAATCAACCAGTCACTTACTGCATCAGTACGTTTTGTCATGACAAACTTAGGCTTAAAACCGGTCCAAATAAACGGACCATCTGCAACACCTGTTCCTGTGTAAGTACCGAACTGAGAGAATCCTGGTATTTCTGCAAACAAATATGCAATATAATTACCCCCAGACCATGCTGTACCAAGACTAAATTGAGCGGCAGTGGGTTGTGTGGAATTCCACATTGTTGTAACAGGTATTGCTGCTTGGTTGGTCTCTAGTGCAAGGTATACACCTGCAGGTGTTGTCGCGCTTGCAAAAGCATGATATACATTCCATCCACTGGCGAAAGTAACCCCCTTCACAATCATCATGGATGGTGGTTTGCCCAAGCCATGGCTAAATGACTCGTTAGTTGCTGAAGTTTTATTAAACCTAACAATATCAAATCCTGCTAATATATTGCGCTTCCAGCCATATGCAGTATATGTGGCACCAGGTGTGTTGAGGTTCTGATTTATGATCTTATTGCCAATTCCAGTACTGAAACTTGAAGGTCTAAAAGCAAAAGTATATTGGTCATTTACAGAAAGATCGTTAAAATCTCCACCTATAGTGGTTGACAACTGTGTATATTGTGTTACAGGGGCCCAAGTATTAAGACCAGCATTAGTACTACCAGTACCCGCGGGTGCAGTAACACCTACATTGCCGTTAGTTCCGGAATAAAACCATTTGTTTGTTATAGCATTTAATGCAAAAGCACTGCTTCGTGCAAGTTTGACTGCACCCCATGGTCCACCAGAAACTGGTATATACCACGTAGAATTTATAATTGTAGGGTCTCCAAACATATCTCCGGATCCAGCTGCATACCAACCTGTCTGTGTGCCTGCACTAAGGGCAAAAGTTATACCAAGACTAGGAATAATATCTGACCAATTTCCAGATAATGGCACAAACGAAATTCTATTTACTGTGGTACCATTACCGAAAAGTCCGTTTGTATTTCGCCCCGTTGCAAACCATGCACCGTTAGTACTTAATGCAAATGTACAGTTTCTAGTTGGTTTTATTCTTAACCATTCACCAGTAAGAGGTATAAACCAGGAAGAATTAGTTGTGATGCCGTTACCAAACTTACCTGAACCAACAATAGCAGAATTATTTCCGGCAACATACCATTTTGATTGAGTACCTGCACTTAAGGCAAAAACCGTACTAAATATATTGGTACTGTAAACACTTAGAACTATCTCGCTCCAATCTCCAGATAAAGGGGTGAAATATGCTGTACTCGTAGTTGTACCATTACCAAATTGACCTGCTGTATTTGAACCAGTAACATACCATTTTGTCTGAGTACCGGCACTAAGAGCAAAGGTATATGCATCACCTACTAGTACTTTGTCCCAATTACCAGAAAGAGGCAACCAAACAGAAGAAAAAATATTACTGAAACTACCTGTCCCTGCTGCCCCATCTTTACTCCACCCATTCCAATACCACTCAGTACCCCCACTTAACGGTATCATTACATTGTGAAGGTATGCTGGGCTGTAGGGGTTAATCGCAGAAATGCTTTGATTTAGTATCGGTGTAAATGTAGAAACTAAGGATGTACTAGTTGCTGGGTCTAGATTTAATAAACCATAGCTTCCAGCATTACCGACTGGATCTGGTTCATTTTGACCAGTCGCATAAATTGTACGTGGATACGTTGTAGATATAAATTCTTTCGATCCACCCACAGTAAATCCGGTTTGATTGAAAGTAACATTATTTGAGCTTATGGTTGCGATATTAGTGCTATTGGCAGAGAGTGTGCTGGTGCCACCACGCACTGAATCCACAAGTATGTGAGATGTTCTACCAATGTTACGAGCTTTGACCCACACCAGATCAGGCTGGAACCCCAGATTGATGGATTTATCAAACCCTGTGCCTATGGTTGCTACCACTGCAGTTGTGGCTGTGGCAGGGTTAAATGTGGTGGTATATTTGGCCCATCCTTTGTATATTCTAAAATCACGTATGTTACCATTGACAAAGTATGCACCACTGCCACGACCTATTTCTGGACGGAATGTGGAGCTCCCTGCATTGGTCACAGCATTATAAGTCGTTACACCAGTTGCTGAACCATTGCGGAATATGGTGTATGTTGTGCCATTCTTAACGACTGCATAGTGATACCACAGGTCAGGTGTAGGTGCATTGCCTTCATTTAGAATGGGTGTGCCACCATTTGTATATAACTGATATCTGCCCAGACCATTTTGAGATTGTATTAATAGATTTGGTATTGTGGCGTAGTTGTTATTCCACACAGTCTGAAAACCTGTTAAGTTATTCCAAAACTGATACCACTCTATAGTCCAGTTGCCAGCTATACCTAGGTCAAAATCAGGATGTGAAGATAGTTCAATGTAGCCAGTGGTTCCATTGAAAGCAGCACCAGAAATGGATGTGTATGTAACTCCTGCAGTTGTGTACAGGGCCTTGGGTTGAGAGATTCTGCTGCTGATCTCATTGCTCACATCAAAATATGTGTTGTAGCTATCCAAGGGCATGGCCAGTACCAGACTACCGGCATTAGAGTCTGTATTAAAGGTGTTTGTCCCTCCAGTATAGCTTGTGGCGCTAAAAAAGTTGCTAGGTCTTCTTATGGATGGTATGGGTAGGTTTGATGTGCATATGGGTTTGAATCCAGCGGATAATGCAGGCCCATCTGCATACACAAAAGGTCGCTGACCAAAGTTAACAGAGTATGTATCTCCACTATATATAGAGAAAGCTGGAGAATGAAAAGTAGTGAGCGGGAAAATTCTACTGGAAATTTGATTGATGGGATTTCTTCCTATGGATGGGTTGCCTCCATTTTGCCACACGCCGTTCTTACTGGCATAAAATGTACCGTTATCCATATCCAGTGCGAATCCTATGATATCATTGGTAGCATAGGAAGCGCCATATAGAGTAGCTGCAGCATTTCTATACACATTTCCATTTGTATAATATCCCCATGAATTAAGTGCTGCATCACCACCTGTGTAAGTAGCTCCACCCCCATCTGCAGTTGCATCCCATCTGGAGTTAGCAACACCTAGCATGGTGCCAACGCCAGCACAATTTGTGCTTAAAACTTCCCAATACCATTTACCAGAAGATACTGCATGTGTGGCTGCAGCAGAGCTCCAAGTGGCTCCAGCTGCTGCTTTTGATACATCCAGCCCACCATTGCTTACCACAAAGCCTGCACCTTTGTTTATGGTGTTTATAGTGGCATAGTTGCCTCTCATGGTACCAGAAAGTATGCCGCCATTGTCAGTGCCCCAATTGGCAGGAACATCCAGCATGCTATCCATTTCTTTGTGACCGCCAAGCCGTATGTTGTATGGCCAGAATCCTTGGGTACTGCCAGTTGTAGGCAGGGCTTGGGCAGGTGGTGTAAAGTTACCCAGATACCTTGCTGCTCGTGTTATGCGGAGATCATATATATGACCATTGAATGCATCTACATTATTTGGTGAAACACCTTGATAGCGTCTTCCAATGACCAGTGAAGCAATACTTTCTGCAGTAAACGTGCCAGTAACACGTGTAGTTATATCAGCAACACCATTGAGATACATAGTTACGAAATCACCATTTCTAACTGCAGCAATATGTACCCAGGTTTGCAGGGGTATGCTATTAACAGTATTAACCCCAATACCAGAGGATCCAAATAGTGATACAGTTCTACTGGGATTTACAAACATGCACCATGTGCTACCACCAGAGGTATCATGTACACTGGCTATGAACGCAGTATTGGTTGGAGCAACACCGGTAGGAGCCACTTGTAACCATACCCACGATTCCACGGTAAAATCATTTGCAGCAAAATTAACCAGATAGTTATTATATATGTTGGAGCTTACACAGGCGGCCACTGTGGAACCATCCAAGAATAAACTGCTACCACCATATAGTGTTTGTGCTTGTGAGGCTGCCGCTGCATTCAGTGTATTGAGATTATGAAACCCTGTTGCATCATACACAGCTGCATTATTGGCGTTCAATAAAAATACTGTTGAAGAAGAACCAATATTTTCTGGAGGTGCAGTTGGCACAGTAATAGTAGTGCTTGCTGGATCATAAAGTGCTTCATTGTTTAGAATGCGAAGACCGGCTATGTATCCTCGTAAATTATATCCAGCGGTGGAAAAGTTTCCTATTTTCAAAGGACCTGTTACAGACCAATTTGTTGAATCACCGCCGTTTAATATCCTTGTACCATTTAACCATATCGCAAATGCATTACCTGCAGGTGCCGACCGTGAAACAGCAATATGGTTCCAACGATTGAATGGAAGCTGTACACCCGAGGGATAGGTATTAGATACATTTCTAGTAAATAAAGTAATACCCTGACCAGCTGTATTATTATTATAAATTCCCCATCCGTTAGTTGCATCATTACATACGAAAACTGGACCTGTACCAGCGCCATAGGTGTTCATATTAACTGTGGAATATACCCAGAACTCCACAGTATAACTGTTGCTACCAAACGCAAAGTTTGCATTTGATCCTGCATTCAATTCACTATTGCCATCAAAATATACGCTCCCACCACGTGTTGCTGCAGCAGAGCCAAATAAACTGTAAGGGTTAAAAGTACCTTGTGATGCGTTGCCTGTGCGTGTTATGGTTGCACCAGTATTAGATGAATCAATAAAGGTGTTGTTGTTCCCAAACGGAATACCTGTTCGTGTTTGCAAATGAAACACAGTAAATGGCCAGAATGGATCTGCTGAATTGAGCTGATTGCCATCTAATCCAAGTGCACCGCGGCTTGAGTTATCGTTCAAAGGAAGATAGTAACCATTGGGTCCAAAATTACCATTATATCTTCTGGGCACCCACATGCCGTTTTCATCATATCTACCAAAAGCTATTGGATCAAGTGCTTGGCCATCCACATAATTTATCTCAGCCATGTAGCCGTCAAAATATTGACTACCTGTCCAGCCTCCAATGTATCTAAATCCTGGCCCACCAATTGGAGTATTGGTATCGTAACTAACAAATTGTGTATTGAAATTAGTTTGGGTATCCAATGCTGGGTATGATAGTATACCGGCACTTCCTGGATAAGATGTTATGAGTGATGTGACTGTGGAACCGTTTAGAGAAAGTTTAATTCTGTTTTGTGGCAATGCTTGTGTGGTATCAACAGCCAGATTGATATGATACCATGAAGTTGGATCCCGAAGAGGTTGTTGTGTGGTTATAATGCCTTGCCATGTGTTGGTAGATTCAATATAATTAATGAAAGCCCACAATCTGTTGTCTGGGGTAATATAGAGACCAGCTCCATATGTTGCGCTTGGATTCATGGATAACCACTGCGGCACATCAAGCCTGGCTCTTTTAATCCACATGGATTGAGTAAACTTTTGCCTATTGCCTTCAAATCTGTTCTTGCCAGCTAAAAAACTAGATGTGCCATCAAACCGCAGACTCCTGGACACCTGAAATTGTGGTGTGTTACCAGAAAATGCTATAGGGGCAACTGGCCAGGCCATAAGAATTAGGCATAGGTAAAGTTTTGCACTGCTGTGCCATACATATACTGTCCATCACTCAAGAAGGAGAAGATGTCTACAGCGCTTGCACCCTGACTCACCGTGGGTGGTGCAGAATTTGGAAATCTATACAGAGAATCAAAGCTCAAGAGAGCATTACCAGACAATGTTCGTACAAATAATACATATGTCCCACCAGCCACTTGATTGGTTGGATTTCTTAGTAACGCATTTCCTGCAGACAGAAAGAGTGTAGCAGATTGATAGTTATTCAAATCCCAATTTGCCGAGAAAGGTCGTGTTGAGGAATAGGGCAAAGTTTTGTTTGCGACTCCATGAAATGTGGTGTATGTGGTTGGTACATCACTATAATTGTCTCGTATAATTTGTGAGAGGTCTCTTCCACCGGAGATAAAAAATGTCGATGTGGTGATATTGCCAGAGGAACTAATTGCACCATTTACAGTAAATCTTGCAAGTGGATTTGTTGTGTTGATACCCACATTGCCACCATCGGCAATGTAGAGACTTGAAACATCATCATCCAGAAAGTTAGCAATTGGTTGGGACCCTTTTTGATTTATTACAAGTGCAGGCCCAGTACCCAGGTTTATAACGCTCAATGCACTTGTAACTGTGACAGCAGTATCAATGTAGGTGATATCACCCAGCACAGAAAGACTGCCTAGTATGGTCACATCACCATTGTAATTATTTGTTATATATGATCCACTCAGCTCATTATAGGTTGAATAAACACTGGCAAAATTAGCAGCACTTGGAATTGCGCCAAATATTGTGGTTGCAGAAAGTATTCCAGTATTAAGGGTTCCAACGACGGAAAGACTAGTAAAAGCTGTGCCTGTATTAAACCCTATGTTAGCAACATTGCTAACCATTTCAGACTGAATTTTGCGTAAGGCCATATCGGTTATTTATTACATTTATCCATAAATAACATGTATGGCAAACGTGAATTTTGGTACTTTTACAACAGTCACCCCTCAAGGGACAGACTTTCTCGTTGGTTATAGAAATGCTTCTGAAACAAAAACATCTATTGACTCTATAACTGCTTTAAATTTGTCTTATCAATACACAACTGATACATTGCGTTCCAACAGTGGCAGATACGATCAATCATATAATAGTGTGAGTTTAATGAGTCCCAGCACTGGGTTGTGGAATAGTGCATATACCACGGTCAGTAGTTTTAGCGGTTTCTGGGGGATTCAACCTAATTTATCAGATATTGTTGCAGCTTCTGGCAATTGGAATGAAGCATACTTTCAGAGTGTGCCAGCAGTTTCATTCTTATTATATTACGTCAATACACTACAAACACAGATGAGCGGTATTTCTATGGTGAGTGGTTATTGGGATAGTACGTATTCTAATGTGTATCAAAATAGTGCTGCATGGAATAATAGTGCAACCACAGTTGCCACTAATAGTGCATATTGGACCAATGCTTTTGATACTGCCTCTGTATACCAAACCAACAGTGCAAGTTATGTAGTGAATGGTGGCAATGTGTTTGGTTCTAACATACAAATAGGTGCCACAGATGACTACAGTGTGAGTATATTGGCAAATAATCAAGTAGGTCTTACCGTTCTTAGTGCAGGCCGTGTTCAAGAGGGTTCTGGTATTGCCACAGGGTCCTTCAGTCACGCAGAAGGTGTCAATGCATTGGCATCCGGTAATGATAGTCATGCACAAAACTTTAATACAATTGCAGCAGGATTTGCAAGTCACGCAGAAGGTGGTAACACAGTTGCACGCGGACAGTTTGCACATGCAGGTGGTTACTATGTTGAGGCTGCACACGCGGGCTCATGGGCATGGAGAGGTGATAGTACTGCTACAGATCTAGTTTCCACAACAAGAACTAATCAATTCATGGTTAGTGCCCGGGGTGGTGTATTTTTACCCGGTGCAGTGGGTATTGGCACAGACAGTCAAGATAATGCATTAACAGTGGTGGGTACCATCTCGGCCGCTAGTAATCTTATAATTTTTCCAAATCTACCAACATCGTCCGCAGGTCTGCCTACAGGTGCTATTTGGAATGATGGTGGTTTTTTAAAGATAGCATAATTGATTTTTGAGGATTATATACTACCATTAAACCATGGCAGGCAAAGGCGATAGACCACGTCCGGTGAAGAAAAAGGTATATGATACCAATTTTGATGGTATTGCCTGGTCACCGGCAAATACAGAAATCAGAAACTATACTGTTAAAAAAGGCAAGAAGATCTACAAATACCCATGATGTCGGTTGATGAATTGCTTGAACAATTGGAGATTCTGAACAAAACCTACCTCTGGACTGTCAAAGAGAGTGAAAAGATTTTGGCAGAGATTGATGGAGCATGGGCCAGCGAAGACATGGAAGCGGTGGAGCGCTTGCGCAATCGATTCATGGAATTGCAGAACAGACACAATCTCAATAGAACGCAATACAATTTATTAATTAATAGTTGTAAAGATTATTTTAAGAAGAAATTTGGTATTGATTTGTTGTCTTTGTTTGAATTAGAAGATATTTAACTTGAAGGTTTTTGATAAAGTTAAGGAAATTAG
>Ga0247839_1007440_pt1 | contig 12035 bp, 10 predicted proteins | sample LaCruzMarch2015__6_FD_192405 | JGI IMG/M metagenome (GOLD analysis project Ga0247839, IMG submission 192405) | Freshwater microbial communities from meromictic Lake La Cruz, Castile-La Mancha, Spain - LaCruzMarch2015_16m | ecosystem: Environmental > Aquatic > Freshwater > Lake | place: Spain...
AGGCGGCTTTATCACCTATATGCGAACTGACTCCGTCAATCTTTCACAGAGTGCAATTAGCGCTGCGCGAAGCGCTGCGCAATCTCTCTATGGCAAAGACCATATTCCAGAGAGTCCAAGATTTTATGAAGGCAAAACCAAGAATGCTCAAGAGGCTCATGAAGCAATTCGCCCTGCGGGAGATTCTTTTAAGACGCCAGGTGAGCTTGCTCCTGAGCTAACTCGTGATCAATTAGCTCTATATGATCTTATTTGGAAGCGCACTGTTGCATCACAGATGGCTGATGCTAAGAAGATGCAAGCAAGAGTTGATTTTGATGTGACTACCTCTGATGGAAAGGCTTGTGTATTTAGAGCTAACGGCAGCGTCATCACATTCCCAGGGTTTCTTGCAGCTTATGAAGATGTGAGCGATGAAAAAAATGATGAAGACAGTGACAGACGCCTTCCACCAATGAAAATTGGACAAGATGTTATTGCTACCAAATTCTTATGTGAGGGCCATGAAACTAAGCCACCGGCTCGTTATACCGAACCTACTCTGGTTAAAAAGCTAGAAGAGCTCGGCATTGGGAGGCCATCAACCTTTGCCTCCATTATTCAAACCATTCAAGATCGCGGTTATGTGGTTAAAAGAGGAAGAGCGTTAGTACCAACATTTCTTGCATTTTCAGTAACTGGCCTACTTGAGCAGCACTTTGCCAAGTTAGTGGATTACGAATTCACCGCATCGATGGAAGAAGATTTAGACCGAATCGCAAACGGTGAGGAAGACAGACTTAATTGGCTAACTAAATTCTTCTTTGGCCATGATGGCCAGCCGGGCTTGCAAGATTTAGCAGCAGATCTCGGCGCAATTGATGCGCAGCAAATTAACACTATGAAGATGGGTGAAAATATTGAGATTCGCGTTGGCAGGTATGGCGCATATCTTCAAGAAGGTATCGGCGATGATAGAAAGTTTGCCAATATTCCAGAAGGACTTGCTCCAGATGAGTTAACTCTTCAAAAGGCAATTGAGCTATTAGCCGCTCCATCAGGTGAGCGAGAGCTTGGAGTTGATCCAAGTAGCGGCCTTCAAGTAATTGCAAAATCTGGACGCTTCGGTCCATATATAACCGAGGTCTTTCCTGAGGTGATACGAGAAGATGGAAAGAAACCGAGAAAGAAGAAAGATGCTCCTAAGCCAAAGACAGCATCGCTACTTTCAACAATGAGCCTAGATACCATCACAATCGATGACGCGCTAAAACTTCTCTCACTTCCTAGGATTCTTGGAATTGATAGCCAGAGCGGCGAGGAAATCACTGTGCAGAATGGTCGATATGGCCCGTATCTAAAACGTGGAACAGATTCAAGAACTTTAACGAGTGAAGATGAGTTATTTTCAATCAATTTAGACCAAGCAGAAGATATCTATAAACAACCAAAGGTTAGACGTCGTGGTGTTGCTAAACCTCCACTTAAAGAGTTAGGCCTAGATCCTGAAACAAGTAAGGCAATTATTATTAAAGATGGCCGCTTTGGAATGTATGTGACAGATGGCGAAACTAATGCCACGCTGCGACGCGGCGACACAGTAGAGGCAATGACGATAGAGCGAGCGTTAGAACTTCTTGCGGGACGACGCGCCTGGGAGATTGAAAACGGTGGAGTAAGTAAGAAGCCTAAGAAGGCTAAGCGGGTTAGAAAGAGCGCTCCCACCCTGACTGAGAAAACTATTAAAGGAGCTGGTTCTAAGCGAAAAGCAAAGAAGTCAGCTAGCGGTAAATCAAAAAAATCTTAATCATAGACATCTCTGCGGTGTCCAATGCGAACTATTAGAATCTTTAGAATGCCTTTATCAACGTTGTAAAGAATTCGGTAAGAGCTAGTTCTGATTCTGTAGCCCTCGCGCCCAATTAGTTTTTTTGAATTAGGTGGGAATGGATTAACTGCCAGTAGCGCAATAACTCCAGAGATACGCAGCTGCATTTTATTTGGCAGCTCTTCTAGTTCTCTGCGTGCTGCTCTCGAAAAAGTGACTTTGTATGTCACCGATTAAATACCAAGGTCTCTCTTTACCTGCTCCCAAGGAATTGAAGGTGATGGATCTGCCATCGCTTCATCGTATGCAGTTAGATCTTCAATCTCCTCCAGCGCTTCAAGCATCTTTTCATAAAGCGAGGGATCGATAATTACGGCCTGTGCTTCCCCGCGGCTTGTAATGCAGACTGGCCTCTTTCGCGCCTTCTTAATAGTCTCAGCAAGATCTGCTCGAGCTTGGGTAATGGAAATATCGGTCATAGGGGCAATGTACAGTAAAGCAGTAGTTATGTACAGAGAATATCACAGCGTTAAATAAGGCCCTTTTACCCTGACGCTAGACTTCAAACTCTATGGCTCAGTCAATACCTAACCTTTCTGCCCCCGGCCAGAATCCATCTCGGGGAGCACTTTCCATCCCAGCTTTTCGCAAACTCTGGAATGCCATGGCCTTTTCATCCTTTGGCGATTGGTTAGGCCTGCTTGCCACAACTGCGCTGGCACAGCAATTAGCTGGCGGGGATTATGCAACAGCAAACTTTGCTATCGCAGGTGTTTTCATTGCCAGACTTCTACCTTCAGTAATCCTTGGCCCTCTTGCAGGAGTAATTGCTGACAAGTTTGATCGTAAAAAAGTAATGGTCTTTGGAGATATTTTCCGCGCTTTATTATTTATTTCGATACCTATTGTTGGAAATTATTTCTGGCTCTATACCGCAACGGTATTAATTGAATGCATTACCCTCTTTTGGAGTCCTGCAAAAGATGCAACTATGCCAAATTTAGTTCCAAGAAATAAACTTGAGAGCGCCAACCAGATGACTCTTCTTGCATCTTATGGAAGCGCTCCTTTTGCGGCCATTACCTTCACGCTATTAACAGTGTTCATTACCGGAATTAGCGCTGCTTTTAATCTTGGCTCAAACTCTGCTGTTGATTTAGCGCTATTTATCAATGCACTTTCTTTTCTCTTTAGCGCATTTACGGTAAGTCAGATGGATATTCCTAAAGAGCATCTTAAGGCAGGCGAGGTTTCAAGTTCCATATTTGCCTCCCTCGTAGATGGCGGAAAGTTCTTATCTTCCTCCAAAGTAATTAGAGGTCTCATCTTTGGACTCCTGGGCGCCTTTATTGCAGCGGGTGCTGTGATTGGGCTAGCTAGAACCTTTGTCGGTGATTTGGCAGGTGGTGATGCTGCCTATGGAATTCTATTTAGCGCTGTCTTTACAGGCCTTGCTATTGGTATTGCGCTGGGCCCTAAAGTCTTTGCGCAGTTTTCGAGAAGACGCCTATTTGGCGCGGCGCTAAGCGTTGCTGGATTTTTGTTGGTTGTGCTCTCTCTGCTTCAAAACCTAGTCCTTGCAGTCTTTGTTGTAGTACTACTAGGTTTATTTTCAGGAGTTTCCTGGGTGACTGGATTTACGATGATTGGGATGGAGGTCTCTGATGAGCTGCGCGGAAGAGTATTTGCCTTCACTCAATCATTGGTACGCATATCCCTAGTTGGAGTTCTTGCAATCTCGCCTTTAGTTGCGGCAGCAATTGGCGAGCATCAATTCAATTTTGGCGAAGTTCAACTTACCTACAATGGGGCAGCATTCACCATGCTTGGTGGGGGAATCATTGCCATGATAGTTGGAGTGCTTTCCTATCAACAGATGAAGGATCGTCCTGGAGTTTCATTTTGGAGCGATGTTGTTAATGCATTCAAAGGCGAGCTTGGTTCAATTACCTCTCCAAAAACCGATGGACTCTTTATATCTTTTGAAGGTGGAGAGGGTTCTGGCAAATCAACCCAATCCAAATTACTAAAAGAGTGGTTTGAAAATGAGGGCAAATCTGTAGTTTTAAGTAGAGAGCCAGGCGGAACAGATTTAGGTAAGAATTTAAGAAAGATACTTCTTGATAATGACACTGGAGATATCTCACCAAGATCTGAAGCCCTTCTCTATGCAGCAGATAGAGCTCACCATGTTTATTCGCTCATACGTCCAGCCCTTGAGCGCGGGGATGTTGTCATCACCGACCGATACTTTGACTCCTCCATTGCCTATCAAGGAGCTGGCCGGATCTTGTCACCAAATGAAGTAGCTCGTATTAATCGTTGGGCAACTGAATCTCTATTTCCAACGCTAACAATTATCTTGGATCAACCAGCCGATATTGGACTATCGCGAATAAAGAGCGCCGATAGATTAGAGAGTGAATCAATTGATTTTCACAACAGAGTACGCCAGGAATTTCTTCAGCTGGCAGCGGTAGATCCTGAGCGTTATCTAGTTATAGATGCCAGAAAGCCAGTTATTGAAATCCATCAAGAGATTACATCTCGAATCATCGAAATATCAAAGAAGAGATAATGAGTGTTTTTGACTCTCTGGTCGGCCAGAGCGAAGTTGTTGAAAGACTTAAGTCCGCTACTAGCGCTGCAACAAGTGGAAGTACTACACAAGAGATGGTCCACTCCTGGCTCTTTGTTGGGCCTGCTGGCTCTGGCCGTTCAAATGCCGCCGTGGCTTTTGCTGCAGCTCTGGTCTGCAGTGAAAGCGGTTGTGGTACCTGCAGAGATTGTCAGACAGTTCTTACTGGAACACATATTGATGTTGAAAGATTTAATCCCACTGGTTTATCAATAAAAGCTGAAGAGGTTCGTGAACTGATAGCAAGATCTGCTTGGTCGCCATCTGTTGGTCCTTGGCGAATTGTTATTATCGAAGATGCTGATAGGTTAACTGAAACTGCAGCGAATGCTCTTTTAAAAACTATTGAAGAGCCAGAGACACATACGCTCTGGTTTCTATGCGCCCCTACTCTTAGCGATGTCTCAATAACTATTCGATCTAGATGTAGACATCTTCAACTACGAACACCATCAAAGACAAGTGTTGAAGAGTTTCTCCTTACAAGTACAAGCGTTGATTCAAAGACGGCGGCCTTTGCTGCTCGAGTCTCTCAAGGTCATATCGGCCGGGCTAGATTTATTGCAACAAATCAAGAGGCTCAATCAAGAAGAAAAGATGTACTTGCTCTAGCCTTTTCGCTAAAGGATATTGATTCATGCTTTAAAGCTGCTTCACGTCTTTTAGATACAGCCCAAGAGCAAGCCGAAAGTGAAAACTCTGAGCGAGATAGTAAGCAGCTAAAGCAATTACAAGATGCCTATCAAGGAACAGGACGCTCACTTATCTCTGGGGGCTCAAAGGCAATCAAAGAGCTAGAGAAAGAACAGAAGTCAGCTGCAACTAGGTCTATTCGAGACAACCTAGATAGCGCTCTTTTAGATATTGCCACTATCTACCGAGATGTATTGGTGGTTCAAAGCGGCAGCGATGAAATTTTAAATATTGATTTGAAGGCCGAGGTATCAGAATTTGCCAGCACAACTACTCCAAAACGCAGTATTGAGCGGATCGAAGCGTTACTAGAGGCCCGGATAAACCTTGGGCGTAACTCAGCCCCTCTTTCTACCCTTGAGGCTCTGTTTTGCGCTTTGAAGTAGCTTTCGGCATTATCGGCACATGCGCCTAGACCATATCTCTTATGCAGCAACTCATGACCAACTAGTAGATGTAGTTCAAAGGATTGGTTCTCGAATTGGCTCAGCCTTTACCGATGGCGGAATTCATCCAAGATTTGGAACTCGTAACTTCACACTTGCTCTAAAAAATGGTCACTATCTTGAGGTTGTCTGTCCCCTCGATCATCCAGCAGCGGATGCCTCTGCATTTGGTCGCGTAGTTTCACAGCGAGCTAATGAAGGCGGCGGCTGGCTTACTTGGGTTGTTTCAACTGATGATCTCTCGCCAATTGAAAACCGTCTTGGTAGGCAAGCTATCGATGGTTCAAGAAAGCGCCCTGATGGAAGCGAGCTAAAGTGGAAGCAACTTGGAGTTCTTGGAACTCTCAATGATTCCCAGCTTCCATTCTTTATTCAATGGATGTCAAGTGATCACCCATCAAATGATGGAAAGGCAGTTGCTGAAATAGTAAAGATTGAGATTGCTGGAGACGAGAAGACAATTGAAGAGTGGCTTGGTTCAGATCTATCAAAGGCTTTTGATGGTGTTGAAATCCAATGGGTTGATTCAGTAGTAAGTGATGGAGAAACCGGACTTGTAGCAGTTCACCTAGCAACGCCTAATGGCGTTGTACGCTTGGATTAATCTAAAAAAGCTTAAAGCTTTAAAGCATCGCCGCCCTAGCTCAGTCGGTAGAGCGTCGCTCTCGTAAAGCGAAGGTCATGAGTTCGATTCTCATGGGCGGCTCAATTAATCAAGATATTCGCTAACCTTGCCTCATGTCTGATACCTATATTTATTCAATCGGAGTAATTGGCTCTGGAGTTATGGGAGAAGCTTTAGTATCAGCAATTCTTAAATCAGGTATCGCTAATTCAATGCTCGCAATTTCTGATAAGCGAGTAGAGAGAACTACGGAGTTAGCAGCTAAATACGGCTGCAGCGTTACCTCGCCTGAGGAGATAGCAGGCAAGGCAGAGAACATTTTCTTGGTAGTAAAGCCACAAGATCTAGATGCGCTATTGGAGTCAATAGGTTCTAAAGTTTCGCCTAATCAAAGAGTAATTTCATTTGTAGCAGGTAAGAAAACCTCTCTAATTGAGAGCTTTCTCTTAAATTCTGTCCCAGTGCTTCGAGTTATGCCAAATACTCCGATGTCGGTGGGAGTGGGAGCTTCTGCAATTTCGGCAGGTAAGTTTGCAAGTCAGATAGATACAAGAGCGGTCGAGCAATTACTCAAAGCATCAGGTGAGGTGATCGTTGTTGATGAGTCTTTGCAGGATGCAGTCACGGCAACTAGCGGCTCAGGACCTGCCTACTTCTTTAGATTTGTTGAAGCAATGATTGCTGGCGCCCAGGAACTTGGATTATCGGAGTCAGATGCCAAGGTACTTGTGATTCAAACGATCGCAGGGGCATCAGAGATGCTAAAGCAAGATGGAGCATCACCCACCAAGCTTCGTGAGAATGTCACCAGTCCAAATGGAACGACTTTTGCAGCGCTACAGGTATTTGAGAGCAATGATCTAGAGACGATTATCAAGAAAGCGATGCGCGCAGCGCGAGATAGATCGCAAGAACTCTCCTAAATTTCAGATAACCTTAGGCAACAGTAAAAGGAGTTGAGAGCATGGGTTCAGTAGTCAAAAAGCGCCGCAAGCGCATGGCTAAGAAGAAGCATAAAAAACTTCTAAAGAAGACTCGTATTCAGCGTAGAAACAAGAAGTAGTTTTAAAGCTTTACCAGAACTAACTTCTTGGAAATTGAGGTCACCGCATAGCGGACCTTATTGACTGTGACTATGGCGCTATCCTTAACGTTATTAAGGATGGCGCCATTGCTTAATTTAGGCGTTGAGCTATATGAGCCAACTGAACAGAGGCGCTCTTGGCATCCAAAGAGTAATCCTTTGTTATCAATCAAAAGTGGAGATCCAGGGGTTCCATGCTTTTCAGGAGATAACCGACTGGGAAATTCATCCTCATCGACTAGAAGAAAGCGAACTTCATCAGCGTTAGGTAGACGGATACCGCTAGCAGCAAGCCATGCTGCTGCAATTCTATTTCCGGAATTACTTATTGAAACATCATAACCAGCAACTGCAACACCATTATCTGGGCCATCAAGGGTGCGATATCTCCAATCTTCAGGAAAGATGGAGTTGCGCTTAGCAAGTCTTACTTCACCTTGAGTAGCAACGTTATTTGAGGAAAGTGTTAGTACTGAATCATAAATCAGATAAACACTCATGCCGCTTGCTACTGCGCTTAGAGAAAATCCAACATCTCCAGTTGTTCGACCTTCGCTCTGCCGGTCTCCATCAACAATTTCATATATCCAACCACTTTTAGTTAGAGCTGCGCCAAGAATTATTCCTTGAGACTCATCGCGATAGAAAACTTGAACTCCAGCAGGGGTAACAGCGCAAGCGTTGGAAACGCTGACATCACTGGCAGTTTTTCGCCTGGTACTCTCTTGATAATTCTGAACATCTTCGCCATCGCCATCTACAGTTTCATAGCGCCACTTCTTACCATCGTATGAGGCATGACGAAGATCTTTATTCTCAGTATCTGTATAGAAAATATGTAGCTTCTCACCTGCCTTTGACCCTGAAACACAGAGCGATACTGGACCAGCTAGATTCCTATCTGACCTTCCACCTGAAGTTGAAATGCCATCAATAATTGACGTCTTCCAAGAGTTTCTAACAAGTGTTGCAAGTTTTAGATTCCCAGAAATGGCATCAGAGTAGGCAATAACTTGGCTCTTTTTAAATACGCCAGATGCAAGATATTTAACATCAGCTCTCTTATCAATAGTTTTAACTTTTGCTGTGGAGCGAGGGGTTACCTCATTACTGCTAACAGCTTCAGATTCACCATTATCGTTCTTAGCTTTAATGGTAAATGAGTAGCTACTTCCATTACTTAGCCCAGTTATCTTGGCAGGGCTTTGAGTAAAGTTTCGCTCGAGCCCACCAGGGCTGATAGTGACTGTATATCCAGTAACTCGATCGATACGGCGACAATTAGGGGAATCAAATGTTAATAGCGCGTATCTATCGCCAACTAAAGCTCTAACATCAATTGGTTTTGCAGGAAGGCTCTGTGCCTTATTTGCTGGAGGCTTTAACAACATATCTTCAATCATCGCTAGAGCGATACTTCCCGGGCTTCTAAAGACCTCACCAGCGTCAAGAACTGGAGTCATAACAGAGTTTGTCCCGGTAGCTGAAAATGTTGATTCATCAAGATGGGTAATTGATGAGCCATCTTCATAACTCTGAGGTGAATAGAGCTTGGGCTTAACACCGTTATTTGCAGCCGTTGCTAGCGAGCCGCTCCAGAAAAGCTGCGATGTCATAGCTTTTCCTAAATCAACTGAGCGTGCACAAAAGTCAGTAAATAATCGACCATCGCTGAGTTGAACATATGCATCATATGGAGTGGGTTGAATTAAATATCCAGTGCCAAAAAACTTGTCATATTCGGCATTTGATAGAAAGCCTAAGCCATGGCCAATTTCATGTAAAACAGTGCTGGAAAGGTCATAACTAAATCGTCCTGGAGTGCCATCAATTGCGGTATGCCAGAGCGCATTTGAGTTAAAGCGAAGAACGATATCTGGCTTTCCTGGAGCGAGATCTTTCTTTGCTAAGCGATCTGCCAAAATGGAAGGATACCAGAGATCTAAATCAGGCGCCCCATCGAAGGCATTAAAGTAATCACCAGGACGAGCGGAACCAAGAACCCCATTTATATTTGAAGGCTCCCAATACGCTTGAACTTCAATAGGAACTGTTGATTCAAAATATGAAGCCCAGATATCAACTGCATATTTAAATGCTGCCTTTGTATCCTCTGGCACTCCGATATATTCGATATTCCACTCAGAGCGCGGGGCGCCAACTTCAATACTCTCTGCTCTTGGCTGGGTATTTAAGTTTGTATTTTTCCCTGAAGCATATAAGTGGCCCCACTTAGTTGCAGGAATTGATTTAAAGCTAAGAGCTGGGGCTGAAACTGGAGTTAAAAGCGAGAAGGCAAGAGAGAAAATCAAAGCAAGGATGCGAATAACCAAGGCTCTCTGCTTCATAAGCACAAATGCTAGTGGTCTGGAAGGATGGGGGATTATGGACTCAGTAAATCTTAAGGATGCCTATCTGCGCGCAGCAAGAGAGCGTCCTGCCCTTGGGATCAATACCGGGCTAAGAGGTGAGGTCAGCCTTGATGAAGCAAGGGCTGAATTAGCAGGAGCGATAAGCCGAATTCTGCATAGCCTCTTTCAAGATAGATATGGGCCCCTTGTTGGCTCATTAAGTGAGCCAACACTTATTGAAATCTTAAAGGGATTTGAAGCCAATTTATCGAGAACTAAGGGAGATGTAACCCTAGTAGCTCAAGAACTTCTAGATCGTCTTCTGCCGCCAAATTCAAAAAAGCGAAGATAGAAATTACTTACTTGCAGCCTTTGTTGCTGGGTGAATAATAAATAGAGGTAAGTGCTTAACCTTCCTGCTTTTTTGCGCTTCAATTCTCACCTTACATAACTGAGCTAGAGTTTCATAAGCAGAGGCATTCATTAGCTTTGTTAACTCTGTTTTATGAGAGGCATAAACTGGCTCAGCTCCATTATGGGCTTCACTATTTGAAGAGCAGTACCAATCCATATCAGCTCCACCTTCGCCCCAAGCCTCACGGGTATATTCACCAATAACAATCACGTCATACTTTTTGTCGCCAACATTTCTAGATTCCCAGGATCTGCGAAGTGGGAGCTGCCAGCAGATATCAGGCTTAGTCTCAGCAAAGTGTTTATCTTCAGCTAGTGCTAAGTGATGAAGAGCGCAACCAAAGTAATCTTTATTAAAACTAGATTCATTAAAGAAAATACAAGTCTTATTTATCTTCTTTGTTTTCCGGTCCTTATCTAGACCTAGCTCAGTAATATTTAATTTGCCATTTTTTCTTGCTACATCAAAGTTCTGCCACATACTTCTTGGAAGGCGCTTGGCAGCGGTGGTAACACGCGCTTCATCTTCTTTGTCATAGTAATAAGCGCCATCGCTGCAGCAGCCATGATCAGAGAGATCTTTATCAATACCCTGGCAGCCCTGACCAAATATGCAGTTCCAATAAGAAGTCAGCCAGGTGAGATCGCATTTGAATATCTCATTAGGGTTTTCAGGGTTTACAAATTCAACCCATTCTCGAGTGAAGTTAGCGGGGAACTCTGACATAAGCGCGAAGCGTAGAGGTAATCTTGCCCCTATGGCTAATCCAGCGGATTTAAAGAAGGAGCCATTAGTCCAAATATATTCAAGACAAAACTGTCACCTCTGCCAAGAAGCTGAAGGCATAGTAAGAGAGGTGATTAGAGATTTAGCCTTTAGATTAGAGATTATTTACATTGATGGAGATCAAGAGCTAGAAAGACTCTATGGCGAAGAAGTACCGGTGACCCTAATTAATGGCGCGAAGCATGATTACTTTAGAGTTGATAAGAAGCGATTTAGCGAGGCAATACTTCGTCAGCATCAATAATTCTGTAGGAATACCCCTGCTCGGCTAAAAATCTCTGTCTATTTTGGGCAAAGTCTTGATCAATAGTGTCTCTTGCTACTAGCGAATAGAAACGAGCGCCACGTCCATCAGATTTAGGTCTAAGAATTCGCCCGAGTCGCTGGGCCTCTTCTTGTCTGGAACCAAAGGTGCCTGAAACTTGTATCGCAATTGAAGCCTCTGGCAAATCAATAGAGAAGTTAGCAACTTTTGAAACTACTAAGCATTTAATCTCACCACTTCGGAATTTGCCATATAACTCTTCGCGTTCTTTTACTGGAGTGTCCCCTTTAATAATTGGCACAGCAAGCTCTGCAGCAATCTCATCGATCTGTGAAATGTATTGACCAATAATTAAAACCTGGTCATCTTCATGTTGTTTTGCCAGGGCAATCACGACATTTTTCTTGGTAGCAGTAGTTGCGCAGGTGCGATACTTATCTTCCTGTTCAGCTGTGGCATAAGCTAAGCGTTCATGATCGGTAAGCGTTACTCTTACCTCAACACAGTCAGCAGGTGCGATATATCCCTGCGCTTCAATCTCTTTCCAAGGAACATCAAATCTCTTCGGTCCAATAAGTGAAAAGACTTCACCCTCCATCCCATCTTCGCGAACCAGGGTTGCGGTAAGGCCTAAACGGCGACGAGATTGAATATCTGCAGTAAATCTAAAGATAGGGGCGGGGAGAAGATGAACCTCGTCATAAATAATTAAGCCCCAATCATGGGAATCAAAGAGGTCTAAATGAGCGTAAAGGCCCTTCTTTCTTGTAGTCATCACTTGATAGGTAGCAATCGTTACTGGGCGAATCTCTTTCTTTGCCCCGGAGTATTCGCCAATCTCATCTTCGTTTAGCGATGTGCGCTTTATTAACTCATCTCGCCACTGTCTTGCAGCAACAGTATTTGTCACCAGAATCAAAGTTGT
>Ga0247839_1007447_pt1 | contig 12029 bp, 4 predicted proteins | sample LaCruzMarch2015__6_FD_192405 | JGI IMG/M metagenome (GOLD analysis project Ga0247839, IMG submission 192405) | Freshwater microbial communities from meromictic Lake La Cruz, Castile-La Mancha, Spain - LaCruzMarch2015_16m | ecosystem: Environmental > Aquatic > Freshwater > Lake | place: Spain...
ATCGCGTGATTTATTCACAGACGAGTACAGCGGTACCCGGCACTCCCGACTCCGTCCGGTTGCGGCCCTGGCCCTTGGCGCGATACAGGGCCGCATCGGCGAGGCGCAGCAGCGCGTCCGGCGGCGTTCCGGCCACCGGCACCCGCGCGGCCACCCCGATGCTGACGGTGACCCGGCCAAACGGCGAGTCGGCATGGGGCAGTTCCAGCGCCTCCAGCGCCGTGCGAATCGACTCGCCGAGGCGCAGCATACCCGCCGCGTCGGTCGCCGGGGCAATGACGGCGAACTCCTCGCCTCCGTACCGGGCGGCCAGATCGCTGATCCGATGGGCCTGGGCACCGAGGACCCCGGCGAGTGCGCGCAGGCACTCATCGCCGGCCTGATGACCATAGCGGTCGTTGTAGTTCTTGAACCAGTCGACATCCAGCATCGCGAGCCCCAAGGACTCACCCGAGCGGGCGCCGCGCTGCCACTCGGCGTGCAGCGTATCATCGAAGCGGCGGCGATTGGCGAGCCCGGTCAGGCTGTCGGTGGTGCTCAGGACCGCGAGTTGGTGATTGGCAGCCTCGGCAGTCGCCCTGGCGCGATCGAGATCCTCCCGCGCCTGGCGGTTCGCGGTGATGTCCTGGGCACTGGTGCGAAAACCGAGCGACCGCCCATCGGCATCGAGAATAGGCCGCCAGGAAACCGAAACCCAGAAAACAGAGCCATCTTTGCGCCGCCCCCGGAACTCCAGACTGTCACCGCTGCTGCCCTGGAGCGCTTCCTGGAACTTATTCGCTACCCGAGGGCGGTCTTCATCGGTCGCGAGCATGGCCAGAAAGTCATCCGCGGCCAGGTACTCTTCCGGTGTGAACCCCGTGATCTCCACCGAAAACGGATTCATCCATAACAGCCTTCCTTCCGGACTGAACCACGCCTCCCAACTGGCCGCGTAATTGGCGATGGCCTTGAATTTATCCTCGCTTTCGCGCAGCGCCTCTTCCGCCCGTTTGCGTTCATCCAGGGCGCGCGCCAGCTTGAGATTACTGTAGCTCAGCGTCGAAATGAGTGTCGAGAACCGGGAATAGAAGCTCATCACCCGATCGATGGTGTCCCGACTCCAGCGCGGCACCCGGTCCAGGGCCGCCAGGTAGTCTGCTTCATTGAATCCGAACTTCTCGGCCTGGCGGCGGAAGCCGTCATAATCAGGGACCTCATCATCATAAAAGAACTGCCCGAGAAAGAGATGTCCCAAGCGCTTGCCGCCCACCGCGATCGGCGTCGCGATATCCCATAAATGATTCTTACAATTGTATGCTTTGAAAGTCCCCGGCGCCCCGCCCAGACACAACTGGGTATCGCTCTCGATGCAATTGCGCAGCGTTTCCGGATGCACCCGATGATACCTGGTGCAGATATCCTGCCAGCCGGTGGCGACCAGCACCGTGCCGTGGCGGTCGATCACGGCAACGCCAATCCCGGTCAGCGCAAAGAAATCGTCCATGATGGCCTGAATCGCGGCGGTATCGATAATGTCGGCCAGTTCCAGTGTGCCGATATCGCCCTCCGGCAAGAGAATCGCGGCCAGCGTGTCCCTCACCTTCGCCTCGCTCTCACGCAGCGCCTCTTCCGCCCGCCGACGCTCGGCAATTTCCGCCTCGGAGCGCCGGATCGCGTCCGAAAGCAAGGCGTTGGCCTCCGACAAGGCGCGCGTTCGCTCCGCGACCTTGTGTTCGAGTGACTGGTAGAGCCGGGCGTTTTCCAGCGAAATGGCCAACTGTCCGCACAGCAGCGACAGGGCCTCGATGCGCGCGGCAGTGAACGCGGCGCGAAACAGCCGGTTCTCCAGCACCAGAAAGGCCGTGGCCCGCCCGTGGACCACCACCGGCAGCGCCAGCAGGGAACACAGGGTCAGACCGGCGAAATGCGGATCGCCCGCAAAGCGGCTGTCGATCACCGCATCGTCGGACACCACGGGCGCCAGTGTCTTCAGCCCCAGCCGCAGCACCGACCCGGCAATGATCCGTTGCGCTTCCGCCGCCTGCCGCGTCAGGTGCGTCAGCGGCTCGCGGCCCCGCAGTCCGCCCTCCAGCAGCCAATCATCGTCCGCGTACCAGCAACTGCACATCGGTCGCGCCGGTCAATTGGCTCATGAGGTCCAGCACCCGCGCGCGCAACCGGGGTTGGGAGGTTTCCGCGGCCAACGCCTGGGAGGCTCCCAGCAGCGCCTCATAGTCCAGCGGATCGATCGGGCGCGCACCGCGACTCCCCTGGACACCGGCGTCGATGAACGGCAGCGCCGCCCGCATGGCGTGCGCCTTACCCTCGGCACCCCAGTGCCGATAGAGGTCATGGGCCCGTAACAACAGCGCCCGACCGGCATGTTCGAGTCCCTGCCGCAGCGCGCAGTGCCCGGCGCGTTCGGTGATGAGCGCATGATGCCAGGGACGCTGATGGGCCTGGGCGCCGCGCATGGCCCGCTCGAACACCTGGAGCGCCGCCCAGGGTTGGTCCAGGGCGTCCAGCCGCTGCGCCTCCACCAGATCGCGGAGATGCGCGAAGTTCATCGGTGCGTCGGCGGCGCGGGCCGCCAGCCAGGTCTGATTCGCGGCGAGCCGCTCCAACAGCGCGGGCCGCGCCGCCGGCGCGGTCGCCGGCAGTTGCGCGATCAGGGCGAGTGAATGCAGCAGGTTGGCCAAGGCGGTCGGATAGAATCCGCTGATGTGGCGTGACAGGAGAACCGCGGACTCGGCATGGGATACCAATTCCACCTCATCGTTGAACAGGCAGGCACCCAGGGCCCGGTAGGTATGGAAATACGCCAGTGCCATGGCGTTTCCCTGGATGGCGGCGAGATGCACCGCATCGTCGAACTCGGCGTCCGCGAAACTCCCGCTGCCCAGTGTCTTGCCCTCCAGGGCGCGCACGAGCTGTCGGTAGGGCAAGAACGCCTGCTCGGAATGCGTGCTGCCGGTCTTGCGTGCGAAGCCGATGGCCGTCGTGATCTCGGTATTCATCTGCGTGAGGTGCCCGCAGGTATCAAGCACCGCCGCCAGCGAGTTGAAGGGCGTAAAATTCGCGAATTCCAGATCGCCGGCCCGCAAGAGTCCGGCGAACGCCGCCTGGGCATGCACCAGATCGTCGCCGAGCGGCTGAAACCAATGACAGGCGAAGAGCCCGAAACTGTGCTGGGCACGGGCCACCTCGAGGCCGCCCTGATCGCGCGTGAGCGCGGTTTCCAAGGCCGCGCGGGCCGCGTGGTAACCCGTGGCATAGTCCTCCCGCAGCGCGATGGTCACCATCGTGATACAACACATCGGGTAGCTCAGGAACTCGCAGTAGCCGGCTTCGATCCACAGGCGGCTGCACCGCGTCATCATCCAGAAGCCGAGCAGCGAGCCGGAAAACAGCGCGGCCGGGATCAACCGGTTGAGCAACTGAGCGATGTCCAACAGCCGCTCATCGTCCATGTTGTGTTGCGTGGGCAAGTGATCCAGCGCGCCCGCCGCCACATGGCGGTAAAACAACGCGAGTTCCTGATCGAGGCTCTCCCGGACCGGCTCCGGCGGCAACCGGATGTCGAGTTGAGCGAGCAGGTCGCCGCCCAGACGCACGGCGTCGGAGTAACGGGTCCGGTTGGACAGGCTCGCGATCTGGATGCAGATCGGTGCGATCAACTGCCGCGGCGATGCGGCCTGTGCCGCCAGCAAGGCGTAGACGGCATCAGCCTCGCCGTGAAGCGACTGGCTATAGAGCACCAGGTGCAGTTCGGTATGGAGAACGAAGGCGGTATCATGATCGCGCTGCCAGGCGTCCGCCGCCAATTGCCCGATCCCCAGGCGCAAGAACCGTTCCGCGGTGGCAAAGGCACCGGATTGGCGGGCCTGGATGGCGGCCCTGAGAAACAGCGCGCGGGCAAGCGCCCGCTCGGCGGTCTCGATGATCAGCGGCGCGGCGATCGCATAGTGTTCGGCGGCGCGCAGTGGATGAACCGGATCAGCCGTGGACCGGGCAAAGCGCCGGGCCATCGCCAGATGCAACCGGGCCCGCCAGGCGTCGTCGCGAAGCATATACACGGCTTGCTGCATCCGATCGTGGCAGAACGCCAGCGCGGCACCGTCATCGGCCTGATGCACGGCCAACGCCTTGGGCGTGAACAGAATCCCCCGCTCCAACGCCGGTCTGAGCCGCTCGGCGAGGGCGCCCGGATCCTCACCGGTGGCAAGCGCCAACTGGCCCAGGGTGCAGGTCGTGCCCAGACAGGCGGCGGCGACCAATGATTCGGCGGTCTGCTGTGCCAGGTCACGCAAGCCCGCGGCGAGGAAATCGACCACATTGGCGCTGGCCGGGCGGGCTTGGATCGCGGCGGTGTCCCACTGCCAGCGCCCCTGTTCCGGATCCGGCCGCAAGGCCCCTTCGCGGTAGAGCGCATTGAGGAACTCGATCGTGAAGAACGGGTTACCGCTGGTCTTGGCGTACAGGGCGGCGGCCAGGGGCCGCACCGCGTCATGCGACAGGTGCAGCATGTCGGCCAGCAGTTCGGTCATGTCGGCCGCCGTCAGGCTGACCAGGGTCAGCACCGGGGCCGCGGCGCCCGTGACCGTCGGTCGGCCCAACAGGCGCAGGAGCGGGTGGGCCTGGTCGACCTCGTTGTCGCGGAAGGCGCCGATCAACAACAAGCCAACCAGATCGGGCTCCTCCAGCAAGGCGCCGATGAAATCCAGCGACGGTTGATCGGCCCATTGCAGATCGTCGAGAAAGAGCACCAACGGATGGGCGGGCGCGGCGATCCGGCGCACCAGGGCGACCAACAGGGCACGCAGCCGCACTTGCGCCTCATGCGGTCCCAGCGCGGGCACGGGAGCCTGCGGACCGAGCAGCGACTGGAGTTCCGGCACCACCTCCAACAGCACCCCGGCGTCCGGCCCGACACCCGCTAGGATGCGCGCACGCCACTCGGCAACCTGCGCCTCGGGTTCCGCCAGCAGCAGTTGGCACAACTGGCGCAACGCCTGGACTGGGCCAAGGAAGGGACGGTCATGGCGAAACTGCTCAAACTTGCCGCTGATGAACAGACCCCGCTCCAGGGTCACCGGCCGGTGGATCTCGTGAATCAGCACCGTCTTGCCGACCCCCGAATAGCCGGCCACGAAGAGTCCCCGCGCCACACCCTCGATCGCGCCGGTGAAGGCCGTCAGCAGCATCGCCAATTCACTCTCGCGCCCATACAGGCGGCGCGGGGGACGGGGTGCGAGCGGCAGGTCGCGTTCCTGCAGCCGGACCGCCGCCAACGGCTGCTGCGCAGCCGCGGCGATGCGCAGCCGATGCAGATCGTGGGCCAGCCCCGCCGCGCTCTGATAGCGGTCATCCGGTTCCTTGGCGAGCAGGGTCAGGATCAGTTCCGAGACCAGCGGCGGCAGCCAGGGCGCGCGTTCTCCCGGCGGCAGTGGGGCGCGGGCCAGATGGGCGTAGATCAGCGCGAGTGGATCGGTCTCCTCGAACGGCGGCTGACCCGTCGCCAGGGTGTAGAGGACGGCGCCGAGTGAATAGAGGTCCGTGCGGTAGTCGACCGGCCGGTTCATCCGCCCGGTCTGTTCGGGCGATAGATAGGCCGGGGTGCCCGGCAACGCACTCAATGGATTGAATCCGGGATGTTCCTCGGCAAAGGTGGTCGCCGAATCGAAGTCGATGACCTGAACCCGCAGGTCATCGACCCGCACCAGGAGATTGGCGGGGTTCAGGTCCTTGTGGATCACGCCGCGCCCATGGATCTCCGCCAGACGGTGCGCCAGGTGTTCGGCCAAGACGAGGAAGGCGGCCGGATCGAGCCGGCCCAACAGCCCCGACTCACCGAGCGTCACGCCGCCGAAGTCGGCGACCACCAGTTCCGGCACCGCCGGGTCGTAGCGGATCAGCCGCGGACACCCATCCAGACCCTGCAGCCGTTCCAGGATGCGCTGTTCGTTGTGCAGCGCCGATCTCACTGCCCCGAGATCGCCGTCATCCAGGCCCCGCTTGACGATCAGCGGACCCGCCGCCGAATCGCGCACGCGGATCACCCGATACGCGCGCCCCCGGTGGACCTCGGTTTCGCCTTGATACCGATCAATCGTCTTCATGCCGCGGTTTCTCCTGCACCAGCGCCCTCAACCCTGCGAGCACGAGGTCCCGCAAGCCATGGAGTTCATCCAGCCTCGCCAACGCCGCCTGGCCCTGGCCGTGGGCCTGAAGTTCAACCAACTCGACCGCCAGCCGGTGCAGCTGACCATGCACCGGCTCGATCGCCTGGAAGGCCGGCTGAGCACCATGGCTGGCCAGACCCTGGCCGTCCAGCCACCGACCGAAGCGGCACCGGCGCTGATCCGGCGGCGGGGCTTCACGCTCGCCGTTGAGGTAGCGTTCCACCACGGCCATCCAGGCGCGATGCTCGGCGCCGGCAAACAGCAGCGGCAGATCGTCGCGGCTCACCGCGGCTAACCCGACCCAGGCCGGATCGGACCGCCAGGTGACGGTCCAGCCGGGGACCTCGGCCGCCGGCATCGGGCGGGCAATACCGTAGCCCTGGGCCAGTTCGCAGCCGAGCTGCAGCAGCATCACACCGTGTTCCACGGTCTCCACCCCTTCGGCGATGACCTGGCGGCCAAAGGCGGTGCTCAGGGTCAGCACACCGTCCAGAATGGCCAGGTCATCCGGATCGTCGAGCATGTTGCGAATAAAACTCTGGTCGATCTTGATCTGGGTCACCGGCAGGCGCTTCAGGTAGGTCAGCGACGCGTAACCCGTGCCGAAGTCATCAAGAGCAAACCTGAGCCCCAGCTCCCGGCAGCGATCAATGATCAGGGAGACCCTGGCCAAGTCCGCCAGCGCGCTGGTTTCCAGCACTTCCAGTTCGAGATCGCTCGGCCTGACATGCGGATGCGCCGCCAGAATCCCATGCAACCGGTCGACGAAATCGGCCTGCTGCAACTGCCGAGCGCCGACATTGACGCTGATCGGGATCTCCAGTCCGATCGTCCGCCAGCGCTCCATTTGAGTCAAAGCACTGTCGATCACCCACTCGCCGATAGCGACGGCCAGCGGATGATCCTCGATCACCGGCAGGAAGGCGGCCGGCAGCAGCAGACCCTGTTGCGGATTCTGCCAACGGATCAGGGCCTCGACGCCGATGACCGTCCCGGTGCGCAGATTCACCTTCGGTTGGTAATAGAGCACGAATTCACGCTCGGCGAGCCCGTGACGAATCTGCTCCAGGCGTTGATGATGGCCGCGGACGCTGCGGTCCAACTCGGCGTCGAAGACGTGGTAACGGTTCTTGCCCGCCAGCTTGGCCTGATACATCGCCTGGTCGGCCTGGCGCAGCAGTTGCTCGGCATCGATGTCTTCGGCCTGAGGGTAGAAGGTCACGCCGACGCTCGCTGAGACCTGCAGCACGCGCTCGCCGACCGGCACCGACTGGGCCGCGGCAGTCAGCAGACGAACGAGCAGCGGGACACTGGCTTGGATGTCGGTCAAGTCGAGCAGCACGGCGACGAACTCGTCGCCGCCGATGCGGGCGAGGGTGTCGCCTTCGCGCAGGACCTGTTTCATGGCGGTCGCCGCGGCGATCAGCAGTTGATCGCCTGCCGCATGTCCGTGATGATCGTTGATGGCCTTGAATCCGTCCAGATCGAGAAAGGCCACGGCCAGCAGGCGCGTGTTACGCTGCGCCAGCACCATCCCCTGACGCAGACGGTCGGCCAACAGCACGCGGTTCGGCAGACGGGTCAATACATCATAGTGGGCGATATACTCCAACGCGCGCTCCTGCTCCTTCATCAGGGTGACGTCGGAGAACAGCGCCACGTATTGCCGGATGCGGCCCTGGGTATCCCGCACGGCGCTGATGGTTTGCATCACCGCGTACACCTCGCCGCTCTTGCGCCGGTTCCAGATTTCCCCGGACCATTGGCCTTGCTCCACCAGCGCGCGCCACATGGCCTCATAGAAAGCCGCGCCCTGCAGGCCGGAACTGAGAATACGCGGGTTCCGGCCCAGGACGTCATCGCTGCTGTAACTGGTGATCCGACCGAAGGCATCATTGACATCGAGAATGGTCCCGTCGGCAGCGGTGATCATGATGCCTTCCCAGGCATGGGTAAAAACGCTGGCGGCGAGGTAGAGTTTTTCTTCAGCTTCTTTGCGTTCGCTGATGTCGTTGTGCTCGACGACCACGCCGCGTCTGATGTCCTGTCCCAACGGCAGGACCGTCATCGTGAACCAGCGCCGATGCGTCGGCGAATGGCAGGGGTACTCCAGACTGAAGCTGGGCAGGCGCCCGTCCAGCACCGCACGGATGCCGTCGGCGGCATTCGCCGGCAGATCGTCCGCCGTGGCACCGACACTGGTGCGACAGACGTCCAGATAATTGATGCCGACACCGGTGTGCGACGCCGGCTGGCCGGGCGCACTGCCGTTTTCCAAGGCAAAACGTCGCCAGGATTCGTTGACCGCCTGGATCACGCCATCGCAACCGACCACGGCAATCTCAGTAGGCACGGAATTGAGGATGGCCTGCGTATACGCTTCACTCTCCTTCGAGCGCTCCTCGTGACGTCTGACCTTCGCGGTCAGGTGCTTAGCGATGCGCAGCGCGTTGACACGGGTGTTGATCACCGAGAGCATCAACCAGAACAGCAGACCGCTGAGCGCACCGCCGCCGACCAGGGCGGTCCAGGCCAGCGTATAGTCGATGCCGGAGGCGGTCGGGACGGAATCACAAACCAGCAGCCACGGCCGACCGTTGAAGTCGAGCATCCGCGGCTGATGAAACAGCGACCCCGGGTCCGGTGTGACCGCCGGTTTGCTGTCGAACAACAGGCGGTCAGGCGACGCTTCAAGACCATCGTAGATGGTGAGGTCGACGGTCTTGCCCTGGCGGTCCGCCCAGTCGCCGAGGATACCGGTCATGAGGTCATGCATGCGGTACGGGCTGTAGGCCCAGCCAATCAGCGCGGCCTGCCGCTGCTCGAGCGTCTGCACCGGCGCCTCGTTGCGATAGACCGGAACATACATGAGGGTCCCGGCCTGGACTTGGGTGCCGGTCTCCTGCACCAGTTCGACCTTGCCGGACAATGCCGCCTCGCCGGTGTCGCGCGCCTGATCCATGGCGGCCCGGCGGACCGGCTCGGCATACATATCGAAACCGAACGCGCGCAGGTTACGGTCGCGGAACGGTTCAAGGAAAACGATGGAGGTATAGAGCGCGCGCTCGCCCGGCGGACGGACGCTGTAGTCGGGGAAGCCTTCGCCGCGAATGCCGGCCACGTGGGCGGCGAGTTGATCCGGCGCAATCACCTGGGCGAACCCGATCCCCTGCACGCCGGGGACACGGCCGCTCGCCCGCAGGGTCTCGACATAGGCCCGCCACTCGTCGCGGTCCACCGTGCGCGACGCGGCAAACAGGGCGGCGGCGCCGCGCAGAATCAGCGCGTAAGCACCCAGCCGTTCCCCGATCTTGAGGGCCACCTGATCGCAACGATAGCCGAATTGCCGCGCCGCATCCTGCTCGATGAGGTGTTTGACCTGAAGACCGCCGACGACGCTCACCAGCAAACCGAGGGCGAGTACGATCCAGGCAAGTGCGGTTTTTTGCGTTAGGCTCAATGTCGACATGTGTGGGCTCGCCGGCCGGGTCAGAAAGCATCCAAAGGTTTGCAGCACAGGGCGACAGCTTGACGTGAAAACAGGATGCTCCTGAAGGTAAAGGAACGTCAGGGACGGACACTGCCTCGTGACCCGCGACGAACCCATCGCTTAGGATAAGCCGATCTGCAACACCCGAACGGGTTATTTGGGGCTCGATCAATGCCACTTTCTCAAGATCCCCGCCGCCGTCTCGTTTTTGGCGCCAGCGGCTATATCGGCACCTATCTGGTCCCGCGTCTGCTCGCGGCCGGCGCCGTGGTGCGGGTGTCCTCACGCCAACCGCGCGGGCTGGAGGCGCGGGGCTGGCCGGGGGTGGAGATCGTGGGCGCCGACGCCCTGGACCCGGACAGCCTGCCCGCGGCGCTCGCCGGGGTCAGCATCGCCTATTATCTGGTCCATTCGATGGGTGCCGGCAAGCATTTCGGCCGCCTGGACCTGGACGCGGCAGCCAACTTCGCCGCCGCCGCGGCTCAGGCCGGGGTGGAACGCATCTGCTATCTCGGCGGTCTGGTGCCGGACGACGCGACCAGCGAGCATATCGTCTCGCGCCGCGACACCGGCCAGGTGCTGCGCCAGGGCGCGGTGCCGGTCACCGAAATCCGCGCCGGGATCATCGTCGGCCCCGGCTCCGCCGCCTTCGAGGTCATGCGCGATCTGGTCTATCACCTGCCGGTGATGATCACGCCGCGCTGGGTCACCGCCAAGTCACCCCCGGTGGCCCTCGACAACCTGCTCGAATACCTGATGATGGCCCCGGGCCTGCCTGAAACGGCGAACCGTATCCTGGACGCAGCGGGACCGGAGGAACTGACCTATGCCCAGATGATGCGCATCCTGGCCGAGGCGGCCGGCCGCCGGCCGCCCTGGATCATCCCGGTGCCGGTGCTGAGTCCCAAGCTCTCCGCCTATTGGCTGCGCTTCGTCACCGCCGTCCCGACCAACGTCGCCCGCGCCCTGATCGAGGGCCTGAAACACGACTTCACCGCCCACCCGGAGGAATTACGCCGACTGGTCCCGCAGCGCCTGCTGAGCTTCCGCGAATCGGTGGACGCCGCCTTCGCCGCAGAACGCAACGCCACCGTCCTCGCCCGCTGGACCGAAGGAGCCTTCAACATGCGCAAGGGCCGGATCGACTATGCCTATTACGCCAAACGCGCCGGCGGCAGCACCATTGCCGCCGCCCCGGCGGCCGACGTCTGGGCCGTGGTCAGCGCCATCGGCGGCGACAACCGCTATTACGCGCTCAACTCACTCTGGACCATCCGCGAAATCATGGACTGGCTGGTCGGCGGACGCGGTCTGGCCCGCGGCCGACGCCACCCCAGCGAGGTGCGGGTGGGCGACCGGATTGATTCCTGGGAAGTGATCGGCGTCGAACCCGAGCGGCGCCTGACCATGACCTTCGGCATGCGCGCCCCCGGCGCCGGAGTGCTGGAATTCGACTTGGAACCGCTGTCACCCGAGCGCACCCGTCTCACCGCCACCGCCTACTGGCACCCGGCCGGCGTCTGGGGCCTGCTGTACTGGCTCGCCATGGCGCCCGGCCACGCCGTCATCTTCGACGCGCTGACCGGGGCCATCTGTCGGCGGGCGGAAGCGCGGAAGCGGTCATGATCGTCGTTCCAGTCAAAGCGACCACTCGGATTCCTTTCTCGTTCCCACGCTCCAGCGTGGGAATGCCGTGCGGCCGCTCCAGCGGCCGGTAGCGCCACGCGACGGCTCGCGCGTCGCAACTGGCTCCCATGCCTGAGCGTAGAAGCCGGACCAGGGCCGCGCAGACGCGATGTCGACCGGCTAACGGCCATGGCGCCCGCGCCACCCCGGAACATGAAAGTCCTCTCGACCACAGTCGCAACTGCCGGCGTTCGAGGCTGCGTCGTCAGGGCTTCCAGCCCTGACTGTTCCAGCCCCGACGCCGCCAGGCCAGGATGGCCTGACGACGCACTTTCACGGTAAAGCCTCAAGGCCTTGATCATCGTTCCGGCCGGCGGCGGACGGTCCGCACAGCGGACCCTACGGGAACACCGTGACCTGTAGGGTCCGCTGTGCGGACCGACGACCGTGCCGATCGCGCGGTGGCCGGGTTTATGATCAAGGCCTCCGAAACTACGCATCTCGCGGGTAACCACGCGGGCAATGTACTCCGGATCGAGTTTTCCGAGACCGGTGCCTCCGAAACTACGCATCTCGTTCTGGACGCGGTTTAGATCATCACGCCGGGTGTCGATCGCATCTGGAAAACCAGGGCACCGAGTCGGCGGCCGTCCTGCGCGGACTCAGACTGGCCCATCGACCGCTGAGGACACGGGCGGCCAGGCGATGCTGAGCCCCGCGATGGCCGTGACCGCGGTCTCGCCAACCAG
>Ga0247839_1007457_pt1 | contig 12022 bp, 10 predicted proteins | sample LaCruzMarch2015__6_FD_192405 | JGI IMG/M metagenome (GOLD analysis project Ga0247839, IMG submission 192405) | Freshwater microbial communities from meromictic Lake La Cruz, Castile-La Mancha, Spain - LaCruzMarch2015_16m | ecosystem: Environmental > Aquatic > Freshwater > Lake | place: Spain...
GATAGAGTTGGTATTTATAGTGTCGTCGGGCTGGCGCTTGCTGCGGGCCAAGCACTCAAACAGTCTGCAGCGCGGCTCCTGGGCGTGGCCGCCGTAGTGCTGCTCGCGGCCGAACTGCTTTGGTTCAACTCGCTGCGGGGCAAAGGGCTCGAATTCACACCCTATTTCGTTTTGGGCGCATCTATCTACTTTTCCGTGACGCCAGCGCGTGCCCGCCGCCGCTGGCTATCGGCAACCCTAGCTTTGATATCGTGCGTTTTGATTGCAATGCATATCGGGGGGCAAGACGTTGAAAATGCGAATGCCCATTTTCAACGTGATGTGACCGGACAATTGATGCTGTTTTTTTCCGGACTGGCCTGCTGCCTCGCTCTTCTGGCGCTGCCGCGCCATTGGCCAGCCTGGTTCAAGTGCCTTCAGGCCATGGACCAAAAAACGGGTGACCTGACGTATGCCGTCTACCTGACACATATCGCGGCCCTTCTATTCGTCCTGTCACTTTTCCCCGATGGCGGTCTGCTCGGCCTCACTGTTGCTTTGGGATGCGCCGTCATCTTCGCGGTTTTGATGGTGTTTTTTGTCGAGCGGCCGTTGCAATCCTTGCGCTCAGGCATTCGAACCCGGCAGCGGGGTGCGACACCGGCCACGGTGTTTGCTCGATAGTCGCCGTTCCCGATCCTTGACAATCGGAGGGGGCCATGCGCTTTTCCGGTCCAAATCCCCTGATTTGTGACCAAGGATAAAGGCCATGGCTGAGGCCAAGATGCACCGTTACCGTTCGACAACCTGTGGCGGCTTGAGCAAGGCGAATGTGGGCGAGACTGCACGGCTCTCGGGCTGGGTGCACCGGGTTCGCGACCACGGCGGCGTGCTGTTCATCGACTTGCGCGATCACTATGGCATCACGCAAGTGGTGGCCGACCCCGACAGCCCGGCTTTCAAGATGGCCGAGAGCGTGCGCTCCGAATGGGTGATCCGCGTTGACGGTAAAGTAAAGCCGCGCCTCGAGGGCACCACCAACGCCGATCTCGCTACTGGCGAAATCGAAGTGTTCGCCAGCGAAATCGAAGTGCTGTCGGCGGCCAAGGAATTGCCCATTCCGGTATTCGGCGAACCCGACTATCCGGAAGATTTGCGTCTCACTTATCGCTTCCTCGATCTGCGCCGCGAAACGCTGCACGCCAACATCATGAAGCGGCTGGCCGTCACGGCATCGATCCGCCGCCGCATGCACGACAGCGGGTTCTTCGAATTTTCAACGCCGATCCTGACGGCTTCATCGCCCGAAGGCGCGCGCGATTTTCTGGTGCCGAGCCGCATTCATCCCGGCAAGTTCTATGCCCTGCCGCAAGCTCCGCAGCAGTACAAGCAACTGCTCATGGTGTCTGGCTTTGACCGCTACTTTCAAATCGCGCCGTGCTTCCGCGACGAAGACCCGCGCGCCGACCGGCTGCCGGGCGAGTTCTATCAGCTCGACGTGGAAATGAGCTTCGTCGAGCAGGAAGACATTTTCCAAACCATGGAACCGGTCATCACCGGCATTTTCGAAGAATTCGCAGGCGGGAAGAAAGTGACTAAAGGCTGGCCGCGTATTCCCTACGATGTGTCGATTGCCAAGTACGGCTCCGACAAGCCCGACCTGCGTAACCCCATCGAAATGCAGGACGTCACCGAGCATTTCCGCGGCTCGGGTTTCAAAGTGTTCGCCGGAATGATCGAAAAGGACCCGAAGGTGCGGGTCTGGGCGATCCCGGCGCCGACGGGTGGCTCGCGCGCATTCTGTGACCGCATGAACAGCTGGGCGCAGGGCGAAGGCCAGCCAGGACTTGGCTATATCATGTGGCGCGAGGAAGAAGGCGCGGCAGGCGCCGGCCCGGTCGCCAAGAACATCGGGGCAGACCGTGCCGCGGCGATCCAGTCGCAACTTGGTCTGAAGACTGGCGATGCTGCGTTCTTCACCGCAGGCAACCCAGCAAACTTCTATAAGTTCGCTGGGCTCGCGCGCGATCGCGTCGGGTCGGAACTGAAGCTCATCGACGAGAACCGCTTTGCGCTCGCGTGGATTGTCGACTTCCCGCAATACGAGTGGAACGAAGACGATAAGAAGATCGACTTTTCGCACAACCCGTTTTCGATGCCGCAAGGTGGACGGGCAGCGCTCGAAGCGGCCAAGACCAACGACGACCTCTTGGCGCTCAAAGCCTACCAGTACGACATTGTGTGCAACGGCTTTGAAATTGCATCAGGCGGCATTCGCAACCACGAACCCGAAACCATGATCAAAGCGTTCGGCATTGCGGGTCTGGGGCCGGAGGTGGTCGAAGAGCGCTTCGGCGGCATGTACCGCGCCTTCCAGTATGGCGCGCCGCCGCATGGCGGTATGGCGGCCGGTATCGACCGGATGGTGATGCTGATTGTCGGTGCCAAGAACTTGCGCGAGATCTCGTTGTTCCCGATGAACCAGCAGGCCAACGACCTGCTGATGGGCGCACCGAGCGAAGTGGCACCCAAGCAATTGAGGGAACTGGCCATGCGCGTTGTTCTGCCAGAGAAAAAAACGGGCGGCTGACCTCGCAATTGTCCTAAATCATAGCCATGTTTCTAAAATCCGGCCAATCATCGGCACCGTAATGTGCTAGTATTGGGCATCGCTGGGGAGCGACGTGTTTTAACAACTAAGAGGAGAAGGCCATGAAGTTCAGAATGGCACTCACTTTGGCATCACTGGCAGGCGCGCTCCTGGCTGTGACGCCAGCATCCGCAGTGCCCGTCGGCGCTTCGGGGCAAAGCGCGAAGGCCGACGTGGCAACGACAGGTTTGGTTGAGCAGGTTGGGCGCCGTCATCACCGCCTGCGCCGTCATTACGCCCATCGTCATCATTATCGCTACAACCGCTACGCATACCGGCCCCGGTACTATGCGTATCAGCCGTATTATACCCGGCCCTATTATGCGCCGTACTACTCGTCATATTATGCATCGCCCTACTATTATGGCGGATATGGCGGGTATGGCGGATACTACGGCCGGCATCATCGCCGCGGCGGCATTTCGATTCAGTTCGGCTACTAAAAAGCAGCCGGACGCCGGTTACGGCACACGCGCAGACAAGAGGCAGCGGTATAACCGCTGCCTTTTTCGTTATGAGAGTATCGTAAAGTTCACTTGTGGGCGGCAATATCAATGCGTGCGTTCGACATGCGCGTCACGCTTGCTTCCAGCTTGCTGTGGTCGAGCAGTCCGTCCGCATCGGCCTTGAGCAACCCTGAGAGGATGCCCGTGAGATCGCGCTCACCCCATGACACCAACACCAAATCGGCGCCCGCATTTAGAGATTTGACCGCGGCACCCGCCGTGCCTTCGCCGGCCTTCGTTACAGCGCCCATGCTGAAATCGTCGGTGATCAAGAGTCCGGAGTGCTGCCACTCGCGCCGGATCAGCCCATCGATGACGGCGGTGGAGAACGAGGCAGGTGTTTTGTCGTCGATTGCTGCAAGCCGCACATGACCGAGCATGGTTGTGATGCCGGGCTTTTCCATCAGCGCGCGGTAGGGAGCCCAGTCGCGCGTTAGCAAGTCGTCGCGGCTTGCCGATAGTGTGGCCTGGCGCCGGTGGGTATCTACGGCAACACGGCCGAGGCCCGGAAAGTGCTTTAGCGTGCACATCACGCCTTCTTTCACCAGCGCATCGCAATACCAAGTGGCGGTTTTGGTGACCAGTGCGGCGTCATCACTGATGGCCCGGCGCGTGAGGTTCGTTTCCCCGTCGTTGCGCGACTTCAGTTTCATTTTCAAATCAACGACGGGCGAGAAGTTGAGGGTAACGCCCATGGCTTTGAGGCCAGCTGCTTGCTCGCGCGCGAAGCCTTCGACGCGGGCCTGCTTTTGAGCATCGGGCTCTGGTGCGGGCGGCCGCTTGAAGGCTGCCGCTGCGGCGGCGTTCACGGCGCGGCTTTTTGCGGAAGGCTTCTTGGCGGCAACTTTCGCGTTCTTGGCTTTCTTAACGGCGGGCTCTGCCACGAGGCTTGCCAATGTCGGCTGCCGCTTCAGGGGCGGCGACAGCCGAGAGACGGGCCCACCCTCTTGGTCGGCGGCAATGATGAGAGGCGGAAGGCCCTGGCTGGTGCGGATGGCTTGCAGCTTCGCAATCACCGCCCCCACTTGCGCGGCGGTTTTGCCCTTCACGTTATGGTCGGTGATGAAGATGCCGGCGATGGCGCGCTTCTCCACCAACAGCGTCGCGCTCGAGATACTGTCGAGGCCGGTGATTAAATGCCGGCCAATACGTTCAAGGCGCGCAGGATCTGCCTCGCCGATGACGGTTCGCAACTGAGGCGTGAAGGCCAGCCCCGGCAGCGTCATAGCAGCGAGGCTGATGCAACACAGAACCTTGTGGCGGAATGAAATCATTGGGGTGTTGGGTCCTGACGGCAAGAGACTATAGCCGGTCAAGACGAGGTCACTCCAGGCCCCGACCGCGAATCTCCTCTGCACGATACAAGCCTAGCAGAATTTACAGCCCACGGAGAGTAGCGTTTGGGAAACGGTAAAGGTCTTTTACCGCGGCGGCAGCCCTACTTCATCACTGCCAGACCGGTGCCCCGAGGACTTTGCGGCCCTCGGGGCCCCTGGATCAGTGTTTGCCGGCCTTGCGAGACAGCATATTGAGCCCCTCGATCAGAATCGCGAAGGCCATGGCTGCATAGATATAGCCCTTGGGAATGTGAGCACCGAAGCCTTCTGCGATCAACACTGTGCCAATCATAAGCAAGAAGCCGAGTGCCAGCATGACGACTGCCGGGTTGGCATTGATGAAGTTGGCGAGCGGTGTGGCCGCCACAAGCATGACCAGCACTGTAAACACAACGGCAATCACCATAATGGGGAGGTGGTCGGTCATGCCAATTGCCGTCAAGATGCTGTCGACGGAAAAAACAAGGTCGAGCAGCAGAATTTGACCGGTCGCCGCCGCAAACCCGAGGCGCACCTGGCGGTCGTCGAAGATATCGGGCTCGGGATCTGGATCGACGCGATGGTGAATTTCCTTCGTCGCCTTCCACACCAGGAACAGTCCGCCTGCGATCAGGATCAGGTCGCGCCAGGAAAAGCTTTGCCCCAGGATAGTAAACACCGGAGCGGTGAGTTGTACTATCCAGCTGATTGTGCCGAGGAGGGCCAGCCGCAGAAGGAGCGCGCCGCCAATACCGATCTGGCGGGCGCGTTCGCGTTGCTCTTCAGGCAGCTTGTTGGTCAGGATTGAAATGAACAGCAGATTGTCGATGCCGAGCACCACTTCCATGACGATCAGGGTTGCCAATGCGGCCCATGCCGCGGGATCGGCAGCCAGTTGCATCATATAGTCCATCGATGTGCTCTCAATTGTTGGTGGCTATTGCGGCGGTGCAAGACCCGCTGGTGGGTGGCACGAGCATAACACTTCTGATGCGGCGGCTTTCACCCTTTTGTCGCAATTCTCGTGTCCCAGTTCGCCCAAGGGATTTAGCTCGGTTGCGATCATAATCAAGGAGTTTGCAGATGACTATACCGGGTGTGAACAGGCTCGTGGCAGTATGGGCAGCGGCGTTGATGATTTTCTCAGCGCCTGCCTGGGCGTCCGGCACCCGCGTAGCGCTCGTCATTGGAAACTCCGACTATGCCAACGCGGGCAAGCTGGCCAATCCCGCCAACGACGCCGGCGACATGGCAGAGCATCTGAAGAAGCTCGGTTTCCAGGTGTTCCTCGGTCTTGACCTGAACAAGGCCGCCTTCGATGCAAAAATCCGCGATTTTTCGGCAGCTCTTGAAGAGTCGGGCACTGCGATCCTGTTTTATGCTGGCCACGGCCTGCAGGTCGGCGGGCAAAATTATCTGGTTCCGGTCGATGCCAAACTCTCGCGCGAGCGCGACCTCGAATTCGAGGCGGTGAAGCTCGATTTCATCATGAAGCAGATGGAGCTCGGCCGCGAAGACCAGACCAACATCGTGTTTCTCGATGCCTGCCGCGACAACCCGCTGTCGCGCTCGCTCGCCCGCAACATGGGCACGCGCTCCACGGCGGTGGGCCAAGGGCTGGCGCAGGTGGATGCTGGTGTTGGCACGTTCGTCGCCTATTCCACACAGCCGGGCAACGTGGCCCTTGACGGGTCAGGGCGCAATTCGCCGTTCACGGCGGCTTTAACGAAGCGCATGCTGGAGCCGGGTAAGAACCTGACGTCGGTGATGATCGACGTGCGCAAGGATGTGATTTCAACCACTCAAGGCAAGCAAGTTCCGTGGGATCACTCGGCCCTCACGGGCGAGTTTTACTTCGATCCAAAGGCTGGGCCTGTCACTGGCGATGCTGCCTCGCAAGTTAAGGTGCTGGAAAATGCGCTCGCCGCAAAGGCGCGTTCAAGCGATGTGGCGTCGACGGCCGCGCTCACTCAGCTGCGCCAGCGCGTTCGCCAGATGGACGAGGAAACCCGGCGTGATCGCGACCGCGTGTTTGCCATTCAACGCGAACAGATGCAGGTGCGCGATCCGTCGAAGGTCGGCTCGCTGTTACAGGAAATTGGCCAGTTACAGATAGGCATGAGCAGCCGCAGCCGTGATCAGCAAGAACTCAGGGTTCAAATCGAGAAGCTCGAACAAGAACTGGGTATTGTGGCGGAAGGGCAAGAAGACAAGAAGTAGGGTGGGGGCAGGCGCATGCCCGGACCGCTACTAGCAACGCTGATATATTGCGGCCATGGAGAGCTTTTTTTCCCGATCACGACTGTGTGGACGGACACAACAATCTACCGGACACGACCCGCAACACGTGCCGATGTGTTCGACAGTATCGAGCAACACTAATGTCTCCGCCGCAGGTATTTGACACTCGGCTTCATCAGCCCGGTGGACTGCGAGGCGAAGATGCGATTAGCTAAAGTGCAGGTCGACGGAACCGGGGTCAGCTCGGGCCGGAAACTCCAGTTCTGGCTAGTCCTAAGTTGGACAGAGGTTCAAATTTGCCCAGGACTCTCCTTCTAAGTGGAGGAAGATTGGGTCTCACGTCAGGGCAATCGCATGCACAAAGATCCGTATGTCGAACTTCTGAAGCAGGTCATCTCCGGCCGTTTCCACCGTGAGAACGGCATGCGGATCAATTATCTTCTGGACGTGAAATATGGCAGTCAGAGCTTTGACCTTAAGTCTTTGATTGACGTGCGGATGCGGGCGGCACCGGTTCTTGAGGCCATCGAGCGAGATGCCGATGAACAGGGGCATTATCGCGAGCGCATCTTCGGCTTTCCCTATTCGATGCTGGGACAGAAACGGCTCTACAATGTTGAGGCGGTGATCCGCACCGTTCTTAAGGAGAACATTCCGGGCGACTTTCTTGAGGCTGGAGTCTGGCGGGGTGGAGCCTGCATTTTTGCCCGGCTCCTTCTTAACTACCTCGATCCGGCGGGAGGGCGCCACGTCTTCGTAGCTGATAGCTTCGAAGGACTGCCGCCCTCAGACCACGAGGCCGACAAGCCCTTCCCCTTCCACCTGGACCCTTCGCTCTCCGCCTCATTGGATCAGGTGCGCGAGAACTTTCGCTTGTTCGGCCTCGACCCTGATAAAGATACGACGTTTATTAAAGGCTTTTTCGCCGACAGCCTTCCCAAGCTTTCGCTGCCGCGCGGGCTCGCAGTCCTCAGAGCTGATGGAGATCTCTACATTTCTACCATCGACATCCTCGAGAACCTCTACGATCAGGTGGTTCCCGGCGGCTACGTGATTATCGACGACTACGGGGCCCTAGAGCCATGCCGACTCGCCACCGAGGATTTCCGGGCCCGCCGGGGCATCACTGATCAGATCCGCTGGATCGACTGGACAGGTGTTTATTGGCGTAAGGGACTGGGCTGATCTCCTGCCGCACTGGCTCACGGGGGCGCCCGGCAGCCTCACTTCTACTTCAAAAGCCACTAAAGGCTCCAATCGAGCTGCCTCCCTACGAGGGCTTCTGTCCGGTTGGTCACGCTCACGAGGCATGAAGCCATGATCTCCTCCGCCGCGGGCGACCAAACGATGCGTTCTGGATCTGCATTCAATACTTGCGCTGCCTGCCCCATCAATGGCGATGGGTCGATGCTGAGAAATGCACCGATTTCGCGACAAACCCCACTCGGATCGGAGTGCAACCCGGCCAAGGTCAAGATCAGAAAACTTGTCACGGCCGTAGAGTTTGAAATAGCGCTCGAGTTGGAGATCGTACAATCCGGAGCGGCAATACATAAAGTTCCAGAAATATTGGCGGCAGGACCTGGGGAAGCCCGCGTCCGTATAGCGGTGTTCCTCGGCGAGAAGTGCCTCTTCAAAACTTTCGAGAAGCTCAAGCGGTTCGCCATCTTCGTGTTTATAGCGGCGCATGTGCCGATAAAGCGAATGGGCCCGCGCCCGGGGGTCCCGCAGGATCACGATGAACCGGGCTTCAGGAAAGAGCGCGTGCAGAATAGGGGCGGTCTCGGGGTTTGATAGATACAGGTGCGAGGAGTCACCGCGCCAGCGGCAGGAACTGTCGAAAAGACGGAAATAGTCGATTGGGTTCGAGACCACCTGGAAGTATGAGCAAAAGAAAGATGGCTCCTTCGGACGCGACATGTGCACCTCGGGATGATGCTGAAGCATTCCCCAGAGCGACGTGGTGCCCGATTTGGCAGCACCAAGAATGAAAAAGTTTGGGATCATTGGAAGTCTTGTCGCAAATGTCCTGCCCCCGAACTTTCATCCAGACGGGAGGGGGGATTATCTGCCGAGCCAGCGGCTGGCAATCTAATGCCCCCACACCACTCATCCAATCACGTGCGCCACGGATGCGCCGGAAGATCGGAAACGCCGATGATCTTGACGCCGGCAGCGGCCACAGCATGGTCGTTCTCGACGCTGCTGCCAGAAACGCCAATCGCGCCGATCAGCACGCCTTCGGCATCGACGATGGGCAGGCCGCCGGGAAACGTGATCAGGCCGTCGTTCGAATGCTCGATGCCATAGAGCGGACCGCCTGGCTGCGACAGCTTGCCGATCTGGCCCGTCGGCATGCCGAAAAACACGGCCGTCTTAGCCTTCTTGATGGCGATGTCGATGGAGCCGACCCAGGCATCGTCCATGCGATGGAAGGCCTTCAGATTGGCGCCGGAGTCAACGACCGCGATGCACATCTGCGTCTTGTTCTTTTGCGCGGCCTTGCGGGCCGCATTGATGATGTTCTGGGCGTCGTCGATGGTGACATGCATGGGAGTGATCCTTGGGTTTCGTTTGGGGGCTGTGCAGTCTATCGGGCGCGCGCGCGGCCGCGTCAACGGGGTTATCACGGGCGAGCCCGGTCACTTTCCGCGTTTTTGGCGTTTCAAGTGCGCCCGGAATGCGTCGAGCGTCTCGGTGCTGACGTGGTGCTCGATGCCTTCGGCGTCGCTGTCTGCGGTGGCGGCATTAACGCCGAGAGAGATCAGAAAAGCGCGCACCACGCTATGGCGCTCACGGGCCGCGTTGGCGAGGGTTTGCCCTTCCGGGGTGAGAAAAATGGCGCGGTAAGGCTTGGTCGCCACCAGCCCGTCGCGCTGCAACCGCTGCACGGCGTTGTTGACGGTGGCGCTGCTGACGCCAAGGCGCGTTGCCAAATCCACGACGCGGGCTTCGCCAAGCGACTCGATGAGGTCGGCGATGAGTTCCACATAGTCTTCCGCCAACTCGGTCTGATGCGCCTCGCGCACCCGCTGGAACCGCTCGGCCTGTAGCCGGGCGTTCTCCGCAAGTTGACCCGCCGTGTGAGCTTGCAGGAGTTCTGCCTTCTTGGTGTTCACGCCAGCCTCTCGGTGGCTGCTTTGGATGGCCCCTAAAGCAGCGATTGACAAGCAAGTTAGTACTGGCTAATTTTTATTGAAGCAACTAATAAAGTGTTATGATGTTAACTTTGCACGGTCCGGTGGGGCCTTTATTCCGGACTGGCTAATAGGCAAGTGATTGAATGACCTCTGGTGATCCCCCGTTCGAAGCGCGGCCGCGCGGTTGGCGCAAGCCAAGCGAAAACCCGCCGCTGGCAGAAGTTTTCCGCTCGATCCGCGTGCCCATCACCGGCAGTGGCTGGCGCAAGTTTGCGGCGTTCGCCGGTCCGGGATATCTCGTTGCTGTTGGATACATGGACCCCGGCAACTGGGCGACATCGCTCGCGGGCGGCTCGAAGTTCGGCTACGCGCTGTTGTTCGTGGCGCTCCTTTCCAATGTGATGGCCATTATTTTGCAGTCGCTGTGCGCGCGCCTTGGCATCGCCACGGGCCGCGATCTGGCGCAGGCGTGCCGCGATGCCTACCCGCGCCCCGTCGCTTGGGTGCTGTGGCTGCTCGCCGAACTTGCCATTTGTGCAACCGATCTCGCCGAGGTGATCGGCACGGCCATTGGCCTCAATCTGCTCTTTGGAATTCCGCTCGAGTTGGGCGTTGTACTGACCGCGCTTGACGTGTTTCTCATTTTAGCACTGCAGAACCTCGGTTTTCGCTGGATCGAAGCGTTCATCGTGGCGCTGCTGACAATCATTGCCGGATGCTTCGCGATCCAGATTTGGCTTGCAGATCCTGTGTGGGGCGATGTCATCCGTGGGTTTGCACCGACCACCCAAATTGTCACCAACCCAGACATGCTGTATCTGGCGCTCGGCATTATCGGCGCCACGGTTATGCCGCATAATCTCTATCTGCACTCGGCCATCGTGCAGACGCGCTCGTATGGCGATGCGCCTGCGGAAAAGCATGCAGCGCTCAAATATGCGACCATCGATTCAACGGTCGCGCTGATGTTTGCGCTGCTGGTCAATGCGTCGATCCTCATTCTGGCGGCAGCCACGTTTCACACGGCTGGAAAAACAGACGTGTCGGATCTCGGCGAGGCGCACTCGCTGCTGATGCCTCTGGTTGGCGCTTCCGCCGCGCCTCTGCTCTTTGCGTTAGCACTGCTCTGCTGCGGCTTGAGTTCCACCGTCACGGCGACGCTGGCCGGCCAGGCGGTGATGGAAGGGTTCATCGACATTCGCCTCGCCCCATGGCTGCGGCGGTTGATCACGCGGGCGGTCGCCATCGTACCCGCCGCTGTGGTGATCCTCGTTTATGGCAGCAGCGAAATGGGCAAGCTGTTGATCCTCAGTCAGGTGATCTTGAGTCTTCAATTGCCTTTTGCAGTCGTGCCTTTGGTGATGTTCACCGCCGACCGCGCGAAGATGGGTGAGTTCACGGCGCCGCGCATATTAACCCTCATCGCCGGCCTTGTTGCAGCAATCATCATCGTTCTCAACGTTAAGCTTTTGTTCGATTTTGCAACGGGCACATAGCCGCTGCGAGACGTGACCGTCTGTGCGCTTGCCGGAAAGCCCCACTGCACGCTAGTCAAGTGTCAAAGGGGTTTTCATGACCAGACTAGCGCGCTCATCAGATCAATTGAAACCGGGCTATGACGTGATCGTCGTCGGCTCGGGGTATGGCGGCGGCGTCTCCGCTTCGCGGCTGTCGCGAGCTGGAAAGCGCGTTGCCGTACTCGAGCGCGGCCGCGAAATCTTGACCGGCGAGTTTCCGGCGAAGTTCCCTGATCTCAAAAACGACATGCAGGTGCGCGGCAAGCATGTGCGCACCGGCCCCAACACGGCGCTCTATGATGTGCGGTTGGGGGCTGACATGCATGTGCTGGTCGGCTGCGGCCTCGGCGGCGGCTCGCTCGTCAATGCCGGTGTCACTCTGCGGCCCGATCCGCGCGTGTTTGCCGATGACGTCTGGCCCGGCCAGGTCGCGCAGGACGGCACGCTCGATGAGGGCTACGCGCGCGCCGAACGCTGGTTGCGCCCGGCGAGCGATCCGCGCGCCGCTGAGATGACCAAGTATAAAGTTTTGGATAGCGCAGCGAAATCTCTTGGCCACGCGATGGTCGCCCCGCGCATTGCGGTGAGTTTTGACGAGAACACCAATCCCGCCGGCATCGCACAGCCCGCCTGCACGCGCTGCGGAGACTGTTGCGGGGGGTGCAATGTGGGA
>Ga0247839_1007458_pt1 | contig 12022 bp, 8 predicted proteins | sample LaCruzMarch2015__6_FD_192405 | JGI IMG/M metagenome (GOLD analysis project Ga0247839, IMG submission 192405) | Freshwater microbial communities from meromictic Lake La Cruz, Castile-La Mancha, Spain - LaCruzMarch2015_16m | ecosystem: Environmental > Aquatic > Freshwater > Lake | place: Spain...
CTGATTTTTCCATCGTGATTGGCATCCACCCGCTTCACAAAGCGCTTGGTGCGGTACTGGGCCGGTTCGGCGAGCGAAACGCCAATTTCTGTTCCATCGACGGAATTGTCACCATTGGTGTCGAGGGATTTGAATTCGCCAACCCGCTCGGCCAAGAATTCTGGCTTCGACACGGCGTTGTTCTTGTCGGCATCCATGCGCTTCAATCGCTGCATGTAATAGCCGCCACGGCCGGACCCGGAGGACGCTCCGCTTTCGGCGGCAAGGGCCGGCAGCGGCGTCAAACCAGCGCTCAATAGCAGCGCAACGGCGATGTTTTTAGTGAAATAGGACATGAGACTAGACATGGGCTCCCCCTCAACGACGCTTCACCACTCACAGGGCGCTCGAAGGCCCTATGGTCGACAAACGGCGGGGAAACCAAAACCAGTCGCGGTGCGGAGAAAAAATTAAGTGATCAATCTCTCGAACAGCTCATGAACCTTGCCCAGCGTCTCGGCCAGATGCGGTTCTAAGGCCTCAAAGGTTGGCATATGCCCGGCATGAGCGAGCAGCTTTTTCAAGCCTAGAGGGGCCGTCTCGGGCACGAATGCCGTATCGAGACACAGCCGCAAAACATGGCCCAGATCATGCAGCAACCGGCATGCCGCCTTGAGAGTTTCGGCATCTGCCGCACTCAACAGCCCCGCCGCGCCGAGCTTTTGGAACACGGCAAGTGTATTTTGATCGAGCACTTCAGGATGCGCGGGGGCGTGAACCAATTGCAAATATTGAGCGATGAACTCGAGATCGACCAGGCCGCCGCGCACTTGCTTCAGGTCCCAGACGTTGCCGGTTCCCTTTTCCTTGGCAATCAAGTCCCGCATCTCGCGAACGTCCGATGCGATCTTGGTCCGGTCGCGCGGCCGGGTCAGCGTTTCGTGGATCGTCGCTTCGACCGAGCGGCGCAAGGTGTCCGGCCCGCTCACCACGCGCGCCCGGGTCAGCGCCAGCCGTTCCCAGGTCCACGCCTCCTGATCATGGTACGATCTGAAGCTCGAAAGCTGCGTGGCAACAGGGCCCTTTTGGCCCGATGGCCGCAACCGCATATCGACTTCGTACAGCTGGCCTTCGGCGGTCGGCGCCGACAAGGCCATCACCAGCCGCTGAGTGAACCGGGCATAGTATTGACTGGGGGCCAGCGGGCGCTCGCCGTCTGACTGCAAAGCGCCGGGCTCGAAGTCATAGACTAGAACGAGATCGATATCCGAGGTGGCGGTCATCTCGCGCCCGCCGAGCTTGCCCATGGCAACAACAGCCGCCGCCCCGCCGGGAACCCGGCCGTGGGCGCGCGTCAATTCCGCTTCGACGGACTCCTGCAGGCGCGCGATGAGACATTCGGCCAGCAATGCATAAGCGCTGCCCGCTTGGCCCGCGTGAATGGTTCCCGTCAACACACGCACGCCAATGAGAAACGCCTGCTCCTGGCCAACGACGCGGGCGCGATCCAGCACCTCTTGCAAATCGCCGCTCGCGGGAGTTTCCGCCGCGATCACGGCTTCAAGGTCAGCGCGCACGGGCAACGCGCCAAACGTGCGCGGATCGAGAACGGCATCAAGTAAGCGCCGCCTGCGGGAGAGAATGCGCGCCAGCCGCGGCGCCGTTCCCATGATGTCGGCTACGAGCCGCAACAAATTCGGGTTGGCGCGCAGCAGCGAAAACAACTGCACGCCCTCGGGCAGCGACGACAAGAACCGGTCGAAACCGGCGAAGGCCAAATCGGGATCGGCGGACGCGCCCAACGCGGCGATCAACTGCGGCTGCACTTCGGTAAGGCGCTCGCGCGCGCGTGGCGAGCGCACGGCAGGATAACGGCCATGATGCCAGCCGCGCACACCTGCCAGAACCCCTGACGGCTGCGTGAAGCCCATGCTTGCGAGCGCCGCCACCGTGCCGGGATCGTCCGTCTCGCCAGCAAAGACCATATTGGCACCGTCTGAGCTCAACTCTGTGCTGTCCTCGAACAGCACCTGATAATGCCGCTGCACGGTTTCCAGCACTTTGATCAAGTGCCTGGAAAAGGCTTCGACAGTTTCAAAGCCGCAGAAGTGAGCAAAGCGTTCAAGGTCCGCGGGCTGTTCGGGCACGTCGTGGGTCTGCTCGTCGGCCACCATTTGGATGCGGTGCTCGATACGGCGCAGTTCGCAATAGGCTGTCAGTAACGTGTCGCGCACTTCGGGCTTGATCCAACCGCGCACCGTCAGCGCATCGAGCGCCGCATGCGTATCGCGCACGCGCAAATCGCGCTGCCGCCCGCCAGCGATCAGCTGCTGAGTTTGAGCAAAGAACTCGATCTCGCGTATGCCGCCCGGCCCCAGTTTGACGTTATGACCGGGAACCGAGATGCCGCCAAAGCCGCGATGGGCGTGGATCTGGCGCTTCATCGCATGCACGTCGGCAATGGCGGCGAAGTCGAGATACTTGCGCCAGACGAATGGCGCGAGATCTGCGAGGAGGCGGTCGCCGGCTTCGATATCGCCAGCAACTGGACGCGCTTTGATCAGGGCGGCGCGTTCCCAGTTCTGGCCGAAGCTTTCGTAGTAGTTGAATGCGGCATCGGTCGAGAGCGCAATCTGCGTCGCCCCCGCATCGGGACGCAAGCGCAAATCGGTTCGAAATACATAGCCGTCTTGCGTGCGCTCATCCATCAGCCGCACCAGATCGCGCGTCAAGCGCACGAAGAACGGCTTGGCGTCGAGCCCCTCACGCAGGCGCGTGCGTTCTAAGTCATAGAAGACGATGAGATCGATATCGCTCGAATAGTTGAGTTCGAACGCACCATACTTGCCCATGGCAAGAACGATGTAGCCTGAGGTCTGGCCGGGATGAACCGGGTCCGTTCCCAACCAATCGCCGCGCCCCATGGCTTGCCGGAACAGGAAATTGACGCTGCCCTGCAGGGCGGCGTCGGCGGTTTGGGTCAGGGCTTGCGTGACGCGCATCACTGGCCAGACGCCGCCAAGGTCACACAACGCGATCAATAGCGCCGCCGAGGTTTTGAACACGCGCACGGCGCGCATGGCAGCCGGCAGATCGGCGGCGGCCGTCAGATCGGCCGCAACGGTATCGCACAACACCTGCATAGACCGCTCAGGCGGAGTGATCAAAAATCTCTGAAGCCGGAGCGGATCGCGCAGCGCTGCCGTGCGGATATAAGGCGAGCCTGCAAAAATACCGGCCAGCAACTGCCGCACCGGTTCCCCTTGAAGTGCCAATAGCAGCGCGTTGGAGGCTTCACCGGCCGCTTCGGCTTCCGCTTCCAAACCGGACAGCCGCTCCCAATGCGCGCCCTCTGCGGGACAGAAGGGAGACGAAACAATGCTCTTGTGGAGCGGCAGAGACATCGGCAGCCTTCTGTATTGTGAGCTCAGCAGAAGGGGCAACGAGAGACCTTAAACGGGAAGGCTCAGCACCACGCGCAGCCCCGGCGCGTTGTCCTCCAGGCGTACCGCACCTTTGTGCAAGCGCGCAACGGCGGCGACAAGACTAAGCCCGAGCCCCGTGCCTGGTGCGGTGCGGCTTTGTTCGAGCCGCACAAAGCGCTTCAGAACGCGCTCGCGGTCGGCGGCGCTGATCCCGGGTCCTCGGTCGGCGACGGCAATTTCGGCATTCGTCCCTGCATGACTTACGGTGATGGAAATCGTAGAGGCTGCACCATTTGCCCCGCCCTGCCCAGCTCCCGCCTTTGCACCCTCGCGGGCTGTCAGGACGCTGCCATATTTCATGGCATTGTCGATGAGATTGGCAACGGCTTGCACCACAAGTTGCTTGTTGGCCCTAATCAAAGGGCCGTCAGCAGTCTCAACAGCGAGGCTCTGCCCGGCCTCTTCGGCCACAGGCTGATAAAGTTCGGTTACGTCGCGAACCAGGGCTCCCAATTCGAAGGTTTCGCTGTTCTCTTCGACGGCACCGGCCTCGAGCCGTGCAATCAACAGCAGGGCGTTGAATGTCTTGATCAGCTCGTCGGCTTCTTCGATGGTGCGCTCAAGACCTTCCTTGTGCGCGGCCTCGCCCCGTGGATCACGTAGCGACGCCTCGGCCCGGTTTCGCAACCGGTTGAGCGGCGTTTTGAGGTCGTGCGCGATGTTGTCGGAAACCTCTTTCAGTCCATTCATCAGTTGCTCGATGCGCTCGAGCATGGCGTTGAGGCTCAGCGCCAGATCATCCAACTCGTCGCCCGATCCCGCCAGCGGGATACGGCGGCTAAGGTCACCCGCCATGATCGAGCGGCTGGCTGACGTCATCGTCTCGATGCGGCCCATGACGACGCGGCCAATGGCAAGCCCGCCGAGCAAGCCAGCCAACGTCAGCACGCCAAAGCCGAAAAAAAATATTCCCTTCATGCGTTCGGCAAAGATGCGTTGTTCTTCTACGTCGCGGCCGACAACAAGCTTGACGCCAGACGTCCATGGCGCCGGGGTTAAAGGCAATGGCATGATCGGCGCTGGAACAGCAACCGCCAAATGCGTGCGAGCACTCGCGCCGCTCCCGCGCTCATAACGGAACACGGCGCCCTTGGGATTGGCGCTGAGTTCCGGCGGCACGCGATTGAGATTTCCGGCCAGCTTCTGCCCCTGTCCATTGGCGAGATAATAAAGCCCAGGGCCATCGGGACGGCTGCGAACGCGCACTGCCTCAGTAAGGCCCGCAAGCCCTCCCATCTCGGCTTCACGGCTCAAAGTGGCAGCTTCATCGCGGAGCGTTGCAATTACCTGCTCCGACAACACATCGTTCGTTTGTTGGAACAGCAGATACGCGACCACCGCCGCCAGCAACGTGAACGTCGCCAGAATAGAGGCCGTTAGCCGGAAGGCTGCGGTGGAGAAAACCCCTGCTGCGGATTTAAGGAGCGCCATCTCGGACCATATAGCCCGCGCCGCGTACCGTATGCAGCAACGGCCGGTCGAAGCTTTTATCTATTTTGGAGCGCAGCCGTGAAATGTGCACATCGATCACGTTCGTTTGCGGATCGAAGTGATAGTCCCAGACGTTTTCGAGAAGCATCGTGCGCGTCACGACTTGGCCGGCATGCTTCATCAAATATTCGAGCAAACGGTATTCGCGTGGCTGGAGGGGAATGCCTTCGCCGCCGCGTGTGACGCGATGTGAGAGCCGGTCGAGCACCAAATCACCGACAGCATAGCGAGTTTCCTGCTCTTCAGGCACGGCGCGCCGCCCCAGCGCTTCGAGACGCGCCAGCAGTTCAGAAAACGCATAGGGCTTGGTGAGATAGTCATCGCCGCCAGCACGCAGGCCCTTGACGCGGTCGTCGACATCACCCAGCGCCGAGAGGATAAGAACCGGTGCACGGCGGCCCTCGGCGCGCACGGTCTTGACGACGCTGAGGCCATCGAGTTTCGGCAGCATACGGTCAACGACCAGCACGTCGTAAGCGCCTTCCAGTGCCATGGCCAGACCCGTCTCGCCATCAGCTGCGAGATCAGCGGTGTGTCCGCTTTCTTTCAGCGCCTTGACGAGAAACTGTGCTGTCTCGCGGTCATCTTCGATCAGCAAAACACGCATGAGAGTTCCGTTGAGAGGGTGAGAGAGTGGCGAAACCGCCGGTCGTCCGGCATGGTAGCGGAAACGACAACGACGCGCCGGAAAAAAAGCGGCCTGGAACTCGAAGGTCCCAGGCCGCGGTGTTGTTAGATCTGACGCGGGGCAGACAAAGGGATTAACCCTTCTTGCCAAAGCGCAAGGGCACAATGCGCTTCTGGTCGGCGGTCTTGACGTAGAACATGATCGCCTTCTTGCCGTCGCCGTGAACCTTATCGACGCTGGCCACGACGTCTGAAGGGCTCGACACGGGTGTTCCGTCGACCTGCAGGATAATGTCGCCTGCCTTCAGACCCTTTTCAGCAGCGTCCGAGTTGTTGGCAACGTCGGCAATTTCGACGCCGTCAGCCTTTTCGCCCTTAGACTTGGCGGGTGCGAGCCTCAAACCGAGCTTGTCGACTTCCACGCCACCGTCTCCGTCGGCATCAGGTGCCTGGCCCTGTTCGAGTTTGGCGATCTCTTCCGTCGAGCCCGGGAACTTGCCGAGCTTAACCTTGACGGTCTGCTCGGCACCACCGCGCCAGACCTTCAGTTCCACCATCGCGTCGGGGCGAAGGTCGGCGATTTTGCGGGCCAGATCCTTGCTGTCGTTGATCTTGTCCGCATTCACCTGCAAGATGGTGTCCTGCACCTTGAGACCCGAGCCTGAAGCTGGACCTTCCGGCGTGATTTCGCTCACCAACGCGCCCTTTGCTTCAGGCAAGCCCAAAGCAGCCAGTGTATCTTCGTCGACGTTCTGGATCTTGACGCCAAGCCAGCCGCGGCTCACCGAACCGCTCTTCTTTAGCTGCTCGACCACATCGACAACCGTCTTGGCCGGGATGGCGAATGCGATCCCGACGTTGCCACCCGACGGGCTGAAGATGGCGGTGTTTACACCCATGACTTCGCCCTGAAGATTGAACGTCGGGCCACCCGAGTTACCGCGGTTGACGGCAGCATCAATCTGCAAGAATTCATAGGGACCCGGGTTGATGTCACGAGCAAGCGCCGAGACGATTCCCGCTGTGACCGTGCCGCCGAGACCGAACGGATTGCCGACCGCCAAAGCCCAATCGCCAACGCGTGGCGGCTGAGCAGCAAAGGGTACGGCCGGGAAATTCTTTGACGACTGGATCTTCAAAAGTGCCAGATCAGTGCGCGAGTCCGTACCAATCAACTCGGCGTCGAACTTTTCCTGATCATCGAAACTGACCTGGATCTTGTTGGCGCCTTCGACAACGTGATTGTTGGTGACGACATAGCCATCTGCCGAAATCACGAAGCCCGAACCCTGAGCCTGCGAGGGCCGCTCTTCCTGCTGCTTACCCTTGGGCATGTTCTTGAAGAAGAAGTCATAGAGCGGCGAATCTTCCGGGATATCGGGCATGCCCTCCGGCAAACGGCGCTGACCCTTACCCTTTTCGGCGCCTTCGTCCTTCGAGGCCATTTTGGCCTTAGAGCCGCCGCTGACCACCGAGACGCTGACGACGGATGGCTTCACCTTTTGGATGATGTCGGCGAACGTTAAAGGTGCGCGGCCAAAAGGTGTTTCAAGGCTGTCTGCGGGCTTCAACTGAGCATAGGCTGGTGCCACGGCCAACAGCGGGCCGGCGGCAAGCAATCCACCTGCCAGCGCGGCAGCCGAAAGGCCCAAACGTGCGCTGCGCCGCGCGGCCTGCTTTGGCCCGTAATTTGCTGCGGCAGTCGAACGGCTTGGGGTGGTCTGAGAACTCTGCATGCGAGGAACCTCCGTCTTGCAAAGCAAGGTTTAGCGATGCTCCAGCCTTAGGCGATGGGCCATTACAGCCGCATTTCAGCCGCCTTAAGAGTTCGTAATGTGGCCAAGACTAGCGGCCAATGTCCGGGAATTAATGAATGCGTGCTGCGCAAACTTGGCGTCCCGTTCTGACACCCTTAGCGGCAGGGGTACTGATGGCTGCGACCGGCATGCCGGTTCCAGCTCCTGCCCAGCAGGTAGCATGGAACCAAGCGGTCCCTGCTGTTCCGGGCATGCAATCGCTGCTGCACCCGGTTGCCGTATTCGGCCAGGACGATCGTCAAGACCTGCCTGTGGCCTACCGCGCGTTGGCGTTCAAAATCGGCACGATGACCGATCTGCGCTCGCGCATGCAATGCACCGCGTTCTGCGTCAGCGAAACCGTCGTCGCCACCGCTAGCCATTGCCTTTTCCGCACGCGCAACGAACCGCGACCAGACCTCGCGGGCTTCCGCTTCAAGTTGCATGGGCGGCCGGCTGCATCGGCTGTTCGCATCGCCGGCACCCACACGGGCGCGGCTGTTCCCCACGTTGCGGCCGGCTCAATGGACCTCAATGTGCGCCCGCCGATTGAGGCGACACGAGACTGGGCGCTCGTGCGCCTTGAAAGGCCGGCCTGCAGTGCCGGCGGATTGCCCCTCAGCGCGCGCCGGGCCGCAGATCTAACGGCTTTGCCGCCGGCGCAGCAGCTCTATCAAATTGGCTATCATCGGGATTTTCCGGCAGCAAAACTTGCCTTCGGTTCTCCATGCCGCGTCTCGCGCTCATTCTCGCGCGCAGATTGGAAGACCATCAGCTCAGATTTCAGCGACGCCTCCGAGTTGATCTTGCATTCCTGCGACACCGGCGGAGCCTCTTCAGGATCGCCCTTACTCATCGATGGCGACAACGGTCCTGAAGTGGTGGGGATCAACGTCGGCACCTACGTGCAGTCGCGCGTCTTGATGCTCAACGGCACGGTCACACATCGCTATCAATCGGAGAACGTCGCCAACACTGCCGTCGGGGTCCACGCCTTTCAGCAGGCCTTGCGCCTTCTTGATCAAACGCGCTTTATCTCAACTCGCAACGACATGCGCGAAGTACAAGCCCTGCTTTCCGGGATGGGCGTTTACTCAGGGCCGCGCACGGGCGCATTTAATGGGCAAAGCGCGGCTGCCATCAAAGTCTTCGAGCACATGCAAGGCTTGCCCATCACCGGATTGGCAACAGCCAAAGTGCTCGATGCCCTTCGCGCGTCAAACATCGCCACTGTGGCGAAACCCCAGCACGAAGCTGCTCCTCGCATCGAAACCGGCAGCATCAACGGTCTTGGTGTAACGAGTTCTGCGAAAACCAAAGTCGTGCCTTGAATAGGGCGAGAGCGTGATTAGGACGTCTTGGCTCCAGGGGGGCGATCACCATTTGGGGAGTTGGCGATCACATCGCGCAGTTGCCGCTCTTCATCCGCCGTCAGGCCTTGGCCGCTGGGCGTTTCACGCGGCGCGTTGATCGCACGTATTGCGAGAAGTGTCCCCCCGGCGAGCAACACCAGCGGCGCCAGCCAGAGCAAGATCGTCGATGTATTGACCGGCGGCTTGAGCAGAACGAACTCGCCAAACCGGGCCACCAGAAACTGCAAAACTTGTTCGTCGCTGTCTCCGGCTACCAAGCGCTCGCGAACCAGCAGCCGCAAATCACGCGCCAGCGGCGCATCGGAGTCATCGATCGATTGGTTCTGGCAGACGAGGCAGCGGAGCCCATGCGACAAGGACCGGGCGCGGGCTTCGAGCGCGGCGTCACTCAGGATTTCATCGGGTTGAACCGCAAAAGCTGGCACGGCTGGGGGCATCACCAGCATGGCCGCTAAAAGCAGCAACAGCCGCATGTTCTGCAAAAGTGACATCAGAATTCGAAGCATCTGCATCGCCTTGCTTATTCCGCTGGAACCGCAGCGCCCGTCTTGCGCGCCGCAGCCGGTGCGCCGACTCTCAAGCGGCGGTCGCTGAGTGAAACGCCGCCGCCAATGAACATGATCAAAGCTCCAATCCAGATAAAACGGACCAGCGGATTGAAATAGAGCCGCACGGCAAACCCACCATCGGGCTGCGGGTCACCGATCACGACATAGAGATCGCCGCGCCACGAATTGTGGATGCCGGCTTCGGTCGTCGGCTGCGGCGGGGCATTGTAGAGACGCTTTGCCGGCCACAGAGTGGTAACGGCGTTCCCCCCGCGCATCACTTCGAACGTGCCCGTCTGCTCGGCGTAGTTCGGGCCTGTGGTTGGTGCCACGCCCTTGAACGTCAGATTGTAGCCGGCAACATCAATGGTCGCGCCCGGCTTCATCACCACGATGCGCTCGGTCTGATAGGCGCTTGTGGCGACAATGCCGGCAACCATGAGGCCTACGCCGAAGTGCGCGAGCATCGAGCCATAGGCTGCCCGCGGCAGATTTATCAATCTGCGTTGGACTTCATCCCAAGGGGCCGCGCCAAAACGTGCGCGCATCAAGGGTTCGGCGATGGCACCCGCCATCACCCAAACACCGAGTGCCAAACCGAGGGGGGCGAGCCATGGACCGCGCACCGTCAACGCGAGCGTCACGACCAAGGCCACGGCGGCGGCGGCGAGCACCGGATACAGTTTGCGCATGGCAGCGCCCGCATCGCCACGCTTCCACGCGAGCAGCGGACCGAACGGCATGGCAAGCAGCAGCGGGATCATCAGCGGGCCAAACGTGGCGTTGAAGTAGGGCGCGCCGACGGAGATTTTTTCACCCGTGATCGATTCGAGGAACAGCGGATAGAGTGTGCCGATCAGCACGGTTGCGGTGCTCACCGTCAAAAGGATGTTGTTGAGCACGAGGCTGCCTTCACGCGATACGGGCGCAAAGAGCCCGCCTTGACTGAGCGACCCAGCGCGCGCGGCAAACAAAGCAAGCCCGCCTCCGGTAAACAGCACCATAATCGCCAAGACGAACATGCCGCGTTCCGGATCGACCGCGAAGGCATGCACTGACGAAAGTACGCCCGAACGAACCAAAAAAGCACCCAACAGACTGAGCGAAAACGCCAAGATCGCGAGTAGCACCGTCCACACTTTGAGCGCCTCACGCTTTTCCATGACGAGCGCGGAGTGAAGAAGTGCGGTGCCGGCAAGCCACGGCATAAAGGACGCATTCTCGACCGGATCCCAGAACCACCAGCCTCCCCAGCCGAGTTCGTAGTAGGCCCACCACGAGCCCATGGCGATGCCGATCGTGAGGCACATCCAGGCGAGCAGCGTCCAAGGCCGCACCCAGCGCGCCCAGGCGGCATCGATTCGTCCTTCAATCAATGCAGCAATTGCGAATGAAAACGCCATCGAGAAGCCGACGTAACCCATGTAGAGAAACGGCGGATGAAACGCCAAAGCTGGATCCTGCAGGATCGGATTGAGCCCTTGCCCTTCAAAGGGTGCCGGCGACAGGCGCTCGAACGGGTTCGATGAAAACAGCACGAATACGCAGAAGGCGACAGCGATTGAGCCTTGAACGGCAAGCACGTTGGCCCGCAGTGTTGCTGGCAGATTTCCGCCGAACACCGCGACCGCCGCACCGAAGATTGCGAGAATGAGTATCCAAAGCAGCATCGAGCCTTCGTGGTTACCCCACACGCCCGAGATTTTGTAAATAAGCGGCTTGGTCGAATGCGAATTGGCAAACACGTTGGCGACGGAAAAGTCCGACGTAACGTAGGCATGAGTGAGGGCCACAAAGGCCACGCACATTAGCAGCAATTGGCAAATCGCTGCGGGCTCGGCGACCGCCATCATGCGGGCATCGCGGATACGGGCACCCCAGAACGGCACAACCATCTGCACAGTTGCGACAAGTAGCGCCAATACAAGGGCAAAGTGGCCAAATTCGATGATCATGTCAGGGCTGTCCTTGTGCAGGCGTGGCGGCGTCGGGATGGGGCGCGGAACTCTTACCGAGCTTCACGCCCCTCGCCTCAAGCGACTTGGCGACTTCGGGCGGCATATAGTTTTCATCATGCTTGGCAAGAACGCTGTCGGCAACGAATAAGCCATCGGGCGAGAGCACGCCTTCCGTCACCACACCTTGGCCCTCGCGAAAGAGATCGGGCAGCACGCCTTCAAAACTCACGGGTACACTTTTCATCGTATCGGTGACCGTGAAGCTGACCTTGGTCCCTTCACCGCGTTTCACGGAGCCTGCTTCGACAAGTCCGCCGAGCCGGAAGCGATCGCCTTTGTTCACCTTGCCCTCGGTTACGTCGCTCGGCGTGCGAAAGAAAACGATGGAATCTTGAAACGCAAACAGCATCAAAATCGCAGCTGCCGAGAGTACGGCAACGGCAGATCCAATCAGCACTCCGCGTCTCTGTTTGCGTGTCATGTCGGCGTATCTGCTCGCTGTTTGTGTGAGTGCGGCTTTTATAGACCCAGGCTCTTGGCGAGTTCTTCGAGTGCGCCAAGTGCGTCCGGTTTTCCGGCGAATTGTTTGCGTGCCGTGTCGAGAGCGGCCACAGCATCGTCCTTACGGCCCATCACCTGATAGGCCCGGACGAGACGCTGCCAGCCGCCGAGATCGTCTCCGTTAGTCTTCAAGCGCGTTGCCAGCCCCTCGACCATAGCAGCAATCTGCTTCTGTTGTTGTTCCAGGGGTAATGCTGCAATCGC
>Ga0247839_1007461_pt1 | contig 12020 bp, 9 predicted proteins | sample LaCruzMarch2015__6_FD_192405 | JGI IMG/M metagenome (GOLD analysis project Ga0247839, IMG submission 192405) | Freshwater microbial communities from meromictic Lake La Cruz, Castile-La Mancha, Spain - LaCruzMarch2015_16m | ecosystem: Environmental > Aquatic > Freshwater > Lake | place: Spain...
AGGCCAAGTTGCCGCTGTACCTGAGCTTTTTTGAGTTTGTCCATAATGTCAGAAAACGCGGGAAGGGCTTGCTGTCTTCGTTACTGGCTGTTTTAGTTAAAAAGACCCCGAAACCCATATAGAGCCTACTTTCATTGCTTCTCCTGCCAGGTTGTTCGTCCATTTTAATTTCCAATTCCCTTATAATATTTTTTATTTCAACTAATTTTCTAGTATTGCTTTTAATGCCTTTGAAGCAATGGCCAATAATATCTTTTGATGTGGCTTTGGGGTATTGTTTATGCACATCCTTAATGAAAGATTGAATGTGATTATATTCATCGATTTTAAGGTGATTTTTATTATTTCCAATTGATGATGTTTTCTCTGAAACAATTTCAAATATTTCGGCATTGCTGGTTTTTGTCTCGTTGGATTGAATATCCTCCATTGAAACACCTAGGAATCCGGCCATCACTGCCAAGTTGGCCTTATATTGCGCAACACGTCCGTCATTATCATTGGCAGTACATTTTTTAAGGTATAAATGATCACAATCCCCCTGTTGTGGCAAATAAATGGTTTTGCTCAAAAATGAATCAGCCCATTTTACAAATTTAATGGGTTTAACAAAGGCTTCTTCACCCAAATTTGAAGGGCACTTATCGTATTGATCGATGCAGTCCCTTTCTAGGCATTCAAATATACAATCATACTCTTTGGTGGAGTAAAATGAACCAATATGCTTGTTGTTGGGTTCAAAGCCTATCAATAAAGTGACTGCTTCTCGAAGACTCCATTGGCTTTCTCCGCACCATCGCTCCATATCGGCAGGTTGACGAACCCAATATGGATATTTTCTTGATAACGAATTGATAATCTTAATATTTATATCTTCTTCTGGCATATAGTAGGGGAAATGATATTGTCAATCATCGTCAGTTTATTGGTTTGGCATGCCGTCGGCTGGGTTATTGTGTATTTCTCAGAAAAATAATAGAAAACTAAGGTTCTATATATAGGTTCTTTTGTCCGTTAATAAAAGCGACCCATAAATACTCCCGTCATTTGCTTAACGCCAGACTCTATATTCTAGTGCTTTAAACCTAGACAGTGAAGGTCGATTAATTGAAGTCCAGCCAACCCATGGGCGTGGGCGGTAACCATGGGTTGGCCAAGAGTATATTATAGGCTGATAGACTTAGACATTGTATCGTTCAGGACTTGCGATTTATGCACCGTTGACAAATGCGTGTAGCGGTCGGTGCTGGCCAAGCTCTTATGCCCCAATATCTCAGCAATTTCCTTCAACGTCCTGCCATCCCGCGCAAGGGTCGAGGCGGTGTCATGGCGCATGTCATGCCATCTAAAGCTTTGGATGTTTGCCGCTTTCAGGCAGTTCGCCCATTGCTTCTTATAATCGAAAGCTTTGTTGGGGTCGGTGCTGGAAGGGAACAGCAAGCCATTGCCGATTTCCCGATGTTTCTTGATTTCGTCCACGATAACGCTAGGGATGGGCGTGTGGCGGGGCGTTCCGTTTTTGGTGTCAGACAGTAATGCCAAGCCCTTTTCGAAGTCAATATCGTTCCAGCGTAGCCGATCCAGCTCGCCTTTACGCATCCCCGTGGTGAGTGCCATTAGGACTTTCAGGTAAAACTTGCCGCCGATGGCTTTGGACGCTTTCAGCAAACGGGGTTTTTCTTCCTCGGACAGGTAGCGGACGATTTTGTTATCGACTTTTAGGGAGCGGACGCGCTTGCAGGGGTTGTCATCCAGGTATTGCTCCAGAATGCTGTCATCCTCTTGTTGCAGGGTGGCGTAGTCCAGAATGGCGGACAAGACGGCAAGGTGCTTGTTGTAGGTCGCGGGGGCTTGGGATTTTTTGGGCTTGAGAGTGTCGCGGATCAGTTCCGGCGTGATGTCGGACAGCAGGGTTTTGCCTAGGCGGTGTTCCCACCATAAAACCAGTCGTACCCGGTCATGGTCTTTGCCTGTCCACCATTGCATATATTCATCGGCTAGGCGGCTGAATTTGACGGTGCAGGGCTTGATGCCTTTGGCTTCGTATTCTTGGGCATCCAAAACGGCACGGTTGCCCCAGGTGCGGGCATCTTGCTTGCGTCGGACGGTTCGGGGCGCACGGCTGACCGTGGCACTGCAAGTTCAGGAAGCCACTTTACGCAGCTTTTTTGACCGTTCGGGCGGATTGGCGCGTGGCACGGGTTTTCTGGCGCGGTTTCTGGTGGCGTGGCCTGAGTCCACACAAGGCTACCGCCCTTTTACCGAAGCCCCGGAACACTGGCCCAAGTTGGCGGCCTTTCATCGGCGACTGACTGAAATCCTCAATAGCCAAGTCCCCATCGAACCGGAAGGGACACTCAATCCCGCCCTGTTGGAACTGACACCCGAAGCCAAAGCCGCTTGGGTCGTCTTTCATGATGCCTTGGAAGTGGAATTGCGCAGCGGCGGCGAATTGTACGATGTCCGCGATGTCGCCAGCAAAACCGCCGACAATGCCACACGGTTGGCGGCGTTGTTCCATGTCTTTGCACATGGCTTTGGCGGTGCTGTCGGACTTGAGGCTTTCGAGAGTGCCAGCCGGATTGCCGCGTGGCATTTGCACGAAGCCCGGCGGTTTTTTGGCGAACTGGCCTTACCGATTGATTTGGCGAATGCTGTCCGGCTGGACAACTGGTTGCTTAATCATTGCAAAAAGCAGCGCACCCGTTTTGTGCCACGCCGGGAATTGCAAAGGCTGGGGCCGGTGCGTGATAAAGAACCGCTGAAACATGCCTTGCATGAGCTTGAAGAGCTAGGTCGGATTCGTATCATTCAAGAAGGCCGCCGGAAAGAAGTGCAAGTTAATCCGCAATTGCTCAACGAGGTGGCAGTATGACCTTGTCCACCCTGATCCAGAAAAACGGTTTACGCCAGCTTGCGACGCTGACAGTTGCGACACCTGCGACAAATCAAGCCCCCATAACAGAAACTGTCGCAAAAATCGCAACTGTCACTGTCGCAACCCCTGAAATCAATAATGCCTTCTTTGCTGATACGGCAATTGCTCCCATCCTTGAACCCCAACCCGAACTTCAAGCCGATGCGGTGTTGTTTCTGGATGACCGACGACATTGTGCGGAATGCGCCAACTTATCGGCAGGCCGCTGTCTGGCGGCATGGCGTGGCGAGATCAAGGCGGCAAAATTGTATAAGCCCCAAGACGACTTACCCAGGCGTTGTGAAGGCTATGCGCCTAAAGCCAATGATCCCGACCAACGCACTGGCAAACAACGCTGGCCTACGCTAAACCCGCCAAGCAAATAGACCGTGGGCAACAAACAAACTATTTCAAACGCCGTAAGCCAAATATTGACAGAGAGGTATCAGATGACAACGATTGACGCAGACACACCCCATGATTCTACCCTAACGCCCCATTTGGCGACCGTAACCGACAATCCTTTATCGTCAGGTTATGAAGCGGTGCGCTTTAACGCCATGAAGCATGGCATCCTGTCCAAACTGGCGGTGCTGGCCCATGAAGATGCGGGCGAATTTGCGGATTTGCTCGCGGCCTTGGTTGAGGAACACCAGCCGACGGGGATTACCGAACAGCATTTGATTGAGGAACTGGCGGCAATTATTTGGCGCAAACGCAGGGTATTACTGGCAGAGGGCGCGAGTATCAATCGCGGATTGCAGAATGTGGTACACAGTCAGTTAAACAGCCCTATTCAGGCCGCAGTCCCGTTCCAGCGCAGACCACCCGCGGAGGACATCGACTTGCCGGGCTTGTTGTCGGCGACACCCGAAGAAATCACGGAACAGCAGCGGGAAGCCGAGACTGATCTGGCGGCAACCCGCAAAGCCGCAGCTATCCTCCGCAGAGGCGGCGAGAAAGCGTATGGAAAAGCCCGGCGGGCATTGCTACCAGATTCCTGTGATTGTTGGGATTATCATGTCGAGGAAAGCACTTATCCGGCAACCGCAGAAGGGCTGGCACACTATATCAGGGACATACTGGAACCCATTTGCTACCGCATGGAATTTGAAGCCCGTAGCCAAGCGGCAATCAAAGCACAAACCTTGGGCGAAGGGCTACAAGCGCATAAGCTGGAAAAACTGAACCGTTACGAAACGCACCTAGACCGCAAATTTGAACGCACGTTAGCCATGTTGTTAAAAATGAAGGAGTTACGCGGCAAATGATGGTATAGGCAAAACAGCACGGAAAACCGGAAACCCGCCAATGGCGGAAATCTGTTTCGCAAAATCGGTTAAAACGCTAAAACAACAGCTTCAAAGTGACATTTTAGCGGTCAATTGCTGATCAAAACAGCGGTTGCTAAGCGAAAAGACTAGAATCCACAGGAAAACGATGGCTTTTACGCCCTGGTACGGGCAATTATTGTCACTAAATTAGCTAAAAAGCCAACCCGTCAAAATCACCTACAGGCCAGACACGGAAAGGCTTACAGGGATTTTGACAGAAACTGTCAAGATGAACTTGGCTAATGATTTCGGAAAAAATAGGTTACCTAAAATGGGCGGATACGGTAGCGGCAGACAATCCCAGAACAAACTTACCGACAACTGTCTGATAATTGATGTCAGGCAATGGCAGCGTGAAAACCTTCTCGTTGCAGGTCATAGTTTCGACACATCCTGGTCAAGGGGTGGTAACCCCATCGGCAACATGGGCGTAAGCGTGGCAAGCGGATACCTGACCCTAAGCTATAATTGCCAAGTGAACGGTGGTGATTGGGAGCGGCTTAATTACCCGGTCAGATTACAAACCACTCCCTGCAATTATGGCGGCACACGCTTCTGGCTTACCTGTCCCGCCATTGGTTGCGGTAAGCGGATTGCCAAGCTGTATTTAGGGGACAAATATTTCGCTTGTCGACACTGTTACCGACTGGCTTATCCTTGTCAACGGGAAACGGAAAATGACCGGATTATCCGTAAGGCCGAAAAACTGAAAGTGAAATTACGGTGGCCTCAGGGCTTGTATGAAACGGTTGGCAAAAAGCCCAAAGGGATGCACTGGAAAACCTTCAGGCGATTACAGGGGGAATATGACGCGATGATAATCATCGGATTGGAAGGTAAATTGGCGGCACTTGAAAAATTTATCCATCAACTGGGTTGGCTCGATAAGTAATCATACGCCCTATCAACTTAATATTTAAACAGGGCATTCGTCGATTATATTAAAATGATTTCACCGCGTAGCTACCCGCAATACCTAATAGCTAGGTTAAGTTAGCTATATAATCCACCTACCAGCATTTTGCCAAAACCCACAAACCCCATGCAGACCAAGCCATAGGGAATGCCATTTTATATCAACGGACTTTCGCTACACCATGAACCAGCAGCAAATCAAACAACTAGAGACAGAACTTTGGGCGAGTGCCGACAACCTGCGGGCTAACTCCAAACTGACCGCCGCTGAATATAAAGACCCTGTTTTAGGTTTGATACTGCTGCGTTATGCGCAAAACCGTTATGAGCAAGCCAAGCTAACGATAGAAGCAAGCCTTCCCGAAACACCACGCGGCAAAAGGAAACCCACCCAAACAGACTTTCTCGCAGCAGGGGCGATGCTAGTTCCTGAGCAATCGCAATACGATTACCTCGCCAACCTGCCCGAATCGGTGAATATTTGCCAAGCCCTTAACACTGCCATGCGCTTGATTGAAGAAGAATACCCAGACTTAGCGGGCATTTTGCCGAAAAACTATCAGGAAATGGACGAAAATCTCCTGCACGAACTGATCCGCGTGTTCAACAAAGATGCCGTCAAAAACCTGGGCGGCGATGTGTTTGGACGGATTTACGAATACTTTTTGATGAAATTTTCCATGAGCGGCGCGGGCGCACAAGAAGGCGGCGAATTCTTCACGCCACCGTCCTTGGTGCAACTCATCGTCAACCTCATCCAACCCGACCACGGTATCATCCATGATCCCGCTTGCGGTTCGGGCGGCATGTTTGTGCAAACCGGACACTTTATCGAAGAACACAGCGGCAAAAGCGTCAACGAAGCCATCAAATGTTACGGCACGGAACTAAAATCCAACAACGCCAAACTGGCGAAAATGAACCTCGCCATCCACGGCATTGAAGGCAAGGTCATCGAAAGCAACAGCTTTTACACCGACCCGCATGACTTAGTCGGGCGTTGCGACTTTGTGATGGCGAATCCGCCGTTTAACGTCAACAAAGTCGATAAAGACAAAGACAGCGTCAAAACCGACCCGCGCCTGTTTAAAGACATCGGCATCCCCAAAGCCGACAACGGCAACTATTTGTGGATACAATATTTTTACCACTACCTGAACGACAAAGGCCGTGCGGGTTTTGTCATGGCTAGCTCCGCCACCGATGCGGGCAACACCGAAAAAGCCATCCGCCAAAAACTGATAGAAACGGGCGCGATTGATTGCATTGTCTCGGTCGGCAACAACTTTTTCTACACCCGTTCCCTGCCCTGCCATGTCTGGTTTTTGGATCGCGGAAAACGTGCAGAAAACCGCGAAAAAATCCTGATGCTTGACGCTCGGAACACCTTCCGTAAAGTCAACACCACCATCAACGACTACTCGCCCGGCCAGTTGCTGATTTTCACCGCCATCATGAACGCCTACCGAGGCGATGCCGAAGCCATCAACACCGCCGCCCAACAATTGCAAGGCCAAGCCATTGATCAAGCTGAAAACCTGATGGAAGCGGTCAACGCCTTGCGGCAACAATGCGCGGGCAGTCTGTTTAACAACACCGTGTTGGACTTTAAAGCCGCACAATTGGAATTGGCGCAATGCCTGATCTTGGCTAACACCGCCGATTACACCGCTTGCCATAAGTTATTGCAACACTTTGAAAACCCCGTGCCGAAACTGGCGGGATTGCTGGAAACTTACAAAAGCCAAGTGGATGCCGCCAAAAAAGCCTTGGACAAAAAAGACAGTGCCGGAAAAAAACAACTGGACGAACAAAGCAAATTGTTACGCGAATTGACCGCCGTCCTTACCACTTACCAAACCCAATACAGCAAAAGCCAAGTCGGCGAGCCGCTGCACGATTACAAACAAGCTCTGAAAGACTGGCATTATCTGTTGGACAGCTTCCCAGACGGGCAATACAAAGATGTTGAAGGCTTATGCAAAATTGTGGATTTGGCGGACGTTGCCGAAAATGACTACAGCCTGACACCGGGGCGGTATGTGGGCTATAGCATACAAGTGGATGAAGACTTTGATTATCAGAAGAGGTTACGAGAGATAACCCATGAATTATCACTATTAAATGAAAACTCTGTTCCTTTGTTAAATTTGATTAATAAGGCCGTTCAAATATGAACTGGCAAGAAATCACATTATCTGACCATATTGATGTGCTTACCGATTATCACGCTAATGGGGCTTATGAGAAGTTAAAGGCCAACATAACTCTAAAATATGAAAAAGACTTTGCTGTCATGATCCGGACACTGAATTTTGAGAGAAGAGATTTTGAAAGGGAACTCATTTATTTGAACGAAATAGAATATGAATTTTTATCTAAATCAAAAGTTTTTCCTGATGATATTTTAATGAATAAAATTGCAGACCCTGGGTCTGTATACCTAATGCCGGATTTAGGTTGCCCTGTTTCTCTTGCCATGAATTTGTTTTTAATTCGATTCAAAAGAACCGTCAATCAACGATTTATGTACTATTTGATGTACTGTTTTGAGCCTTACATCAAGCTTTACACAAATGGCGCAGCAACTTTGACAATTACAAAAGATGCTGTTAGAAAACTGAAGTTCAAGGTTCCCGACATCAAGGTTCAGAGAAAAATAGCCGCAATCCTGTCCGCCTACGACGATCTAATTGAAAGCAACTTAAAGCGCATCAAGCTGTTGGAAGAAATGGCGCAAATCACCTATGAAGAATGGTTTGTCCGTCTGAAATTCCCTGGACACGAAACCACGCCGATGGATTCTGAAACGGGTTTACCAATGGAGTGGAAGGAGCTAAATATTGGTTCATTGATAGAATTTGAGATTGGTGGTGGATGGGGGGAAGATGAAAAGTCAAATGAGTTTTCAGAACCTGCTTTTGTTATTCGGGGAACTGATTTCGATAATTTGCCCTCCGGCGATGTTGCTAATGTACCTTTTAGATTCCATAAAAAATCGAATCTTGCTTCGCGTAAGTTAAGAGATGGCGACCTTATATTTGAAGTTTCAGGTGGAAGTCAAAATGAAGGGGTTGCAAAAACGACCATTATTACCGATGAGTTACTTGGTAAATTTAACTCCGATGTAATGTGTGCCAGCTTTTGCAAACTTGTCAGGCCTTCAAACAAGGAAGAATCTTATTTATTATTTCATTTCTTACGTTTTCTTCGGTCAATTAAAGGGACTGAAGTGTTTGAAATAAGAAGTGCCAGCAATATCGTTAATTACAATTGGACAGCTTTTCTAAAATTCCAGCAAATTAAATTACCCAGCCAAAAATTAGTTGAAAATTTTAATAGGTTGGCTAAACCTGTGCATCGGCAAATTTATCAGTTAGGTAAACAAAACCAACTACTAAAAGAAGCCCGCGACATCCTGTTACCTCGCTTGATGACAGGCATGATTGATGTTGAACAATTAATCCTACCGGAAGCGTTCAGCGATACGCCATCAACAAGCCCTGAGCAAGAACCGCAAAACGCATGAGCCAGCAATCTTCACAGGCTTTGCCAAGCCAAAACGCCTTGGAATGTCAGCCGCTATGATGAAACCCTGGATAGCCAAAGCCATCGCTTATTTACAAAACAGCTTGTCGCCTGTGCCGCAGGAGCTGAATGAATTGGACTGGAAATCCAATTTGTCGCCGAAAAAAGATAAGTTGTGCCAACATTTGTGTGCTTTTGCCAATTTACCCGGCGGTGGTTTTCTGGTGTTTGGGCTGGAAGATAAAACGGGCAAGGTAGTGGGTATAGATAAAGCGGTTGCCGATACCATTGTCGAGCAATTGGCTAATCTATGCCGTGCTGGCGTTGAGCCGTTAGTGAATATGGATCATGCCATCGAGCTGTTTGATAATTGCCCGTTGCTATTTGTGTATCTCAAGGAAAGCGCGGTAAAACCTGTGCATCTTGCCCATCAGTCTATCGAAGACAGCTTTATCCGTAGTGGTGGCACAACCCGCAAAGCTTCACGGCAGGATGTCGGTGCGTTGATGCTGAACAGCAAAACGCCTGTATTTGAAGAGTTACATGCCTCGACCTTGAAAAACTCCACCGAGGTTATGACGCTGTTGGATATTGCCGGAATTCATGGCCTGTTGAAAAAGCCGACGCCGACCAGTGTTGAGGAAATTATCTATTGGCTGCAACAAGAGAAGATGATTGAGGATGTGGACGGCAAAGGCTTTTACATTACCAATTTTGGCGCGTTGGCAGCGGCGCACAATTTGTTGCAGTTTGATGATTTGGCGCGTAAAGCGGTGCGGGTAATTCAGTATGAAGGCAAAACCAAAACCCAAGGCAGCAAGGAATATCCCGATAATAAAGGTTATGCCATTGGTTTTGAGGGTTTGATTCAGTTTTTAAAAGGCATTTTGCCGGGCAGCGAGGTTATCAAACACGCTTTGCGTAGTGACACATCGGTGTATCCAGAAATTGCCTTGCGCGAACTGATTGCAAATGCCTTAATCCATCAGGATTTTACGATTCGCGGCAGCGGGCCGATGATTGAGATTTTTGCCGACCGTATCGAAATTTCCAACCCTGGCAAGTTGTTACCTGGCAAAAAGATTGATCGCCTGATACGGGCAACACCGGAATCACGCAACGAAGTGTTAGCCGCTGCGTTTAGGCGCTTTACTATTTGCGAGGAACGCGGTTCAGGTTTTGAAAAAGCGATTACCGCGATTGAGTTTTTCGGTTTGCCACCGTTGAAATTGGAGGAAACGGAAAGCTCGTTCAAAGTGATTATGTATAGCCCTAAGACTTTTGCCGAGATGACGCGAGAAGAACGGATAGAGGCTTGCTATCAACACAGCATCATTCAGTATTATGGAGCTGGCGGGATGAATAACAGTTCACTAAGAAAACGCTTTGGAATGCACGATAAGCAAAGCCCGCAGGTTTCCTTAATTATTAAGGAAGCTGTGAGTGAAGGTAGGATCAAGCTTAAAGATACAGAAAGCTCGAAAAAATTTGCAGTTTATTTGCCTTATTGGGTTTAGTTTTTTATTTAACTGTAATTCGGAAAAGCCAGAGTAAGTTTAAGTACATCAGGGACTTGCTACTTAACTGCTGTTTGGAACTGTCTGCTGGGAGCTTTCTATAACAACTAGTCTTGTAGTAGTTCTGGCCTTATTTAACTGTAATTCGGAAAAGTCAGAGTAAGTTTAAGTGCATCAGGAACTTGCTACTTAACTGCTGTTTGGAACTGTCTGCTGGGAGCTTTCTATAACAACTAGTCTTGTAGTAGTTCTGGCCTTATTTAACTGTAATTCGGAAAAGTCAGAGTAAGTTTAAGTGCATCAGGAACTTGCTACTTAACTGCTGTTTGGAACTGTCTGCTGGGAGCTTTCTATAACAACTAGTCTTGTAGTAGTTCTGGCCTTATTTAACTGTAATTCGGAAAAGCCAGAGTAAGTTTAAGTGCATCAGGAACTTGCTACTTAACTGCTGTTTGGAACTGTCTGCTGGGAAGCTTCCTGCAACAACTAGTCTTGTAGTAGTTCTGGCCTTATTTAACTGTAATTCGGAAAAGTCAGAGTAAGCATAAGTACATCAGGGACTTGCTACTTAACTGCTGTTTGGAACTGTCTGCTGGGAGCTTTCTATAACAACTAGTCCTAGCCTTATTTAACTGTAAGTTTTAATTGACACTATGAGCTACGAATACTCAGAAGACGGTTTGGTAGAAGCCGCAACACAGGAAGTGCTGGAAGCATTGGGCTGGACGGTACTAACGGCCTGGCAAAAGGAATCATTGTCCACTCAAGAAAATCGTAGTGATGGTTTGCTGGGCAGGTTAAATAAATCCGAGGTATTGCTGGAGCGGTATTTGTTGCAGGCTTTGCGGATGCTAAACCCCGATTTGCCGGAAACCGCATACAAGCAAGCAGTGGAAATTTTAAAGGAATCGGCGGCGGATAAGCAGTTGGCGGCAATCAATAAGGATAAGCACGAGCTGTTGGTTAAAGGTGTCCCCGTCAGTTTTCAGGATGATAAGGGCGTTTTGCAGAAAGTACGGCTGCGGGTGTTTGATTTTGACCACGCGCCTAACAATCATTTCTTGGCGGCCAGGCAATTTGAGGTGGTGGGCAAGTTGTATAACCGTCGTCCTGATGTGGTGGGGTTTGTGAACGGTATTCCGCTGGTGTTTTTTGAGCTAAAAGCCCATCACACCGATTTACGTCAAGGTTTCGATAATAATCTTTGCGATTACAAAGACACCATTCCTGAACTTCTGCATTGCAATGCCTTTGTTATTTTGAGTAACGGCACGGATAGCCGTGTCGGCACATTAACCAGCCCGTATAAGTTTTTTATGGACTGGAAACGTATTGAAGAAGAAGATGAAGGCGTGGTCAGCTTGGACACGTTATTGCGCGGGACGTGTGCGCCGCATCGCTTGCTGGATTTGTTTGAGAATTTTTTACTGTTTGACGGTGAAGGTTCGGAAATCACCAAAATCATGGCAAAAAACCATCAGTTTATTGGCGTGAATAAAGTCATTGATCAATCTGAAAATATCGAAACCTTGAAAGGCAAGCTGGGTGTGTTTTGGCATACGCAGGGTTCGGGTAAATCGTATTCTATGGTGTTTTTGTGCCAGAAAATGCTGCGTAAATTAGGTGGCAGTTACAGCTTTTTGCTGGTAGTCGATAGAACTGAATTGGAAAACCAGCTGTACGGTATGCGAGCAGCCCGACCACTAACTTAGAAATTGCCAAAATCAATTTAATCTGATTTGCCGAAAGGCAGTAATTCGTCGATGCGGCTGTTGGGCCAAGTGGGTAGTTTTTCCAAGGTGTCTTTTA
>Ga0247839_1007463_pt1 | contig 12015 bp, 10 predicted proteins | sample LaCruzMarch2015__6_FD_192405 | JGI IMG/M metagenome (GOLD analysis project Ga0247839, IMG submission 192405) | Freshwater microbial communities from meromictic Lake La Cruz, Castile-La Mancha, Spain - LaCruzMarch2015_16m | ecosystem: Environmental > Aquatic > Freshwater > Lake | place: Spain...
AAAGAGCGGTGCCACAGAACCCGATGATCCGAGCACATTACCAAATCGCACCATCGAAAAATTGGTTGAATGATCGTCTTTAATATCCGCCATTGCCTGCAAAACCAGTTCGGCAATGCGCTTACTGGCGCCCATGATATTCGTTGGTCTGACAGCCTTATCGGTGCTTACTAAAATAAAATTACTTACACCACACTCTAGACTCACTTGGGCGCAGGTGAAAGTTCCAAAAACATTATTACGAATGCCTTCAGCAGGATTTTGCTCAACCAATGGAACATGTTTATATGCAGCAGCATGAAAGACAGTAGCTGGTTGATGAGCTCTAAAGATCTTTCGCAACAACTCACTATCTCGAACTGAAGCCAAGCAAGCTACCAACTTGATTGGCAAAACTGGGGGAGGCAGAGAATCTTGGTTATCACCGACCTTTGCCAAACGATCCTCCTTAAACGCGGTAACTGCCTTCTTTAATTCCTCATAAATTAAATAAAGGGAGTGCTCGCTACTATCGAGCAGAATCAATGCTTTAGGAGAAAACTTGACGATCTGACGACATAGCTCACTACCAATAGAGCCGCCCGCTCCGGTTACCAATACAACTTGGTCACGAATATTTTTTTCTAATAGCTCTACATCGGGCGGAACCACCGCTCTTCCGAGTAAGTCATTCATGTCCAAATCATGTAAGTCTGAAATCCTAACCCGACCAGAGGCCAAATCAATGAGGCCTGGCAAAGTGCGAACACGTACGCCACATCCATTTAAAGAGGCGATAATTTCGCTTCTCCGATCCTGGCTAACAGAGGGAATAGCCAGCAGTACATCTGTAATGTCTAGTCGATGGATCAGGTCTTGCACATCAGTGTTGGGGTACACAGAAATCCCATTCACTGTGCCTCCCTGTAAATGAGGGTCATCATCAATAAAACCTTTGACCAACATTTCTTTATTGCTAGTAATCCCTGATGCCAGTTGACGGCCTGCTGAGCCAGCCCCATAAATCAGCGCAATAGGCTGAGCTCGGTGAAAGGACTTTTTAACATTATTAATGCTTCCCAACCAGTAGCGCACAAAGTAGCGACTGGTGCCAATTCCGATAAACAATAGGATTGGTTGAATGACACCAATTGACCGAGGCACGCCATCTACTCCAAGGAGTGTAAAAGTGCAGAAGAATAAGCTTGTGTAAGTGATGAAAACGCGCGCCATTGAAGCAAGTGCAGCCGAGCCAATATATCTAAAAATAGCCCGGTATAAGTCAAAAGCAATAAATAAGGGAAATGAAAAGCCAATGGCGACCAGGAGAACCATCCACTGCCTGCCTTGAAAAAATCCCCACTGGTCCAAGCGTAGTCCAAAAGCGAGCCAAACACTAATTCCACAAATAAGAATATCGCCGAACATCACCAAACTACGCTTAACAGAGCGAGGCAAGTTTAAAAGGGACTGTTTAATTGTATTAATTGGCACCAATTAATTATAAATTACATAGCCAAACAAGAGGGGGCATTAGCATTAAAAACAGATTAAGAAATACCAGCTAAGGGTCCTACCAAAAAACAACTCCTGATTAAAAGTTATCAGATGATAGATAAATATGCTGCAAAAAGACTGAAAAAATGCTCAGGATAAATTAATGGGAAACCCCAGATCGTCTCACAACCCTTAAAAAGGTTAAACACAAAATCCTCATATCAAACCAGAAAGACTGTTTTTGCGAATACTCTATCTCATATTGCACTTTAACTGGGATCGATAATTCATCCCTGCCATTGACTTGAGCCCAGCCAGTTAATCCAGGCACCAACTTATTTATCCCATGCTGCGATCGCAAAGCAATTAAATCATCCTGATTAAAGAGCGCTGGTCTCGGCCCAACAAAACTCATATCACCAACTAAAATACTCCATAGTTGGGGCAATTCATCTAAGCTTGATTTCCTCAAAAAAGAACCGACTGGCGTTAAATACTGATCGGAACCAGAAAGTAAGTGTGAAGCCAGGGCAGGCGTTCCAAGCTTCATGGTACGAAATTTTGGCATCTTAAAAATAGTATTTCTAAAGCCTACTCGGTCAGACCAGTAGAGGATCGGCCCTTGAGAACTGAGTTTGATCAAGAGTGCGACCAAAATAAGCAGCCAAGAAAAAGCTGCTAACAGGAAAAAACTTATTACAAGATCAAAAAATCTTTTCATTTTATATAAAGTTATCTATAAAAATATTTAAATACTCCTAACTAGACATGAATCCCAGATATAAAACCTTACTTTCAAAACCTAAAAAATAGCCGATGTAAAAGCTGTTATAAATCAGTTTTAATTTTTATTAATATTTTACACGGACCTTGAAAATCCCTCATCCAGTGAAAATGGGGGGGACCATCCCAATAACTTTGTCGCCTTGGAGGAGTCAACCTGAAGAGTGCCACAAAGCTTATCAAATATGGCGTGGGCTCCAAAAAATTTAGCTGCAGCACTTACGATCAATGGTGGTAATGGCACCAGAATTGAATTTAATTTCATGGCTTTTGATAGGTTCAGGACAATTTTGCCAATAGACAAATCTTCGCCGTCGCAAATTAAAAAGATCTGATTTGCAGCAAGAGGGTGTCTAGCTGCTTCATAAATGAAATCTGCAAGATTTTCTACGAATACCATGCTACGAAGATTTTTAATAGCCCCAAAAGGTAAAGGTATTCGATTTCGAATCACCTTAACCAACAATGAAAAATTACCTGGGGCAGAATAGCCATAGACTAATGGGGGGCGAATAATCACAACTTCCATACCAGTCAACATAGAAATTTCAAATAATCCAAGCTCAGCCTCTAATTTTGAAAGTGCGTATGGGCCGTGTGGGGCCGGCACATCTACTTCGGAAAAAGGTTTACCCGGAATAGAGGCGGAACCATTAACGCCTATAGTACTTAAAAATACAAACCTTTTGACCCCCATATTCGCTGCTTGACGAGCTAAATTTAAAGTTCCATCTCTATTGGCAATCCTGAAATGACCCAAAGGATCCAAACTTGAATCCCTTAAGATATGTGCTCGGCCAGCACAATGAATGACTACATCGACCCCAGTTAAGGCCTTAGACCAATTGTTACTAGAGCTTAAATTGCTTACGGAACAGCACTCAATGCCATCAAACCCTTGATCACCCGAACATTGCCTAGATGAAATCCGAACATCAGCACCCTTCAAATCGAAATATTGTGCAACACAGGATCCAATAAATCCTCTTCCGCCTGTTACTAGCGTTCGCATGATTTTCTCGTAGTCCCGCTGACTAGCTGAATCATTGCCATCAAAATACATGAAATTAAAAACATAATTTGCTCCGCTCCGCGCCTTCTACAGTCCTTATATTTCAATGCAAGAAGTAAATAACCACTCCACCCATTTAATAATCCTTTTTGAACTAGCTGAATATTGCTGGCACCAATTAAATTAGCAATCAACAATGACTGAGCAAAACCATATCCACTTAAAACCCTGCGGACCCTCACCCAAAAAGGTTTCCAGCCTACATTAACACCGAGTTGATTAGAGTAGTGCTGCCTGTACCTTAAACCTGGCAAGGGGTCAATTATCCAATTAAATCCTTTGTACCTTGAATAGGCATAAATTAACCAATCATGAAACTCAATATTGTATAAACTAGGATCTGCATTTTTTATAAAATCTTGAATCGAATTCGCAAGGGTTATCGCAATAACATAGGTGCATCCCGGGCCTGCCGATTCGAATAAGTAGTCATACTTACGTTGCAAATAAGCTTTATTCACAAATAACTCTTTACCAGATGGCCAAAATGCCACAAAACCACTTGAATAGCCAAGAGCATTAGTTTTACGCATCGTTTCATATGCACGTAGTAATTTTGTTGGATACCAAATATCATCCTGATCAGAAAAACTCAAATAATCAAATTTAAGAAAATCGACATCGGATATTAGGCGATAGAAGTTTGGGCCAGCCCCACCAAATCTTAGCCCAAAGGGCAGTAATGTTATCCGAGAATCCTCGGCTGCCAATTTAGTTAAATAGTGCTCAGTCCCATCACCTGACTCATCAACGCTTATAAATATTTGAACAGCAACCCCTTGCTGGAGTAATATCGATTGGATTTGCTCTGAAATGTATTCCATACCATTATAGGCCGCTAAAAGAACGGCAAATCTTGGCCTAGAGTCAATATCCTTCATAAATATTTATTTTATTTAATGTATGTTTTGTAAGATCTAATTTTTATTCGAAAGAAGATTTTCAATTTTTATAATAGCTAGTTTAAATGCACTTAATAAGTCATCTCTGGGTTTAAATTCAGGTGATTGTAATTTTTTTAATTTCCAGGCTTCAAATACCCCCGAAACCATTTCTGGAATATCAGAAGCAAACCTTGCTCCTCCATCAAAAAATTCTCTAAAAATAGGGCTCTCAATTAAATAACAGGGCACTCCAGATTCAAGGGCACTTGCTATTGGCCTACCAAACCCTTCATTTTGAGCAACAGATAGAACAACATCGATTGAAGCCAGAAAATCGGGCACACTAAAGTCATTGCTCTCAATAACTCCAATATCAAACTCAGGAAATGACCTTAGTAACTCATTAGTATATCCATTCGAGTGTCCATAGATGCAAAATAATGCGCTATTCACATACCCTAATCTTCGAATATCTGCAAACAGGGCATGATAATTCTTCTTTGGGGAATCTGTTCCAACAAGTCCTATTATTAATCTTTTTTCTCGTGGATCTCTATTTAATTGGTATGTAGTAATTTTTCCTGAAAACTTATTCGGAATAAATATTAGTCTACTTAAGTCAAATTTATTTTTTAGATAAAAGCCAAGAGTATCGGCATGATTAATATAAGCTAACAAACATTTTGAAGTTTTTGCAGAAATTAAAAAAAGCCATCTCTTAATTGGCCCGTTGTGCGATACAAACGGGTAAGTATCATGCAGAACTATTATTTGCTTATTTATAAATGGAAGCGGATGGGAAGATGGTGTGTATATATAAAGATTTGATTTCCACGCAATAAAAACCTCATAAATAAAAGTAGCAAAATTACAGGGGACAATACGGGTTTTTGGGAAAAGTCTTGATGTTGATTCAAACAGTTCTGGCCTAATCAATATCGTAGATGGAAGCAGCGAAAGGTTATCTACAGTGTCAATTCCGTAGTAATAAAGTCCATTTGTACTTTTAATAAAATAGCAATTAAATATATAGCTCATTGTTTTTTAAATGATTAGGAAGAATTTTTAATTACCTATTATGAAAGCTCTTCTCCCACTTCCAAGCATGCTCAATAATGGTATCAAGGTCTGAGTATTGCGTAACCCATCCAAGCTTTCGGCGTGCTAAGTTTGAATCTGCAATTAAATATGGTGGATCGCCAGGTCTGCGGTCTTTATCAACCACAGTAATATCGGCACCCGTAATTCTTCTTGCCGCCTCAATAACCTCCTGAACCGAGAAGCCACTACCATTGCCCAGGTTATACGACTGACTCTCGTCACCGCTCATTAAAGACTGTAATGCAAGCCAATGCGCTGAACATAAGTCTTGCACATGGATATAGTCCCTGATACATGTACCATCTTTTGTATCATAATCCCTTCCAAAAACATTAATGCAGCCCCTTCGCCCAGAGGCAGCCTGAAGCACCAAAGGAATTAAGTGCGTTTCAGGATCATGTCTCTCGCCTAATTGACCCTCTGGATCTGCGCCCGCTGCATTAAAATAGCGCAAACAAACTGACTTAATGCCATAAGCAAAATCGTAATCAGCCAAAACTTGCTCAACCATAAGTTTAGTTCGCCCATACGGATTAATTGGCGCCATGGGGTGCAACTCATCAATTGGGATGTATCTTGGACTTCCAAATACCGCCGCTGTAGAAGAAAAAATGAAATACCTTACCTTAAACTTATGCATTGAGTTCAGCAAGTTTATTGTATTGATTAGATTATTCTCATAATACTTTTGCGGCGAACCCATAGATTCACCCACCTGTATAAATGATGCAAAATGCATTACCGCATCAAAACCGCGGGATAAAAGTCGATCAAGCAGTTGAATATTTGCAGCGTCCCCCTCAACAAACTCACCGCAAAGAATTGCCTCTCGATAACCGGACGATAAATTATCCAGTACCATCACGTCGCAACCAAGATACCCCAGCATCTTGACCATGTGAGAACCAATGTACCCTGCACCACCCACAACAAGTATTTTTAACATTTATCAACAATCTTTGAATATTCGAGGATTAAATCAACTTTAAGTAGGTGCTTCTGCAAAATTGACGCTCATGCCAGACTTTTTTATTTTCTGCCGTGGGTGTATGCGAACTTTATAAAGTCCAATAATCCTGAAAAACCAAGTAAAAAAAGTAATGGCAATGAGTAATTTAAATGTATTAACAACAGGAAATTTCTGAAATAGAAATGTAATGCCTGACATAGCTATAATATTTAAGCCGGAACTCATCCAAGTAATTAGCAATCGAAAAATAAAATACGACGCTAAAAAAGCGAGCACGCAATCAATCCAAATAACTCCTGAAAGCAAAAAAGTTCCAGGAAAGAAAAATCCGCCTAATGGAGCTAAAGTTTCTCCATAAAAATACTCAAAATCGCCAACTGAAAATAATGAGGACCATGGTAAATCAATTGAAAACTGACTTAATTGAAGCGCCGGATATGTTGAATGGACAATATCAGAAAAAATCGCAAAATTAATAAAATCAACCCTAACATCGCCTAATCTTGTTGACTGTATTAGCATAGCGACAAGAGCGGATAAAGTTGACATTAAGATAATTTTTAACTTAGCGTAAAAATTCGAAATGATATAAAGGAAATAAATCTTTGGGAAAAAAGCTTCTACAAAAAATACCCTTGACGGATCCAATAAAAGCATCACAATATCAATTGGGATTAAGATTAGGGCGGACCGAGGAATAACAATAATGGTAATTAAAGAGAGTACAAAGTAGCAATGACGAAAAATTGACTTCAAAGAATGGCCGACCGTTAATTCCTGCCCGAAAACACCCCAAGGATACAAGTAACACATAAAAAGGGTGACAGGCATAACAATAGAAAGGCAGGTAATTAGCCAAAATATATTAACATTTAATTCAAAGTTAAATTTCTCATTTTTTTGTAACACCGCTGCTAAAATTACAGATATAGAAACTAACAAAACTCTGTAAGAATTCTCTAGGGTATATAAACTATAAGAAGCTGGCGCCCATTCCTGAGTGGCAATAATAAATTGCCCCAGAGCATAAATCAGTAAAAATACACATCCAAAAAGTAAAGGCTTCTTAGCGCTCAGGCAAAGCACACTTGATTTAATCACCATTATTAATTATTGAAGTAATATCCATTTATAAGCCTCTCAATAGCCAAATGACGATAATTTAATCGATGATCTAAATTATTACAGTCTTTAAAATTATAACTATCCTTGGGATTAAGCTTTACTAACTTCATCCGCAACTCTTCGCAAGATTTGTATCTCATGGTAGGCCTAGTAATACCGCGCAAACCAATAATATCCCTCCCCAGGATATTCATCCCCCGTCTTTTAGCCTCCCTAATTACTAACGGCTCACCCTCAAGCTGGCTATTTAACAGCAAGACGTCATTAGTTACTAGAGTTCTATCCTGATCTTCTGGAGAAAGCCAACCTGTAAAGGTGGCTTTAATATATTCCATTTGATGTGCAGTATTTTCCAAATTTTTTCTCAACGGGCCATCGCCCATAATCAAAATTTCGCCATATGGATTTTCAGGGAAATCTATCCACTGAAGCAATTCATCAACCCGCTTCTGATGATCTAACCTACCAATAAACACCAACTTTCCTGCACGTTTAAGAATGGGTTCACTAACATCACGAATTAAATTTGGAACGATTACTGTCTTAATGCCAGTTAATGAGGTTAATACATGTGCCTGAATTCGATTTATGGTGATAATAAAATCAAAAAGCTTGCAAACATGTATAAGAATTTGGTTGTAAACAAAGCCAAAAAATTTTCCCCAACACGGGATTCGATCATAGAAAAATGGCAGGTACAAATACATTGGCACTCGCTTCCAAAAAGCAAGCCCGACGGTCAATCCGGCTTCTACTGCCCCAGCGGATACGATTATAAAATCATACTTGTAGTCAGCATGCTTTAAGAATCTACGTAGCCTTAACCCGTTCCAAAAATGCACGGGTAATTTTCCGGTCGCCAATAACTTATTTGGTAACTCCACTATAGTTGTAGATGGAATGCTGAAAAGATCTTTAAAAATAGAGCTGTTGAGGTAAATCGTCACATGAGCCCTCAAAGATAGATCTTTAACAATCTCAGCCATTTGATGTTCGTGCCCTCCTACGACTCTACTGCAGATAAAAACTCCGACACTAGCAAAGTTGCTCATCTAAAATCCTGAATGTGTATGTATTTAGTATTTTTTAAAAACAATAAAATAACCTCCGGCAAATAAATTAGGAAAGTGTTTAACCATGATCATGGTGAATTTTCTGCCAAATATTTTAAATAAAAACTTAGGCTGAAAATTGATCTCTGACATGTCAATTTCCAACTTAAATCCAGCCAATTCAATCATTTTAATTATTGAAGCATGATTAAAGAAACGTAAGTGCGGGTAATTCCAAAGTTCATGATTTGGGAAGAACTTGAAAGTATCCACTGTAGATCCGAGCAAGATACGAACACGTCCAATTAATGAAAAATGATTGGGAACATATACAATTAAAATTCCTTTTTGACGCAACGCTCTGTATGATTCGGAAATTGAATTTTCTGGAGAAACTAGATGCTCCAACACATCAAGGGCAAGGACAACATCATATGTAGAGTCTTCACAAGGGAACTCATTTTCCAGGTTAACTACCTCCGTAGGAATACCATCAATAACTGCCAAAGCTGCAGCGTCTGATAAGCCCTCATACCCAAGAACACTATTATCTTTAGAAAATATTTTCAAGTTAAAACCAAGCCCTGAACCCAGCTCCAAAATACTCATGCCTGATATTTGAAACTTTTTTCTCAGTAAAACTAAGGCATTTCGAATGTGAGATCTATTAATAAGCTCGTCATTAAGCATCTTAGCGCTGTAATTTACATCATTCATTTTATTGACCATTTTTTTTAAAAATCATTTTTAGCTGGCGCCACAAAAAAATCCCAGACCTGCCCCCAAGAAGATAAAAAAACTCTCTATAAGATAAGATTTGATAATTTGCAGTAGCAAATAAGATTTTCTTGGTAAAGGCTATCTTTTTAGCTTCTGAAAGAATTTCATATAGATAAATTTTTTTATTAATCCTTGAAATTAAAATCTCTTTATCTAATCTATTCGTCTTCTTAATTATCTCAAGCCAGTGACAAAAGTGACGTCTACGTAATTCCATATTTTCAATTAAAAGATCTACAAATTCACCTGATTTTTTGTGCCCATAATCCCTCAACCATGAGCTTGCTGAGCTGGAGTGGATTCTATAGCTATAGGTAACAATTGAAGAAGCTAGAATGCCGCCTAAAATTAATCCACGAAATGATAATTGATCATCTTCATTTGGAACATCGCATGGCAGCGGGCCAAAAAAATTAAAAACTTCTCTTTTAATTGCTTGACCAACTGGCCTAACCCCAGGATATCCCAACTTAATTGCATCCATGACATTCGAATAAACCATTCCATTAACTTCACTTACATTGCCTAAATAATTTCCAAGGGGATCAATTTTCACACCACTAGTGACGATGATGCTTACATCTTGGTTTTCATTAAAAAGTTTTTCTGTAACCTCGCACCTATTGGGAAAAGAAATATCATCGCCAGCCATACCAATCACCACTTCGGAAGTAGTATTCTCAAGAGCATTTTGAAAGTTTCCATTTATACCCTTATTTTTAGCATTAAGAAGCAAGGTCCATTTGCTATTCAAATTGTATTTATTAAAATAATCTTTAATAATTTCCTGGGTATTATCTGTTGATGCATCATCTGCAACTACTACTTCGTCAGGCATTCGATATTGAGTGCGAATTCCATCAAGAGCCTCAACAATATACTTTGCGTGATTATAACTAGTTAAGATAACTGCAATTTTCATCTTATAACTTTTTCTGATGTCCTATTTATATCTGAGAAAACTATCGGCACTAATATAGCCAAATACATCAAATTATTTATCGCATAAGCGAAAACTACCCCTTCTAACCCAAAATTATTAGTCAGAAAAATAGCGAATAGGAAGTATGTAGCATTTATCGTCACCTCTATAATCACAAATTTTCGAGCTAAGCCTTTACTAATTAAGTAAAAAGAAAATAGCCAGGCTATTGCTCTAAATACATCGCCAATAAGCTCATAAAAAAATAATTTCTGCATATTTAGGAAATTATTTGTAAATAATAGCTCAATCAACCATATACGCAATACATATATCAAAAGAGCTCCACTTACAACAATCAAGGAAATAATCTTGACTCCGTCTATCAGCTCTCCAATGATTTTATCCCTCTCCCGTAATTCAACCAATTTCGGTAAATAGTAAACAGATAAAGGCGTAGTAATCATCATCAAAAAAATACTGCTAATTCGTGTAATAGCTTCCCAATAGCCTGCCTCTATGCTTCCTATGTTAGTTATTATGTGATTACGAATAAATATTAATGTTATTGGACCAACAATCGAAGTGACCAATGACATTGCTGCATATTTACTTAATTTACTTAGACACTTATTGCTGGGCTTGGCTAAAAAATTATCAATTCTCAGCCACTTTTCATTGCGACATAACCATATAGTTAAAACAAAAACAATTGATTGATTTATAGCTAATGCAACCAATGCTCCGTATATTCCATATAAATAGGCAAGCAAAGCTGTAATAAAGAGGGCAGTTAAGCTGTTACTGATATTAATTGCCACAAATAAATTAATTCTCTTCAATCCATTCAAAATGGACAGGAAAAGGGTGTTGATTACAAATAGAACTAAGCAAGCTGCGGTCCAAATAAAAATTGAGCCAAATGCCCTGTCTTTCATTAGCAAGCCAGCTAGTTCCTCGTGAAATACAACCAAACCCAAGCCAACTAATCCACTCCCCACTAATCCGATGCAAGTTGAAGTTTGCCAAATTAAGTATTGTTTTTGTGGTTGCCCATCATATTCGGCGGTATAACGAGTGACGCCAGTTCCCACACCAGCACTAGCAGCTGCAGTTAATGCGGCAATAATATTCTGAAGTTGCCCAACTAGAGCAAAACCAGAAGGGCCAATATAAATGGCCAATAATTTATTTAGAAAAACTGTACTGGCAATGCGAATGGCGACTGCAACAGCATTGAGCGTTGTTGTGCGTATAAATGTCAGAAGATTTTACCTATTGGTGATTCACAGCATTTACCACCTCAATGATTCGCAAAAGATGGTCTGCCTTAAGATGCGGTCCAATTGGTAAACTCAAAACTTCTCGCGCTAGAGTATCTGCAATTGGAAGGCTTACTTTTAAGTCATATGCTTTTTGTCGGTGCGGCGGAATTGGATAATGTATTAATGTGGGGACACCCGCAGCTGCAAGCCTCCCTTGCACTTCATCGCGATTTGCACTACGGACAACAAATAGATGCCAAACATGATGAGCGTACTCCGCTACAGTTGGCATTAGCAAACCTGCTGATGCATCAATATGGTCCAAATAGGTCTTTGCAATATTTTGTCTACGAAGGTTCCAGCCATCTAAATGCTTAAGCTTTACTCCCAGTATCGCCGCCTGGATTGGATCTAAACGACTGTTGTAACCCTTGGAGTTATGGACATATTTTGCAGGGGACCCATAGTTACGTAGCTCTCTAATACGATCAGCAAGCTCTACATTATTTGTAGTTACAGCCCCGCCATCCCCACAAGCCCCTAAATTTTTACCAGGATAAAAACTCCACGCAACTGCATCACCAT
>Ga0247839_1007464_pt1 | contig 12010 bp, 9 predicted proteins | sample LaCruzMarch2015__6_FD_192405 | JGI IMG/M metagenome (GOLD analysis project Ga0247839, IMG submission 192405) | Freshwater microbial communities from meromictic Lake La Cruz, Castile-La Mancha, Spain - LaCruzMarch2015_16m | ecosystem: Environmental > Aquatic > Freshwater > Lake | place: Spain...
GCTTTTTTGTGGTGGGCGATGGTGAAGAACGATTGGCTTTGGAGGAATATTGCCGCGAAATTGGAGTGCCGTTTATAGACCATCATGCTGTGGCAAAGGGCAATACCGAGTTGCTCACGTTCACCTCGTGGCGCACCGATGTGGATGTTATATATGCAGGCCTAGACGTGGTGATGTTGACCTCCAAAAACGAGGGTACGCCCGTTAGTCTTATCGAAGCGCAAGCCAGCAATACTCCTGTGCTAACTACCAATGTAGGCGGTGTGGCCAACGTTATTATGGAAGGAATTACTGGCCTAATGGCCGAGCATACGGACGAAGCCAAGCTAACCGAATTGCTGATGACGCTGATAAACGATGCGGCATTGCGCAGCAGAATGGCGCAAAATGGATGGACCCATGTAGGCGAAAAATACCACTACACCCGCTTGGTGCGCGATATGTCTAATCTGTATGAAAAGCTGCTGAATGGCAATGCAGCTACGTTAATCACGTAATAATCCTAAATTTGCCAAAACCACGCTACGCCCACAATGCGTTTTTGCCTCCTTCTACTTCTCTTTCCTATCCTATTGCTCACGTCCTGCGACAAGTATTTGAACCGCAGTTTCATGATGCGGACCAACAAGGCCTTTGAGTATGCTCAATTTGATGGCAGCGAGGCCGTTGAATATCGGGTATCACCAAACGACCTCATCTCGGTGCGCGTTTATGCCAACAATGGGTTTCAGATGGTGGATATTACCGGTGGTTCGGGCAGTAACGGTGGTAGCCTCACCTTGCCGCTTAAGGTAGAATTCGATGGTTTCGTGAAATTCCCGATTATAGGAAGGATATACATAGCAGGCCTCACCGCGCGGCAAGCCGAGATGCTGTTGGAAGATCGCTTGACAGAATACCTCAACAACCCATTTGTTCTATTAGAGGTAAGTAACAAGCGAGTCACCATATTTGCGGGGGCCTCGACTTCGGTAGTTGCATTAGTGAATGATAATACTACGCTGTTTGAAGTATTGGCTGCATCTGGAGGTATACCTGAAAATGGCAAAGCGGACCAAATCAAACTCATTCGAGGTGATTTGAAGAATCCAGAGGTATACCTTATTGACCTATCCACACTGAAGGGAATTAGAAATGCCGATTTAGTGCTTCAGGCGAATGATATCATCTACATAGAAATACGTAAAGAATATATCACAAAAGGTTTGGCTCAGGTTGCACCGTTTCTAGCATTAATATCACTCGTTACTACAACAGTGGCTTTAATTGGCGTTTTTGCAAAGTAGATGGCTGAAAAGAAGAAAAAAATCTCAGCCCTTAATGATGACCTAGATGTAGGGTTGTTGTTAGTCATTGCTCGTGAAAATATTATCGCTGTTGTTGTTTTTTTTAGTCTTTTCATAGCAGGAGCCCTGCTTTATTTAAGATTTACTGCGCCTATATATCAGGCTGGTGCCGTGGTGCAACTTGGGCATGACACCCGCCAAAACAGCTTATTGCAAACGCAAAGTCTCTACGATCAGAGCATTCACGAGGAAATAGAAGTTCTTCGTTCACCGGTATCACTTCGAGGTTCATTGGAAAAACTTCCATTGGATGTAAGCTACATGTTGAAAGGGCAGATTCGAAGCGAGGAGATGTATCTTACTTCTCCTTATTCTGTGAGTTATAGGTTGAAAGAGACGGGTATTCAGGGGGTTCCAATTACACTGACTTTTCAGGAAAACTTCCGAGTCTATTATGAGTATTCCTTCGCAGGAGAATTGTTTGGGGCAGAGTCAGCTATTTTAGATAGCATAATTACACCTCATCTAAGTATGAAAATTACTGTGATGGATTTCGCAGCAATTATGCGGAATCAAAATGAAGAGCAGAATCAGTTCTATTTTATTCTGAATAATCCAGATGAAATACTAAGTATCTATTGCTCAGAGTTACAGGTTAGTGTGTTTGATGAGTTCGCTAAAACAATTTCTATTTATCTGGATGATTTTAATTCTAAGAAGGCAACAGATATTGTAAATTCAGTTGCTGCGGATTTTCTCATTAATGATGAGGAAAGAAAAAAAGAGTCTGCCAATAGTGTTTTGGAGTTTATTGATAACCAGTTGGCCACGATTTATGATAGGCTTTACGAGACTGAAAATGATTTAGAAGCATTTAAAGTAGAGAATAAGTTGAATGTTATTTCGGATTTGAAACCCAAGGATAATTCGGAGGTAGGTTTAGCTGCATTAGAAGAGGAGATTTTAAATATTGAACTAGAAATTGATATCCTTAATCAGGTGAACAGAGAAGTTGTATTGGCGAAGGATGGAAACATAGATGTATACAAGCTGTTTTCAATCCTTGCGGCATCTTCCATTTCTAGTGGTGTATCTACAGTTTTGGGTACAATAAATGCATTATTGCTTGAAAAAGAAAAACTTCTGTACATAGTTACTGAAAGTAGCGGTCAGATTCGTTCAATTGATTATCAGATTAAAATTCAAGAAAAACTCTTAATTGAAAGTATAGCAGCCGTAAAAAAAACACTCGACAACCGTCTTGATGAATTGAATGCAAAAAAGGAAGCAGCAGAAAAATCGTATAATTCAGGCGTTTCTCTTTCTTACAGTGAAATTGAGTATTCCCGATTGCAGAGGGTTTATGATGTGAATGAGAAATTCTATAATACGTTGGTAGATAAAAAAGCAGAGTATTCAATTTCCAAAGCTGGTTATATTTCTACCAATAAGGTTTTGAGTTACGCTCAAGTTGCTACCCAACCAATCTCTCCTGATAAAAAAGCTGTTTTTGGGTTTTGCTTGGCTAGTGCGTTTTTCTTGAGTGTTTCTTTGATTGTCGGAAAGTATTTGATGCACAATAGAATTAATACGGTTTCAGATATTCTAAAGTATGTGGATACCCCTGTTCTAGGCATAGTTCCACGCTACAAAAAGGATATCCCCAATTCCCAATTATTGGTAGATAAGAATCCGAAGTCTATGATTTCTGAATCGTTTAGATCGATTCGGACTAATCTAGAATTTATCACAACCCTTTCCGAAACCAAAGTAGTATCTTTTACCTCTACTATTTCTGGCGAAGGAAAAACCTTCGTAGCAATAAATTTAGGTGGAATTATTGCCTATTCGGGCAAAAAGGTGGTGATTCTAGATTTGGACATGAGGAAACCTAAAATTCACATTGGTTTTGATGTGAGTAACGAATTTGGAATGAGTACTTTGCTGATAGAGAAAAACGTGATTTCGGAAGTAGTGCGGCATAGTGATTTGGAAAATTTGGATTTCATCACCGCTGGCCCTATCCCTCCGAACCCTTCCGAACTTATACTTAGCTCAAAAATGGATGATGTTTTGAATGAGTTAAAAAAGATTTACGATATTATAATTATTGATAATCCACCCACTGGCATTGTTACAGATGGTATTTTGAACATGAAACGAGCAGACTACCCGATTTATATTATTCGGGCTGGATATTCGAAGAAACCATTTTTGGAAAATTTAACTCGATTAAAAGAAGAGAATGGACTAAAAAGTTTAGCTGTAATTCTAAATGGAGTAGAAACATCTGGCACGGCTTATGGCTACAGTTACGGTTATGGCTACGGTTACGGCTACGGCTACGGCTATGGCTACGGCTACGGCTATGGATATTATGACGAGGATAAAGATCAGGGAAGATTCCGTTGGCTTACCCGTCTATTTAAAGGCAAGTATTAAGGCAAATGGAGATTCAGGAAACCGCTTTAGAAGGACTACTTATTGTTCAACCTCGGGTGTTTGAAGATAGTAGGGGTTATTTTTTTGAAACTTACAACAAGGCGGTTTTTGAAAACCTTGGATTGAATCTGGACATTGTACAATCTAATATCTCACAGTCTGACAACGGAGTGGTGAGGGGGCTTCATTATCAAAATCCTCCCTTTGCACAGGGTAAATTGGTTCGCGTGTTGCGTGGCAGCGTGCTCGATGTGGCAGTAGATATTCGCAAAAAATCGCCAACTTACGGCCAGCACTTAGTTTTAGAACTGTCTGAAAGCAATAAAACTGCTTTGTGGATTCCGCCTGGGTTTGCCCACGGGTTTAGAACTTTGGAAGATAAAACCATTTTCTTTTATGATTGTACAGGCATGTATAACAAGGCAACTGAGGGAAGTATTCTGTGGAATGATTCAACACTTGGAATTGACTGGGGAATTGCCACTCCTTCGCTCTCTGATAAAGATGCTAATGCGCCTTCTTTTAATTTGTGCAACATTCTATTTTAACCCCATAGTGTCATCAGGATTTTAAACATCTAAATCCACCTGAATGCTAAACTTAGACTCAACGCAGCTTTCAATTGCTTATGTATTTTTTGGGATGTGCGCCCTTCTCTTCGCCTTTCTCATCAATGGGCTATTGCTGAAGCTGTCACGTACCTTGGGGGTTAAAAATCAGCCAGATGACTTGGTGCGTTGGAGTGCCACATCCAAGCCTGCGGTAGGTGGCATTTCATTTTATATCCTTTTCTTGTTGGCAATAGCTTGCTATTCTATTCTTTTTGGTTCGGTGCACTATATAAATAATATAGTTCAATTTTTGGGCGTTATGGCCGCGTGTTCCTTGGGTTTTGTGGTGGGCTTAGCCGATGATGCCTACAACACCAAACCATTCTTGAAATTCGCAGCTCAGTTTTGCAGTGGCATTATACTCATAGCTACAGGCACTTCCATAAATCTGAGTGGCATTGTGCCGATAGATTATTTTCTCACCATGTTTTGGGTGGTAGGGCTGATGAATTCCATCAACATGTTAGACAATATGGATGGCATCACTGCATCTGTTTCTGTCTCAGTTATTCTTGGAGGATTATATATGATGTGCTCTCGCGGTGAGGAGCAGAGCATTTATTTCATTACGCTTATTGGAGTTCTGGCTGGATTGTTAGGGTTCTTGTATTTCAATTGGAATCCTTCCAAAATGTATATGGGCGACACAGGCAGTCAGTTTTTGGGAGTGTTTCTCTCAGTTGTTGGCATTCTCTATTTGTGGAATGGCCATGCTGGCCCTGAATTCCGTATTCAAACCAAGCAGATTATTGTAGCACTCTTGGTGTTCATTGTTCCAATAATAGACACCACCACCGTAACTATAAATCGATTACTGAAAGGAAAATCCCCGTTTGTAGGCGGTAGAGACCACACTACGCACCACCTCTCTTATTTAGGTTTATCGGATAGGCAGGTTGCCTATGTCTTCATTAGCTTATCTACGCTTTCGTTGGTGTTTCTCGTCATTATTGATAGGGTAATCGGCAAGAAATGGGACTACATCCACTTTGGAATGTTCCTCACTTACTTTCTTATTCTTTTCGGATTTCTGTACGGAATCACACGTGTGAATCGAAAATTGGAGAAGTAAATACTTGCGCGCTAAAATGGAGAAACAAAAATGCCGAGTCTATAGACTCGGCATTTTTGTTTTAGAAAAGAAACGATATTTTATTGTGCCATTTTCTGCAAGGCAGCATGAAGGTTTGCACCTTTCAAGTTCTTCGCAACAATTACACCATTGGCATCAAGCAAAAAATTGGCTGGAATAGAATTCACACCATACAACTGAGCGCCTTCGCTAGCCCAACCTCCCAAATCGCTCACGTTTACCCAGTTCAAGTTATCTTTTTTAATGGCCGCAACCCAAGCATCTTGACTTTTATCCAGCGAAAGGCCAAAAATTTCAAAGCCTTTAGCGCCACCAAACTTGGCATCTTTAAACTTGTTGTAAGCACTCACCACATTTGGATTTTCCATACGACATGGACCACACCAAGAGGCCCAAAAGTCGATGAGAACCACCTTTCCGCGTAGCGATGCAAGGCTTACCAGTTTGCCTGTTGGGTCTTTGTATTTTAGTTCAGGAGCGGTGTCTCCCACGTTCAGCCCAATTTTTACTGGGGTTGAGGTGTTTGACTTCGGATTATTTCCATCGCCTGCTAAAGATGGAGTTGCAACAGAAAGGAGTGCAATTGATGCGAAAAACAGATATTTTTTCATGGAGAGAATAGGTTTAGGAATTATGTTTACTACGAGTGGCTCGCCTTGGCAATAACTGTACCGATTAGATGCGTTTTATTTTGGCACCAATGGCATTAAGCCTAGTGTCGATGCTGTGGTACCCGCGATCTATTTGCTCTATGTTGTGAATGATGCTCTTGCCCTCAGCCGACATGGCAGCAATAAGAAGAGAAACCCCAGCGCGTATATCCGGGCTGGTCATTTGAATGGCCCGCAACGGCACTTGATGATTCAAACCAATAACAGTGGCTCGGTGCGGGTCACAAAGAATGATTTTCGCGCCCATGTCAATCAGTTTGTCTACGAAGAAGAGGCGGCTTTCAAACATTTTTTGATGAATAAGCACGCTGCCTTTTGCCTGTGTAGCTACCACCAGCACGATACTCAACAAGTCGGGTGTGAACCCAGGCCATGGATGATCGGAAATGGTAAGAATAGACCCATCAATAAAAGATTCGATAGCGTAATTTTCTTGTGAAGGGATGAACAAATCATCGCCTTTAAGTTCAACGTTAATGCCCAGTTTGCGAAACACATCAGGAATAATTCCCAAATCGGGGTGGCTCACATCTTTAATGGTGATTTCGGAATGGGTCATGGCTGCTAACCCAATGAAACTTCCAATTTCAATCATGTCAGGTAGGCAACGGTGGTCTGTGCCATTCATTTCTTTCACCCCTTCTATAACCAGCAGATTCGAACCAATGCCCGATATTTTGGCACCCATACGATTCAGCATTTTGCACAATTGCTGCAAATACGGTTCGCAAGCGGCATTGTAAACAGTGGTGGTACCCTCGGCCATCACAGCAGCCATCACAATGTTGGCCGTGCCCGTAACCGAAGCCTCATCAAGCAGCATGTATGCACCTTTTAGAGGCTTGCCTTCTACTTTGTAAAACTGTTGGTCGGCTACATATTCAAATGTTGCACCTAGTTTTTGGAACCCAATAAAATGGGTGTCAAGCCTTCTACGTCCTATTTTATCGCCACCAGGTTGGGGTATATAACCTTTCCCGAACCGTCCCAATAGCGGCCCAACAATCATAATTGAACCGCGCAGTCCTGCGCCTTTCTTCTTAAAATCTTCCGACAGCAGATAGTCCAGATTTACATTGTCGGCTTGAAATGTGTAGGTGTCGGCATTTATGCGCTCCACTTTTACCCCCAAATCGCCCAGCAGGGAAATGAGTTTGTTCACATCTACAATGTCTGGAATGTTCGACATTGTAACTTTTTCTGATGTAAGAAGCACTGCACAAAGCACCTGAAGCGCTTCGTTTTTAGCTCCTTGAGGCACAAGCGTGCCTTTTAATCGTGTACCACCTTCTATTTCGAATGAAGCCATAGGTTAACCTCTTTGATCACGTCTTTTTTTACCGTTGTTGCGCTTGTTGCGCTTGTTGCGTTGGTTTTTACTTCCAACGGCTTGCATTGTGTGGTCCACCAAATCTTGTGGACGCGAAAGCACTGTTTCGAGCGGAAGATTCACTTTTCCACCAGAAAGGCGCTTCAAATCTTTAATGATAATCACATCTTCAACCGTATCTCTATTCCATTTAAGGTAGGCAGCTTTCATGGCATTTGCGGCTGCAAAGGCATAAATCATGCGCTTTTCCTCATCTTGTTCCTCCGCCAATTGGTTTATCATCTTGCCAATGATACGGCCATAGTGACGCTCTTTAATTTCGGTTTCGGAATAGGCAATACGCTCTGGACCTTGCAGAAATTGCTCTCTTTTCGGAAGCGGATAAGGCGAATCGACATCAAAGTCGAAATCTGCAATCATAAACATGTGGTCCCACAGCTTGTGCGTTAAATCCTCGGTGTTTTTCAACGTTGGATTTACTTGACCCATTACTTTAATGATGGCTCGTGCCGCCCGATTGCGTTCTTCTTTGTCGGCAATCGTTTTGGTGTAGGCAATCATTTTTTGGATGTTTCTACCATACTCCGCTATTTGCATGTGATTGCGCGAAGTATTGTATTCCATCAAAAGTGCGTTTTCTTCTGTCATGTGTCGGGATAGAATGGTGCAAATTAACCTAAATTCCTTGTGTTGTGGGCACCTACAGCCAAGCTTTGATTAACAAACAAGCCGGTCGAACACAATAGGTTTCGACCGGCTTGGATTTATGAATTCCACTAACTACTAGTATCTGTAGTATTCTGGCTTGTATGGACCATCTACAGTTACGCCAATGTACTCGGCTTGGTCTGCAGAAAGTTCCTCCAATTCCACACCAATTTTAGAAAGGTGCAAACGCGCTACTTTTTCGTCCAAATGCTTAGGAAGGGTATATACTTTATTCTCGTAAGCAGCGGTATTTGTCCAAAGCTCCAATTGTGCCAACGTTTGGTTGGTGAATGAGTTTGACATTACAAACGAAGGATGGCCTGTGGCGCAACCTAGGTTCACAAGGCGGCCTTCTGCCAAAAGGATAATGTCCTTTCCGTTGATGGTGTATTTATCCACCTGCGGTTTGATATTTACTTTGGTAGAACCGAAGTTTTTGTTCAACCAAGCCACATCAATTTCATTGTCGAAGTGACCAATGTTGCACACAATAGACTTGTCTTTCATCAAATGGAAATGCTTGTCTACAATGATGTTTTTGTTGCCAGTTGCAGTCACCACGATGTTTGCTTCTGGAAGAGCATTCGCCATTTTCTTTACCTCAAAACCGTCCATAGCAGCTTGCAGCGCGCAAATGGGGTCAATTTCGGTAACTACCACACGAGCACCAGCACCACGAAGCGATTCGGCCGAGCCTTTGCCCACATCACCATAACCTGCTACAACAGCCACTTTGCCTGCAATCATAATATCGGTAGCTCTGCGAATGCTGTCTACCAACGATTCTTTACAACCGTATTTGTTGTCGAATTTCGATTTGGTAACCGAATCATTTACGTTGATGGCAGGAAGCACAAGTGTGCCCTTCTTTTCGCGCTCATATAAGCGATGTACGCCAGTAGTTGTTTCTTCTGAAAGGCCACGAATGCCAGCAACCAATTCAGGAAAACGGTCGAATACCATGTTGGTAAGGTCGCCACCATCATCCAAAATCATGTTGAGCGGCTTTCCGCCTTCAAAGGCAAAAAGGGTTTGCTCAATGCACCAATCAAATTCCTCTTCGTTCATGCCTTTCCAAGCATATACTGGGTAGCCAGCAGCAGCAATAGCAGCAGCAGCATGATCTTGAGTAGAGAAAATGTTGCACGAAGACCACGTTACTTCAGCCCCAAGGCTTTTCAATGTTTCTATAAGCACGGCAGTTTGAATCGTCATGTGCAAGCAGCCTGCAATGCGCGCTCCTTTAAGCGGTTGGCTTGGGCCAAATTCCTCTCTCAACGACATTAAACCGGGCATTTCTGCCTCTGCCAATTCTATCTCTTTACGGCCATATTCGGCCAGAGAAATATCTTTTACCTTGTATTTCACTTGTGTTGCTGTATTTTCCATAAATGGGTTATTGATTAAAAACGGTGCAAATGTAAAGTTTAGCGCGGGAACTGCGGGATTGTGCAGGCAAGTTGCCGACTGTTGGTTGTATTCAAGGGAGGGTTGCAAGGAATAAGCCAGCGAAGACACCACGGAATAATTGACTCCCTTTTATCAGCCCAACAATTCTTTACATGGTTGGGCGCCTTGTACTTTGCCTCTAGATGGGTCCTAACGGGGCTTTGAAATGCCTTATGAACAACCTTACAGCTTCACGAACCTTTTCCTCACTACCGTATCATCACCTCTCACTTCTATGAAGTAGATGCCTGTAGGCAGGGCACTGATGTCCACTTGTGGGACGAATGGCGACTCGCTCATTTTCTGACCGCTGATGGTGTAGATGGCGGTAGTGTGAAGCCCCTGCTCATCTGTGGCGATGGATAGGATGGAGGTGACGGGGTTAGGCCAAATGCGCAGGTTCTGCACCTCAACTGCTTCTGCCACCCCGACCCCGCTACAGGCATAGTAGTATTCGAAGTGATCGATTATGACCCACGCGTTATCGGCCCAGTACTGATAGACCCATTCGGTCTTGTAGCTCTGGGCATCGTAGGTGTAGGTGTCGCGATAAGCATTGACCCACACGGTGCCATCCCAGCCTTGACGCACCTCTTCAGTCATGTTGCTCTGCGCATCGTAGAAATATGTGGTGCGACTTTCGTTGGCCCACGCTGTACCGCTCCAGTTCTGAGAGATTTCTTCGGTCATGTTACCCTGCGCATCGTTGGTGTAGGTCTCGCTCTGATCATTGACCCACGCGAAGCCGTTCCAGTACCGATAGACCAATCCGATCACGTTGCCTTGTGCATCGTAAGTATAGGCGGTGTGGGAAGAGTCGTACCATAACCACGAGGTGCCATCCCAACTCCAGTAGTGGACGGCCTCTTCAGTCATGTTGCCCTGTGCATCGTAGGTGTAGGTAGACCGATAAGTGTTGTCCCACTCTGTCCCGTCCCAGAAATAAGAAATCCTTTCTGCCCTGTTACCTTGCGCATCGTAGGTGTATGTGTAACGGTAATCATAAACCAATGCGGTGCCATTCCAATATTGCCGAACCTCCTCGGTCATGTTGCCCTGCCCATCGTAGGTGTAAGTTTCGCGGTAATCAGACTCCCATGCGGTGCCATTCCAATATTGCCGGACCTCCTCGGTCATGTTGCCCTGCCCATCGTAGGTGTATGCTGTGAGGGAAGAGTTGACCCACACGGGGTTCTCAAAGCTCTGACCAAGCTCTTCGGTTCTGTTGCCTTGCTTATCATACTGGAAAATGTATCTATCGAGTAGCAACATTCCTGTGATATAGCGGTATGTACTGTCCAGTAGACAGGTAGCAGCAGCCGTCCGGGCCGCATCAGTTCGCGGGGAGGGAGTCTTTTCCCTGTGATGGCCTGTGCGGTGGGTCTGTGCCATGGCGGCAAATGTGCAGGCCGAAAGTGCGAGGGTGAGGAATTTTGTTTTCATTGCTTTAGGTTTTTGTAGGTTTTTGGATTTCTTCTCTTACTTCTATTCGTAGAATAGGATGAAGGCTATTTATAGTGCTTAGATGCCCGGAAATCAATTCCCACACGTGAGGTTGCCCGAAGCGGTAGATGCCACTTGAGTATCACTCAAAACAGGAATGTTGGAGAAGGCAACGGATTTCTTGCCACCTACTATACTCACTACTATTTGCCCACCTGCTTGGCCAATCCATTGTGTCCCTTGGTCGTAAGCAAGTATAGAGATATAGGCGCTGGAGCCCGGTGTGTTTCCTACATTGTAGCTGCCCGGAACAGGCTCACTAGGGAATATGACCATTACACTCAACGTTTCTTCCACACGCAGGATAAAGGAGTTGTCCTCGTTGTCAATTGCGCAAATTGCTCCGTCAGGATATTGGATAGGTGCGTTGCTGCCAATGGCAACGAACTGTCCTTGCACCTCATCCACACACAGCTGCCCTGTTTCGGGGTCCACTTCTATGGTCAGATTCACGGTCTGTGCGCTTGTATTGGTTGCAATGACGCTGACCCCGGCAGCGTTCACCGAATAATCGGGGCCGCCAACGAGCATGACCACCTCTGCTCTGAACCGTCCATTGCCATTGGTGGCGGTGGTGTAACGAGCATAGCCGTTGTCGAGTTTCACTGCGGTGACGATGGGGTTGCCATCGCAATCGGTTACAATGCCCTCGATGATGGCCGTGGTAGTCCTGAAGGCATCGCAGTTGTGATACGTTCCTCCGGTAACAGGCATCATTACATTATTGCCTGCAACGGTGAGTTCGCCTCCATAGCTCCAAGTGCCCGACACGGGGTTGAACACCCATAGCTGAGCATCTTGGGGGGTGGACGAAGCTGTGAAGCTGACCGTAACCTGACCGGAGACTGGTGTGAGCGTGTTGCCCGATGGGTCGGTGAACTCCGTAGCGGTGAACCCGAAGGTCTGCAACATGCCTT
>Ga0247839_1007469_pt1 | contig 12004 bp, 11 predicted proteins | sample LaCruzMarch2015__6_FD_192405 | JGI IMG/M metagenome (GOLD analysis project Ga0247839, IMG submission 192405) | Freshwater microbial communities from meromictic Lake La Cruz, Castile-La Mancha, Spain - LaCruzMarch2015_16m | ecosystem: Environmental > Aquatic > Freshwater > Lake | place: Spain...
TGCTGGCGGTGCTGGCAGTTCGGTGCTTCATTGGGCCGCTGAGTTATGCGGCAGGAACACCCGGCGGCCTCTTTGCCCCGCTGCTCTTGGTGGGATCGGCCGCAGGCTACTTATTTGCGCTCGGTGCTTCCGTCCCTTTCGCAGATGGTCTCGGGGTGGAACCGGCTTCATTGGCAGTGATCGGCATGGCGGCCTTCTTCACAGGCGTAGTCCGGGCACCCCTCACCAGTGTCGTCCTAATTGCCGAAATGACCAACTCTCCTGGCCTCCTCCTTCCTTTGGCTGTGGCCAGCGCCAGTGCCGCAATGGTCGCGACGATGCTGAAAGGCCCGCCAATTTATGACACACTGCGTAGCCGGATGCTCCATCCCAACGCTCGAAGATAGGAACTACTGGTCCGGTGCATCAATGGCCGCTTGTATTTGCAGCCGTCTCTCGTCCAAGCGCGAAAAACTCCGCTTCCACACTCGAAGCCTGAGCCAGCGGTCCAGTGGGCTAAAAGCGATTTCCTGCACTCGTTCGTGAGGTAAAACAAAAAAGGCCGCTGAAGTTACCTCCAGTGGCCTAAGATGTGGAATTTTGGCTGGTATCCTGAAGCTTACTTGCTTGCTGGAAGGATCACTGCATCGATAACGTGAATGACGCCGTTTGAGCAGACGATGTCTGTTTTGACAACGTTGGCACCATCAATTTTCACGCCTTCACCAACGACGAGTGTGGCTTCTGCACCGTTGAGTGTTTTTGCTTTCATCGACTTCACATCAGCTGCCATGACCTTCGCAGGGACGACATGGTAGGTGAGGATTCCGGCGAGCTTTGCTTTGTTCTCGGGTTTGAGAAGATCGGCAAGTGTGCCCTCAGGGAGTTTTGCAAACGCTGCGTCTGTTGGTGCGAATACTGTAAATGGACCCGTGCCCTTGAGAGCGCCAACAAGGTCTGCTGCTTTGATAGCTGCTACGAGAGTGGTGAAATCACCAGCACCTACTGCGGTGTCAACGATGTCTTTTTTGGGGGTGTCGTAGGCTTGTGAGCATGCCAATGAGGCAAGCGTGATTGTCATTGCGAGGATTGTGAGCTTTTTCATTTTTTATGTTGGGTTAACTGCAAAGAGGAAAACGCTCGCAGGGCGAAATGGGATTCTTTTATTTCATTTTCAAAAGTGCATTGCATGCGCAAAACAAAATAAATAGAAATATTTCTTAGATCTTTATATAAATTGCAACTAATAGTTTATGTTATTTATTACTGAACGCTATGCCCTATGATTGGTAAAGATAAAAAAATGTCTCTTGTTGTGATCCGATTTATAGGCTCACCGAAAAGCCAAGTCTGCAATGTGACTCATCCCCATGAAAAAAAGTATATATTCCCAGACCGAATGCTCACTTTGAAAATGGCGTTCCCATTTTTTAGCACTCTTCACTCTCTCTGCGCATGCCTCATGCGGATGGTCCTTTTTTGCTGATTCCAGAAGCGTGACTTTTTCACGACCTAAAAAAGATAATCTCTGAAAGGTGAAGAAAAATTGAGGGTTTAAGAGCCACTGATACGTTAAAGACAGCTATGAAGCCTACTGATTCTTTGGAACGCGATCTCTCCAAGTTGGCCGCTGCCAATGGGGAGATGCAGGATTTTGACAGCTTTCGCTCCGGCGTGTGGCGGGAGATTCGGCATCGGCGGACGTTAGAGCCTCTTCCAACTCCCGTAGCGTTTTGGCGGGGGGCGCTATTGGATTTTGGTAGCGGCCGATTGGCTCTGGCAGCGGCTTGTGTAGCGGCTTGCGTGGGTGTGACACTTGGAATTTGGGCCACGCCGGATCTGAACAATTCGCGCGTTGCGGCGCGGAATCTTGATCTCGGGGTCTTCTCGAATGCCGCTTTGGGCCTGCCCAGCAATTTTTTGGCATCAAGAAAATGAAATCCAGAATCCTGTCATTTGCTTTCGCCTTGGCGGCAATCGCAATCATCTCCGCAGCCAGTTCATTCCTCACCCTCCGCATCGTGAGCCGGGATAAGGGCCATCCGGCGGAGGACTACCATGAGTGGATTCATAAGAAGCTGAACATGACTGCGGAGCAGGAGCGGCGCAGCCTGACATCCGAGCGGCGCTACGAGGAGACGAAGCGGCATCTGGAAGAGGTTATTCGATTGGCCAACAGCGAGCTGGCCGAGAGGATTCTCAAGGATAAATCCTACTCGCCGTCGGTCGAAAAGTCCGTGGCGGAGATTCACAGTGCCGTGGGACACCTTCAGAAGGCCACCTTGGAGCACATCTTCGAGTTGAAGGAGGTTTTGGACGCGGAGCAATACGAGCGCCTCATCGAGTTAACTGCCGAGGGTCTCTCTGAAAACAGCCGCCGGAACTGATTTGGCATGCCAGAAGCCAATACTCACGATCCGGATTGGCCGGATGTCGCTGCCTTGCAGGCAGGCGACACTGCAGGTCTCGATCGCCTTATGAAGCGCCACCATGCCGCGATAACGAGCTTCATTTGGAGGATGACGGAAAACCACCGCGATGCGGAAGAACTGGCTCAGGAAACCTTTGTGCGAGCTTTTTTCCAAATTCAGCAATACCGACCGAGGGCCCCCTTTGCCGCATGGCTCTACCGTATCGCGCGCAACCTCTGCATGGATTATTTCCGGAGCCGCGCTCAGCGGCAAAAGAGCCAAAACATCCCGCTGGATGACGCCTGGAACCTGCCGGAATCCGCTGTGAGTGCCTCACAGGATGAGGCCACAGAGCTCTTGCAGGATGCCATAGCCGGTCTTCCCATCCACCTGCGTGAGGCGCTGGTGTTGACGGCTCTGGAGGGGTTCTCGCACGAAGAGGCTGGGCGGCGTCTGGGGATTTCCCCAAAGGCCGTGGAGGTAAAATGCTACCGCGCCCGCGAGAGGGTCCGAACATTTCTCAAGAAACACCCAAACGCGTGAGGGATTCGTTGTTTCAATCTCGTTGAAGTGCGTGTGAGGATTTTTCCATCGATTTCCAACTTAGCGTGCGTAGCTGCTATTTTTTACCTGACTTTGGGACCCGCTTTTCCATTGCTGGGGGCGTCGTTCTCGGAAAATCCGCTCACCGCCAAGTCGGCAGCTGCATTGGCAATCAAGGGGAACAAGGAACTTACTGCGGCACGCTTCGTCTTGCAGGAGGCACAGGGCCGGGCGCGTGGAGCCGGGCGCCTGCCGAATCCGGAGTTGGAAACCGAGGTTGCCGCAGGGCAGAATTTCGAGGGCCGTGTGAGCGTAGGAATTCTGCAAAGGTTTCCCTTGACCGGCCGACTGCGCCTCGAGCGAGAGCTCTCTGACTTTGATTTGCGCATGGCCGAGTTGGAAGTGCGGGAACAGGAATGGCAAATCACCGTGGCCGTTCGCAAAGCCTTCGTTGATCTTGCCTGTGCGCGCGAGGCACTCAGCATTTCGAGTCGCCAAGCGGAATCGAGCGCAGCTCTGACAAAAACCGTGGAGGCGGCTGTGGAGGCCGGATTCCGCTCGAAACTTGATCTGCAAGAGGCAGAGCTCTCCGCAGCGAACCTCAAAGCAAAGGCAGAATCTCTGCGCGGTCTCGAAATCGAGGCCGCGTCGCGCCTGAACGAATGGCTTGGCCTCTCGGTGGACACCACTTTGACCCTCCACCAAATGCCCAGCCTGCCGAAGTCGGTTCCAGCCCACAGGCCTGCGGGGACCCGAGCCGATTTGGAACTTGCGGAAATGGCGCTGCGCTCGGGCAAAGCCCATGTCTTGCTGTCGAAAGCCACAAGCTGGGACGATGTAGGCGTAGGTCTTTTTGTGGAGGGAGAAAGATTTCGAGACGATCCGACGGGCATCGAGCCTGAAGCACTCGTCGGGCTGAAGCTCAGCATTCCCCTACCCCTCTGGCAGAACGGCTCTGGCAAGGTTACCGAAAGGGAAGCCGCCCACAGACGCATGGCCGCGAGATTGGAAGCCCTCCGCTTCGCCGTGCAAAACCAGATTCTTCTCACCTATCGCGTCATGGGCGTCTGTTTCCGCTCTGCCTACGAATTCGAAGCCAAGGTTCTTCCGGCGGCAAACGAGCATATTCGAGAGTGTGAGGCCGCCTATGCCCGTGGCGAGCTGGATCTCCAGGCCGTATTCCGAGCGCGCGACCGCCTCGCCGAAATCGAACTCTCCGATCTCGAAGCACGCCAAGCGTATTTCCTCGCCTATGGCGAATGGCTCGCCGCTCTTGGCGAAAACAAGACCAATCCATGAAAACGATTCTTTGCCTCCTTGCCTCTTCCCTTCTTGCCACAAGCGCAGGAGCGGGTCCCAGCAAGACAATCATCCTCGATCAAAATGGGGTTAAAAACCTGCGCATCGAAACCGAGTTAGTTGAGGAAACGACTTTTGAGGAAAAACTTTTTGCGCTGGGAGAGATCGCAATTTATCCCGGCCGTCGGGCGGTCATCAGCAGCCGAATTCCTGGTCGCGCGCTCGAGGTCTCTATCAGAAACGACCACCAGGTCGAAAAAGGGCAGACGGCCATTCTGATGGAGAGCCGACAACCGGGCAGCCCCCCGCCCACTGTAGCCCTCCCCTCCCCGATCTCAGGTCTGGTGAGCCAGACACACATCGTGGTGGGAGAGCCGATTGATGCCGATAAGGTTCTGGCCGAGGTGCTGGATCTTTCGCAGGTCTATGCCATTGCCCGAGTGCCGCAACAGTTGGCGGGCCAGCTGAAACAAGGACAATCGGCGCGAATTTCTGTGCGAGCAGTGCAGGGAAAGACATTCCAAGCGGATTTGGAGCATTTAGGCGCAGTGGCAGATGCCGAGAGCGACACGGTCGAAGCCGCCTTCCGCGTCGAGAATCCCGACCTCACACTTCGCCCGGGAATGCGGGCTGAATTTTCGATTGTCATTGGAAAAAAAGAGGGAGTGTTTTCCGTTCCGCGCGCCGCATTGCAGGGAGATGCCACGAACCGCTTCGTTTATGTGAAGGATTTTGAACTGCCAAATGCTTTTGTCAAAACGCCGGTGGTTGTTGGAAGCATGAATGCCGACCGTGTAGAGGTCGTTTCCGGTCTCCTTCCTGCCGATGAGGTTGTGACGCGTGGAGGTTACTCACTCGCGTTTGCTGGAGGCGGCACAATGTCCCTGAAAGAGGCTCTCGACGCGGCTCACGGGCACGAGCACGCAGAGGACGGCTCGGAGTTGACGGGGAAGCCAAGCGAGACGCCCTCTGAAACAGTTCAGAAAAGCGAGCAGAGTCCATTTTGGATGTTCGTGAGCGGATGCTTATTTGTGCTTTTGGTCATCGTCGCCGTCCGCAAGAAAGGCCACCGTGCTCAATAGGCTCATCGAGTGGTCGCTGACACATCGCGGCCTCGTGCTCGGAATTTCCGCCCTCGTCCTTGGGCTCGGGATTCTTGCGGCACTCCGCCTACCAGTAGAAGTGCTCCCCGACCTTACCAAGCCGACTGTTGTGATCCTCACCGAGGCACCAGGTTTGGCGCCCGAGGAGGTGGAAACCCGCGTGACGCAGCCTATCGAGACGGCACTCATGGGCGTCGCCGGCTTGACCCGCCTGCGATCGAACTCCGATGTCTCGCTTTCCCTCGTTTATGCCGAGTTTGACTGGGGTTCCGATCTCCAAAAAAGCCGCCTCCTCGTGCAGGAACGCCTCCAGACCGCGCGCGAACAATTGCCAGAGGGCATCCAGCCTTTCCTGACTCCCGCCGCCTCACTCATGGGCGAAATCCTGCTCGTCGGCGTGCGATCGACGATTCCCAAGGGTGAGCCAAGCTACCTGAGCCCGAGCGAAGTCCGCTCGGTTGCGGATTCAACAATCAAACGCCGCCTTCAGAGTATCTCCGGTCTCGCAGAGGTGCTCAACATGGGCGGTGGCATTCGCCAGGTCGAGATTCAGCCGGACCCCTACCGCATGCAGGCCTATGGGGTCACGCTGCAGGAACTCGAGAGCGCAGCCGCGAATGCAGCGACTACAAGCACCGGAGGTTTTCTGAACACTGCCGCCACAGAAATTATGATTCGCAATCTGGCCATGACGACCGATCTCGATGCCATTGGACAGACAGCGATCAAACGCATCGGCGACCGCCCTCTTTGCATTGCCGATGTGGCACGGGTTGTCTGGGGTATCGAGCCGATGCGCGGCGATGCCACGATCAGCCAATCTCCAGAAAAAACGCCTACCTACGGCGTGATCATGTCCCTGACAAAGGCGCAGGGTTTTGACACGCGCGTGCTGACAGCAAAAGTGAAATCAGCCCTCGCCGAACTCCAGCCCAGCCTCCCGAAAGGCGTCGAGACCATTGTGCTTTTTCAGCAAAAAGATTTTATCAATAATGCGATTGGAAACCTCAAAAAAGCCATCATCGAGGCGGCTATCATGGTCAGTCTGGTGTTGGTTCTCTTCCTGCTCAATTTCCGCACGACGATCATCACTCTTACAGCAATCCCGATGAGCTTCGGGATAACAATGCTCACCTTCCAGTGGTTTGGAATATCCGTAAATTCGATGACGCTCGGCGGCTTGGCGGTGGCCATCGGGATGGTTGTGGATGACGCGATTGTGGATGTGGAAAATGTCTTCCGGCGCTTGCGGGAGAATGCAGCTCGGTCTGAGCCAGAGCCTCGCATGACCGTCATAGCGCGTGCTTCTCGCGAGGTGCGGAGTTCCATTTTCTACGCGACCCTTCTCGTCGTTTTGGTCTTTGTCCCCCTGCTGGGACTCACGGGTGTGGAGGGAAAATTATTCACCCCTATTGCCGTGGCGACCATCGTCAGCATGCTGGCGTCGTTTCTGGTCTCCCTGACTTTGATTCCGGTCCTTTGCTCCTTGCTTTTAAATCCCGTGCCGGCGCTCGCAGATCGTGACTCGTGGGTCGTTCGATTGATGAAAAGAATCTTGCAAGGCACCGCGCTGCGGGTGGGGCTCGAACATCCCTGGCCTGTTTTGGCCGCGCTGGGAGTGGCCGTGTTTGCGACCTTCTCCCTGTATCCCAAAATGGGAAAGGATTTCCTACCCTCCTTCAAAGAGGAGACCGCACTCATCGCAGCGACATCCGGGCCCGGCACCTCGCTGCAGGAGATGAACCGCATCTCGGATGTCATTGAAGAGCAGATACTCTCTGTGCCAGAGGTGCAGAAAGTCGGCCGCCGACTTGGGCGCGCGGAACGCGGTGACCATGTCGTGCCCGTTTCGACCGCCGAATTCGATGTGGACTTCCGCCGAACGGAGCGCGGCGGTAATGAACGCTCCCGCCAAGAAATCCTCGACGACATCCGAGCCCGGGTGAAGTCGGTCCCAGGCATTTTTGCTGTGGTCGGAGGCCCATTAGCCGACCGCATTGGGCACATGATGAGTGGCGTCTCCGCACCAGTGGCCATCAAGGTCTTCGGCCCCGATCTCGACACCCTTCGAGACATTGGCACTCAGATTCAAACGCTTGCGAAAGCGATTCCTGGCTTTGAGGACGCCAAGCTCGATCAACAATCCTTGATTCCGCAGCTCCGTATCGAGCCGGACCGCGAACGCTGCGCCGGCTACGGAATCGCCCCGGGGGATCTCAACACGCGCTTAAGCACACTCCTTGGAGGCAAGAAAATCGCCGAACTGCGCGAGGATCAGCGTGGCATCAACCTCGTCCTCCGCCTGCCTCCAGACTGGCGAGAATCGCCGGAGCGCATCGCCCGCCTTCCCATCCAGGCCGATGGCGGCCGTTCTTTCCCCCTCGGGGCCGTGGCCGATGTGCGAGAGGCCAAGGGTCCGAATGTGATCTTCCGCGAAAATGGCCAGCGCCGTTTCACCATCGCCATCAAGCCCAGCGTGCGAGATGTCGGCGCGCTTGTGAACAAGCTCCAGAGCGAGGTTTCCGCCAAAGTGGAACTCCCCGAGGGCTACTTCGTCACCTACGAGGGAGAATTCCAAGCCCAGCGCGATGCCACTTGGCGCATAGCCATCCTCAGCCTCGGAGTTTTTCTGGTGGTTGTCTTTCTCCTCCACGGATATTTCCAAAGCCTTTCACTGGCGCTCCAAGTTTTGCTCAACATCCCGCTTGCCCTCCTTGGCGGCCTGGTGCTCACCTGGCTCGTGGTGGACAACATCAGCATCGCCACGCTGGTCGGATTTATCGCGGTGGGAGGCATCGCTGCCCGCAACGGCATCATGATGCTCTCGCACTACTTGCACCTCATGCGCCACGAGGGCGAGGGATTCACGCGCCAGATGGTCGAACGCGGCACGCTGGAGCGGATGGTTCCCGTCTTGATGACAGCGCTTTCGGCTGGCATAGCGCTCATTCCTTTTGTTCTCGCAGCAAACGAGCCGGGCAAAGAAATTCTGCATCCCGTTGCCGTTGTGATTGTCGGCGGCCTCATTTCATCGACCCTCCTTGATTTTGTGGTCACGCCCTCGATTTTTTTAAAATTCGCCAAGTCGGCCGCCCTGCGCGCCATCACTCGACAAGCCGCTGCCTCAGACTAACAACTCACCCAAAACCAAACATGAGAACCAAACACCTACTACCACTCGCCATCGCCATACTCACCTCGCTCGCAGTCCATGCGGGCAAAGACCATGGCCACGAAAAGAAAGTCGCCGGCCCGAACGGCGGACGCCTTCTGACATCCATCGAACCCCACGCGGAGTTCCTGTTCACAGCGGATCGCAAAGTCCAGATCACCTTCGTCGATGATGCCTTGAAAACCATGGCGCCCGGTGCACAAGTCGTCTCGGTCACAACCGGCATGCGCTCTGCCCCAGTCAAGATGTCGTTTGCAAGAATCGGCGACACGCTCGTCTCCGAGCAGACCGTTCCCGAAGGGAATAACTTTCCGGTAGTCGTCCAAGTCAAAACCACTCCGGAGGCCAAAGCGATTGTCGAAAAATTCACTCTGAACTTGTCGAATTGCCCGGATTGCAAGCTCGCCGAATATGCCTGCATCTGTGCACACTCGCATTGAGGATCACTTTCCGAGTTCATTCTCAATCCCCGGTGCCTTACGTCGTGGTCTGACCTGAAACCGTGTGGGCAAGACATCTCATTGTCTTTGATTTTGAGCTTAAGTTGACTCCCGGACTACCGAGTTCCTGCCAACGGCACGGCTTGGCACCATGAGGTATTTCATCCAGATGGTTGACTGTGGTGCTTGAAGTCGGGAAGTTGAGCGTAATGAGAGTTTGGAGATATCTTTTGTTTTCGTTTGGGTTGTTGTGTTCAACCCTTTCAGCCCACGCGCAGCAGCAGATGCGAGTGCCATTCAATTTCCAATGGGGTGAGTCCGCCGGACGCGTGGAGCAAAGCCTCACGGGGATCAAGGCGAAGATCGCGGAGCGCAAGGTAGTGGATGGACGCACGGTTTTTGTGGTCGAGGGCATCCCTCAAAAACAACTCCAGCGTGCTCTGTTTTACTTCCGAAAGGACATGTTGAACGAGATCGAGCTCCACTTTGGCGATGGCACATGGGACACGCCAAAATATGAACTTTTCTTTGATGAGGTGAGGCGAAATGTGGATTCGAAATACGGAATCGGTCGCCTCCTCACGCGCACACGCGCTCGCGAAGGGGAAATCTTGCAAACATTGGTCGGCTACCAGTGGATGCAGGGAGGTATAGCCCTCCGGCTCTATCTGTTCACCGCTGAAAGAGACTCAAATGCGAAGCGGATTCTGAGCTTGCACTACAAGGAGGCTTGAGAAAAGCGGAGCAGGTTTCAGACGAAGTCGAAATCCGCAACGACAGCATGGTGATCGGAGACCTTCGTTTTTTCGATGTGTTGCGCAACAAAACGCAGTGGATTATTGTAAAAAATATGATCCATCACATAGGGCATTCGCCGCCAAGTGGGCTCCGCGTTTTGCACCGTTGAGAATCCCGCTTTCTTGAACTGGCTGACCAAGGACTCGCCGGGTGCCGAATTCATGTCGCCGGCCAAAATGGCAGGTTCAGCCCCGATAGTTCGAAGCCGTGCCTCCACGAGGTCCCTCTGCTGGGGGTAGTCATCACTCGAAGCTCCAATCATAAAAAACGCCTGCAAGTGTGTGTTAAGAATCTTCAGTCTACGACCTGCACAAATCGTAGAGACCTCGATCAAGAGCCGGGAGGATGGACGGCGCTTCTTTCCGGCAAATTCGAATTCCAGTCCGCTGGCAGGAAGGTCTACTTTCCGAAATTCGGTCAAAGGCGTTCGTGAAAAAATGGCCAACCCAAGGCCGAATGGCAACTCAGTATCGTTCTTGCACGGGTAGGAAAAAACGGAATCGTAGTCGGGCATTAGCTCCTTCAACCGCGTATGATGGGGCGGCGGATGGATCTGCATACCTCCGTCATATCCCTGCTCGACCTCCTGCAAGCAGATGATATCCGCATTTAGGCCGCTCAAAAAAGCCACTGACCCGTCAACGTCCAGTGCAGGGGAAAGAAGCTGGTCGTCAGACCAAGGCTGACCATTTTGCATGTTGAATGTGACAATTCTCAGTGGCATCGAGAAACCCGTAGAAAGAGAACAAACTTGTTAGGAAAAGCCAAATGTCTAAAGACTTTTCTTCATTAATTGCAAGGGACGAGCAGGCCGAAATACCCACATTGCAAGAATTGCGAAGAAGATGCATGCCAAGAGTGGCTTAAACCAAATGCGCGTGATCCTGTAGATATCCCCATAACAATCGGACCCAAATCCGATGCAGATGAAAACCAAAAGCCACACAAGTCGCGCACTGGCTTTTTCACGAATCAAAAACGCTGCAAAAAGCGCAACATAGGGTGCCAGGATAATATAAGAAACCGCTTCCGTGCGGGGATTGAAAATCATGAGATAGGCGGCGGAAATGGCCGCAATAAAAAAAGGGGCCACATAGGCAGGGTAGACTTTTTTCAGCTGCCAAGACAAACCGAGCGTCACAAAAGCAAACAAAGCGCGCACTGGGAACCATTGTTTATCCGGGAGATTCAGACCAAATGTGCGAAACATGGCGGCAATGTCGTCGAAGCTATTCTCTAAAGGGATGCTGGCCATGGTGATCTGTTTGAAGCACATTTGCCATTGATTGATAACATAGATGGGGTCGAAGTGGATGAAGGAAAGCCCGATAAAAACAATCATTCCAAGCGGCAGACGCCACCAGAGCGGCATATAGAGAGCGCCAAGAAGCATGAGCGGGACAATGCCCAGTGGTTTCGCTATGACTCCAAGAAGCAACCAGGCCGTGGCTGGCCACCAGCGTTTTTCCGACACGCAGACGGCCGCCAGAATCATTGAAGCCGAAAGCAGCATGTTGAATTGTCCGTTTTTTCCCGCAGTGACGGATGCGGGCAAGGCCAAGACGGTTACCAGACAAAAGAGGCTCGCCACAGTGGGATCAGCTCGAAAAAATCTGCACATTCGCCAGATCGCCCAACCAAAAAGGCCCAAAGCAAATGCGCGGTAAAAAACCTCGCCAAGGCGCAGCAGGAGGGTTGACGAAAGGGTTTCGCTGAGTGGCTGCTTGTTGAACTTCTTAATCTCCTTGGGAAATTCCTGCCATGCAAAAGGGGTGTAGAGAAGAACAGACTGAGGAAAATATAAAAAACCTTTCCCTTGAAGGGAATACATGTTTTCCGAGTTCCACCAATTATAGGCTGCGCGGCTATAATTGTGCGTTACCGTTCTGTGCGCCGGCTGAAAAAATACCAAGACCGCAACAATGGCAAAGAAGAGCAGCCAGATCCGCTTGGCGTAGTCATCGGACTTCGAGCTCCAGAACAGGGCATTGAGTTTTTCCATCGGGGACCGAGAGGCTCTTACGCAGATTGGCAAATGCAAAGCCTCAAAATTATAAAACCTCTCATCTCCAGAAAAAACAACGCCGCCTGCTTTCACAGGCGGCGGCGTTTGTTTGATCGACTGTATCCTCAGAGCGATTAAACGGTCGGAACCGTGGCAATCGTCTGGAGAATGCGGCTGGCGATTTTGTAAGGATCGCCTTGGGAATTTGGACGACGGTCTTCGAGGTAGCCCTTGTAGCCGTGGTTCACGAAGCT
>Ga0247839_1007472_pt1 | contig 12003 bp, 17 predicted proteins | sample LaCruzMarch2015__6_FD_192405 | JGI IMG/M metagenome (GOLD analysis project Ga0247839, IMG submission 192405) | Freshwater microbial communities from meromictic Lake La Cruz, Castile-La Mancha, Spain - LaCruzMarch2015_16m | ecosystem: Environmental > Aquatic > Freshwater > Lake | place: Spain...
GACCTCGAACCAGCCGCGGCGGGTTCGGGCTCTGGGAGGATGGGGTTCGCTGGGGCTTTGTCGCTGGCCAGTCACCCGGTGCAAGCCGGCCGTGTGGATCTTCGGGAGGCGGTCCAGGGCAAGCGCCGGCAGGGTTCGCCTTGGGGCGCTGTCGCTGGCCAGTGACCAGGGGCAAGCAGACCAAAACGGATTTTTTCCCCATTTTGCCCTTTTCAATTTTTTCCCTTTTTTTTGGATTTTTGCCCCATGCAGCCCAGCCGCGCGCCCTCGACGCCCCGCCCCGCCCGCGGGCTTTGCGGGTCGCGCTCCACGGGTCGCGGGCAAGGGGGTCGCGCCAGTCGTGACGGGGCTTCAGCCGCAGATAGCCGCCCGTTCTTTTCGTTGCGTTTCAGGGCCATTATCAGCCGTTTGGAAAGACCCCGGTTTTCCGAGCCATAAAAAAATGACAGTTCAATTAAAAGCAATAGGCAATAAAGAAAAGCAATACGAGAAATGGGCGCCCCGTATATGGCATTTAAGCGAATAGATCAGCAGTTTGTAACAGGCTGATATAAACCCATCTTTCTTTTAGGTCGGTTATTCGCGCTCAGGTAGTTCATCAGCAAACCGGGCGGCTCTAACCTGCGCAAGCGCAAGCTCAAACAGCAGGGAATGGATTACGTCTCCAGCCTCAGACGGGCCTTTGCTATCCAGATCGGCCAGGACGCGCCGCACTGTCTTAGGGTGGCTTGCGACATCTCTACCGAGCAACCGGCTCCGCTCGGAAATCTCAGCCAGTAGCCTGTTATGCGCGCCAGCGCAAGCGATCAACTCAAGCCGATGCGCGCCCTTGGGGTTCTCGTTCATCTCGGTATCCGTTCCGGGTTCGCCCGGCTTTGGTTGGGGGGGTCTTACCTGGTTGGCGGTGCGCACGCACGCGAACCCGACCAAAGGGAGGGTGCCCTCCCTTCGGTTCTGCGTTGGCGGTGCGCACGCACGCGAACCCGGCCGCGGCAGGTTCGGCGAAAAAATCACGGTGTCTCGCCGCTGGGTTTGGGTGGGTGGTTGCGTCGGGCGGCTGACGGACGGGCGGTCTTTGCGCTGTGAAGGCCATCGGCAAGGATCTGGAGTTGGTCCCGTTCGGTGCCGTCTTGGGCCTTCCACGTCGATTGTTGCGCGCGGCCTGAAACTGAAAGCATGTCGCCCTTTGCGTGGGTCAGTAGGGTCTCGGCCATCTCGCCAAAAGCGACAAGGCCAAGCCAGACGGTGGCTTCGCTCTCACGCTGGGGCAGGGTGACCGCCAGCGACGCAACAGTCATCGGCTTTCCTGTCGTGGTTTGAATCGGCCGGGGGTCTTGCCCCAAACGCCCATAAGCTGAAATCTGCATCATTTCGGTTCGCCGTTGGGGACTGGTTGCGGGTTACTCGTGTCCGGTTCGGTCGTGATCGCGTCCGGGTACCAGGCGCGGACTTCGGCCAGCGTCGCGGGGGGCGTGAAACTGTGCGAGACGTAGCGGCCGTCTGCATGGCGGATCAGCCATAACCGACAGGGCTCGGAATCAGGTTCAGCGCCCGTGAAATTTTGAATAGGGCCGGTCGTGGTAGTGCCAAAACTGCCAAAACTCGCCCCGCGAGGGGTATTGTCAGTTTTGGCACTAGGGTGACCCGGCCTTTCCAGATTTTTTTCGGTCTCCGCATTGCTCAGCAAAGACACCAGCTCAGTTTTGTATTCCCGGACATGGGGCAACCAGCGGGCAACTGCGGCCTCGTTGCCGCGGACTTTAAGCTTACCTGCGTTATCCACAAAAAGTGTCGCGCCGTCTGCGTGGGCACGGTCGATGATCGCGGCGGCGGTCATGCTTCAACCTCAACTGCGTCCGTGGAATGGTGCAAAGGGAGCAAAGGGCGCAAAGAATGCACACTATTTTGAGTGCGCTCTTTGCTCCCTTTGGCCGGTTCGTTGCTCCCTTTGGGGGATTCTTGCACTCTTGGCAATGCCCACTTCCAGTCCCCTTGATACCCGTCCTTGCGTTTCTTGACACCTATTGTGTTGGAAATTCGCTTAACGCGGTCCCACGAATGCCCCGCTCCGTTGCACTCTGCCTGCATCTGCTTCACGGTTATTGGGCCATCGGCAAGACACATGCGGATAAACGCCTCAACGTCACTGCGCGAACCGCCTTCATTATCCTGTCCGTCTTGAGTGTCGGCCTGGGCCAGTAGATCGCGTGCGCTTCCGTCTATAGCGTCGCCCCATAGAACGCGGGTCGTAAAGATCCCTGGGTACGCCTCAAGCTCTACTTCCTTAAGGTCATATCCAAACCCGCCCGAATCTATACCAAGATTACTCTTGGCTCTCACAAGAATGCGCCCTCCGCCTTGTTCGTCTGGCAGCTTTGCGGTAGCAAGAACGATGCGAGCCAATGCGCCGAACGCGAGCGAACCCGTAACTCGCTCGGTGGGTTCCCTGCCCTGAGTGCCCTTGGAGAAGTGAGAGATCCCCAATACCGCAACACCTCTGATTTGTGCCAAGTCTACAAGCGGTTGTAGCGAGCGTCGGACCTCCGCGTTTTTATGAGAGTCACCAGCGACGGCAGACACCAGCGGGTCAACGATCAGCAGCACGGGGGCAGGGTTCATCATCGCCAAACGGGCAGAAAGTGCATCAGTGTCGGTTGAAGGATCGAACGCGCGCCGGCCGCGCTCGTCGGTGTACCCATCAACAAAGTGAACCTTGTCCAGATTGGCGCCGGCCGCAATCAGCCGCGGAACCAAGGTATCTCTTGGGTCATCTTCGCCGGACCATAGCAGCACGTCGCCAATGGGCGCTTTTGTCCCGTCCGGCCAGCGTCCGCCGATGGTTAGGGTAGCCGCCAAGGCCACGGCCGCGGTGGTCTTGCCGCTCCCCGGTGCCCCGGCCACTACATGCACCTTGCCGCGGGCGAGCCAGCCGCCCCACAGCCACGCGATGGGCTCAGGCTTGATACTGCTAGCACAGGTCATGGTGACCCCAGCCCTTGGCATGACGTCTAGTCCGGGATCGGCGGAAAGGTTCGCTGCATCGGTCGTTGGTTCGCTTGCCCAATCCGGATCTAAAGGCTGCGGTCCGTTAACAATTCCGTCTCGTCCCCAGACACGGCCAGTGTCGTAGTCAACAAAATTGCCTTTCTTGTCTGTTGATACGGGGGTCAAACCGCCATTCTTGCCTTCTTGCAGTGCAAGCTTTCCCGACCATTTATTCTTGAAGATGTGTAGAGGAACTCCTCCAGGGCGGGTGAGAGTCTCGCTCGGAATCCATTCTTCGGGGTAGGTTGCGGGCAACGGCACGGGCGATGCTCCGGGCGTCATGATTGGCCCACACCATCCGCGGACGGCTTCGGCAGGTCGTGCCAGGGCGGTACTCCACGGCTCGGGTCGGTGCGGTCTTGCAGTTCGCCGACTACATAAGACCAGGCTAAGGTTTCAGGGATAACCCCGATTTGTTCAGCCATGGCGGCCAGACAAGCCAGTTCTCCGGCCGAAAACTCAAGGGTTAGACGGTGAAGGCGTTCGCCCGCGGTGGGCAAGGGTAGGGGGTGGTTTGTGGTCACGGGTGCCGAATCTCCTAAAGTGGAAAATCGGCCGCAAGCAGGGGCAGGCAAAGGCGACGAAAAGACCCTTAAAGGGTACAATTCATGCGCCGGTGCTAAGCCGTTGGCGCGGCCTTGCTTTGTCGTGGGGGCCGGCAAGCCTCCACGGACGGCACAAGAATACGCTCGGTGCGGCCTTGATCCAAGCCCTCGACCCTCACCAGGGGTCAGGGCTTTCTCGTTTGTGCGGGCGGTCTCACGCATTGTGCGGGGGCTCCGTGGTGGCGAACGCGGCCTGAACGGCAACCAACTGGATGCGAAACGGTCTGAACGGGGGGTGTTCTTCTCGGTCGGTGCGCACGATTGCGCGGCGGTCGCGGATCAGGTCCAGAATCTCGGCGTCAAGGCATAAACCCGGCTCGTCGCGCTCAATCTGGGTGGCGATCACGTACAGTCGTTTGATTACGCGGCGGGCGGCGGGCGTCCGGCCAGCGATCTTGAGCAGTGCGTGATCCGCGAAATCGACAAGCGCGCGGCGTAACAGGTCAGGGACAGCAGGGCCAAGCGCGGGCGGCGATTGCCGCGGATCGGTGGTGTCGTCGGTGGACGGCCGGGAGATTTCCCGGTCGATCGCGGTGAGAAATCCCGTCTGGTAGGCGTTGCGGGCGCCGATCGGGACGCACTCAAGGATCCGTTCCAGGACCTCCGCGAGCGGGTCGCGGTGTCCGTCCATCCATTGACGGGCGGCGATTGCGCCGGCTTCTTCCGCTTGGGCATTTTTGGCACAAAGGGCGGGCGTTGTTCTATACTTAGCGTCGGCGGCCATAGTTGTTACCTGTGCGTTGCTTGTCTCAGGCGCCCCGATGGCGGTCGGGGCGCCTCCCTCCCGGTGTCAGTAATCGGCTTGGCTCCGGCCAGCCTCCCCGGCTGTGTTGGCCTCGTCTCCGAAGTGCTGCGCGGTGCCCATCTTGGATACCATGCATTCCAACCGTCCCCCGGTAACGATCGCGTGTGAACTCCCCCCGGATACGGCCTTGCGAATTGCCGTGATCAGCGTTTCCGCGTCTTTGTCGACGAACTCGATGGTTCTTCCGGCAAGCGTTACCTTGATGATTTTTGCCATTCTTGAATGATCGGCTTAGCTGGTCGGTTGTTGGAAATTGGCAACGGCCGCATTGCCTTTGCTGCTTTGAATGCGCTGGTTGCGCAGTTCGATCCGCTGGTTGATCCAGGTCATTACCTCGTCACTCACCCAACCGACCGCGCGCCCTTGACTGCGACCAATCTTGATCGGTTTAGGGAAATCATGATTGATTACCAGGTCTTTGATCGTACCGGGCTCAACCCCGGTGATTTCACTGACCGTTTCTAAGCGCCACACACGCGTTGCTGGCGACGCAGATTGCACGTAATTGATTGCCGGTTTTTCGTCGTGTTCGCTCATCTGTCTTCCTCAAGGTGTTTTGCCGCGTGCTTTACTTCACCGTATCAGGGGCGGTGGATCAATCGGTTTCAGTTGTAGATTTCAAATCTAGAACTGAAACTTGTTGGTCAGCGGTGAGAATGTGGGCGGATTCCTGACTGCTTCCCCATCGCTTGGCTGTCTCCGGTCGCTTCGCCACTGTTACGCAATGATCCGCGTTCGATGTAAGACCTTCCTTGCCAGTCGATCAGCAGCGTTTCATCTCCGACGGCAGACCCCAAGCGCTCATAGGCTGCGCTTGCCAGGGCGGAAATCGAACGCAGCAAGCCATCAGCGCGGTTGCCGCTCATGTTCTCCGGCCATTCTCCGTATAGTTCCAGGTAGATCAGTGCATCTCTCACCAGGTCGGCACAGGTCTGAATGCCGTTCAGTTCTGCGCCGTATGTCCCCGCATGACTCAGGATGCGGTCTCCGGTTTTTTCTGGGTTGCTCATTGTGGTTCTCGTTTTTCGCTTGGTCGGGTCGGTCCGGGCGGTGGAGTTTAATCGGCGTCGACTTTTTGCTCTGCCAGCTTGGTGGACAGCAGGGCGTCAAAGGATGCAGCAGGAATCAGGCGCCGGCCGGCAATCTTCACGGTTGCCAGTTCTCCGGACTTGATCAGGTCATACAGCGACTTGCGCGACATTCCTCCCAAGAGTACGCGGCCTTCCTCGACGGTGTAGGCGAGACGGGTGGGGATTGTGTCCGTGGGGGTTGGACTGGCGTCGGCTTGGGTAGCTGAATCGCTGGGGGGTTGTTTGCTTTTGGTCATCATGTATCAGCGTCTTTGTCTTAGAACTCTGGGGTTTGCCAAACAATAGTCAAGCGAATGTTCAACTCGGTTTGCCGTGCAATCCCGGCTATTGCCATCACTTCAGGGACGGAATAGCCGGCAACCGGCAGGATGCGGGGGGTTTTTGACATCTGTCGCTGTTCTCGTGGTGATCGGTGAGGACAGGTGATCGGTGAGGACAGCCTAAGACGGGCGAGGCAAAGAGTATATCCAAGCAATTTGGAATTACTAGGAAGTGTATGATTTAGAGAGAAAACTATTTTTTTTAGGGCTTCTGAATGGATTAAAGCCTTGTCTCTTGGTCGCAAGACGGGGGGGCGATCGGATAGCGTAGATCCAAAGAATCGACACCAAAGCCTTTTACCTTAAGTAACTGCCTAGGTCGGCGGCCTTCACAGCGGGTCTTTAAAGCCTCGTCCGCAACGCGAACGAATGCGAAAAGGGTTATCAGGATCACTCCCGGCCCAAGAGTCGAGTTTTCTCAAAAATACCTTCTCATCGTTTCTTTCAATTTCGGCCTTGACTTCGTAATAGATATTACGGACCGCTCCCGCTTCATATATTGACGGATCGACAGGCTTCGCGAAGATTTCGCTATCAATCACGTTGCCTAATTCATGTAACGTTTCAACGCTCCAATAGATATGTTGCGCCAATGCTTTCTTTTTGCGGCGGTCCGCTAGTCTCCAGCCCTTCCGCTCGTCGATCTTCAAGGCTTCATTTAGCGTTCTAACCTCAAGCTCTTGCCACCTTCCTATTCCATCAGCGAAATCGACCGCGGCATCTTCTGGGACAGCTAATCCTGTTGCCACGCAATGCGCTATCAACACGATAAGGGCGTCTCTATTGCCTTGCAGGTATTGGTCATAATAAATACATCGATCCATTTCGTGAGTATTGCGGGCGGGAATCATAGGTAATCCGCCTACCAGCTTTGCCGTTTCTACGGTCTTCTGTTCGGTCTTCACTACGCTTTCTATTTCTGGCTTGGCGTTATCGCCTTGCTTGATTTTCGTATGGGTCTGGTTTCCGTCGACGGGCGCTGTTAGCGGGTTGGAACGCTCAACCATGGTTCCCATTCACCACGGCGAGCAGGACGCGTTCTAATGTCTCGGCGGCGGCGATGCGTTCCGGTTCATACTCCGCGCGGTTGTAGGTTGCCATGACACCTTGCAAGGTATGGTTCATTACGCGCTCGACGATAAAGGGCGCAACGCCAGCGCTTGCCATGCGAGTTGCCGCGGTGCGGCGTAGGTCGTGTGGGGTAAAACTCGGGTCGATCTTCTCGCGCTTGCACCAGCGACGTAGCCAGGCTTGAACATTGGTCGCGGTGGTCGCGGGCAGGGGCAGTTGGGCCAGGGCGGCGGGGGTCAGGTGAACCCAATGGGCCTTACCGTTCTTGGCAAGCTGGGACGATACCCGCCACTTGTCCCCGTCCAGCGTGCCTTTTTGGGCCTCGGATATGCGCAGACCAGTCAGCAGCAGGAACCGCAGCAGACGGCCGGATTCATGGTCGAACGCCCAAACCTCGCGTAACTCATGATCCGTAAGAACACGGTCGCGCGCCTCGGGCCGGTAGCCGGAAACGCGGCGGGTCAGTTGGGCCGCAGGGTTGTCTACGCGCACCCCGGTCTCGATCGCGAAGCTAAACAGGGATCGCAGTACGGTCCGCAGTTGGTCCGCGGATCGCGCGCCCCGCTCCCGATAACCTCGAATCACGGCAGCGACGTCGGAAGGCGTCAACTCCATTACGCGACGGGTGCCCAGTTGGGGGATAACCGCACGGTCCAGGTAGCCGCGGAATAACTCCGGGCGGCGGTGTTCCGGTTTTACCACGTCGGTAAAGTACCGCTCTGCCAGGTCCGCAACGGTCTGGTTGCTGGGGTTCTTGTCCAGGGCGGCGGCCAGTGTCAGCGCGCGGGCCTCGTTGACGCGTAACGCTGGGTATTTCCCCAGCGTGCGGACCGTCATCTTGCCCTTGATCGTGCGGCGGATGATCCAGGTTTTAGAGGATCGGCGGACGTGCAGATAGAGATTGTCCCCGGCTGATACTAAACGGTCTTTACCGTCCCACTGTTCGGCTTTAGCCTGTCGCTCTGTGAAAGACACTGGTCCCTCCCGTGTGTGCGTCTGTGTGCCAGAACGCGAGTATACACGGGAAAATAACAGGGGCCATAACTAAACATAAACCTTATATGGATTCGATAGTTATGAATGAATGTACACGCGTAAGGGTGTTGTTTGTGTGCATGGGCAATATCTGCCGTTCGCCCACCGCCCATGGTGTGTTTCGTCACCTGGTGCAGGAGGCTGGCCTGGCGGCCGTGATCGCGATCGACTCGGCCGGCACCCATGGTTACCACCTGGACGAGCCGCCGGACGAGCGGGCGACCGCGACCGCCGGGGCACGCGGGGTCGACATCAGCGACCTGCGGGCGCGCCGGGCCGAGCCGGAGGACTTTCTTGAGTACGATCTCATCCTCGCCATGGATCAGGAGAACTACCATAGTCTGTCGCGGATCTGCCCGCGGGGGATGGAGCCCAAACTCGGCCTGTTCCTGGACTTCGCCCCGGACCTGAAACGGCGCGAGGTGCCGGACCCCTACTACGGCGGGCAGCGCGGGTTCGATCAGGTGTTCGACATGGTGGAGGCCGCCGCTCGCGGGTTGTTGGAGCACATCGAGCGCCGGCTGTTGTGAGCTCACTCAGAATTCGGCGACGGCGCGCAGGCTGAATACCCAGCCATCGACGACATCCCCGGTGCGGTACTTGTCCTTCATGTACTGCACGTCCGCGGTCAGCGCCAGCGTGTCGTTGAATGCAAGTCGATAGTAGCCCTCGACCGCATTGGTGCGCGCCAGCTCACCGTTGCCGCCTTCCAGATAGGCGTAACCGAGACCGATATTGTCGTTCTCCCGTCCCCAGCCAGCCCCTTTGAAATCGAACCCGCCTGAGTAGTCGGCCTGATAGTCGACCAGTGCATCCTGTTGCTGCCAGCCCAGCCGCAGGAAGGCGCCGACGATCTTGCCGAATTCCTGGTCAAAGGACAGCAGCACGGCGGACAGATGTTCCTTGTCGGTCGGGTCCGGCTCCGTGGCCGGGTCCAGGTCGAGTGCCGGGTCCAGGTCCGGATTGGGTTCCGGATCCAGCCCTGGGGCGGGGGCCAGGAAGGCGCGGGAGGTGCCGACATACATCACACGATAGTTCCCCTCGCCCCAAGGTGTCTGCAGGTTGTAGTCTGCTTCGACGCCGAACCAGTTGAAGTTGTTCCCATCATCGTTCTCGCCGACATTCATCCCCAGGCCGCTGAGGGTCAGGCGGTCGATTTTCCAGACCAAAGCGCCGCCCACGTCATAGGCGGGGAGAAACGCGCTGCGTGAGTTCACGAAGGCCTCGTTCATGAACTGGGTGTACTCGTCGTTGGCGTAGGCGTTCTCGTTGACGTAGAACGCCGGATCGATGATGCCGCCGGTGACCTGAACTTGATTGGTGTCGGAGATATGGAAGGTATGGGCGTACCAGGCTTCCAGCAGATAGCTGCGGTCGCGGCCGTTGATGTTTTTGACGTCCGCTTCCAGGTCCGCGGCCCAGGGGGCGAGCGCGAACTGGGAGACCGGGTTGAGTCCGTTCCCGGCAGCGAACCCGAACTTGACGAAAAACTGGTCCTGCTGCGTGGGGTTGAAGATGATTTCGGGTTGGACGGGAACGGCGCCGCGACAGAGATTTTGCTCGTCCCAGTCACCCGAAACCTCCTGACACTGGCCGGCTCCGGCGAGCAGCAGGTTGATTGAGAGTTGCTCGTTCACGTCGTAGGCACGGGCGGCCCCGGCGCAGAGGCTGGTCAGGGCGATCGCGAGCGCGGAGCGGAGCTGTTGGGCGTTGCTGTGCATGAACTGATTTCCCCCAAAAAAATCAAGCGACAAAAGCCGGTGTTGCCGGATGGTGGCGGCCGGTCGGGCTGACCAACCTGGTGTCATGGATATTACGAATTATCTATTAGTATGATTGCGCCGCTCTGATGGCGTCAAACTGCACGGCTGATGCCTGTCGCGCGTGACGATTGACGCGCGGACCCGTCACTGCCGCGATTGCCGACAGTCACCGCCGGCGCCATACGCAGGGCATCCGCCGACGCGCTGTGCGGGTCGATTTTGTTAATAATATCCATTCTTATTCGCATCAGCAACCTGGGCTTTCGGGCCGATCCACCTGATTCAGGTGAGAGACTCTGCCGAAGCGTTTAGAATCGGCACCCTGAAGTGTCGCGTCGGGTGTTGTTTGGGGGTGCTATGCGTTTGGTCTGGGTGTGTGCGATGCTGGGCGCGGTGTTGGCGCTCGTCGGTTGCGGCGGGGGCGAGGTGGGGCGGGGTAACCCGGAGGACTTACCGGTGAGTTGCGTGGCCAAGCCTGCGAAGGGGAATTGCCGGGGTCGCCAGACCAAGTATTATTTCGATTATCGTGACAATCGCTGCAAGTCCTTCACGCATACCGGCTGTGGCGGTCGGGTGCCGTTCGAGACCCTGGAGGATTGTGTGAATTATTGCGGGGCGACGCCTTAAACCGCGCCCAGCGCGGTATGCGATGTTCTTGGATGAGATCGGCCCTGGCAGACGCGACGATTGCTGGAGTTGGCGCGGTTTAAATTCAGAGGGCGCGGGGGCGTGTGATGGAGATCAGTTGCGCGCAGCCGCGCGGCAGTTGATCCCAGTCGTCCGGCATTTCCAGTCGCGCCAGGGTCCCGGTGGTGAGCAGTTTCCCGTCCTGCGGCGGGTCGAGGTCGTCGCCGCTCAGGTGTAACAACAGATCATCGAGGCCCGGATTGTGCCCGATCAGCAGAACCGTATGAGCCGCGGCCGGGCAGCGTCCGAGCACATCGAGCAATGCGGCTAGCGTTGCGTCGTAGATATCCGTGTCCCAAGCGATCCGTTCCCGGCTGATTTCCAGCACCTTGCAGACCTTGATGGCGGTCTGGCGCGCCCGCTGGGCGGGCGAACTGACCACATGGTCAGGCACCAGGCCCTCCCGGTAAAGCCAGGCGCCGACCTTGGGGGCGTCTTGTTTGCCGCGTTTGGCCAGCGGGCGGTCGAAGTCGGACTTCGCCCGGGAATCCCAGTCGGACTTGGCGTGGCGGAGGATCAGGAGTTCCCGTGGCATGTGGGCAAGGCTCGGCGCGACAGAGTGAGGAAAAGCGTTCAGTGGCCCTTGTTCAAGGGGGCGCCGCCTTTTTAACACAACGGTCATTTTCCAACTACCTTGGCCGTCAGGGACCACGGAGATCCTCGGAGCGGACACTGGTGGCGAATGCTCCCGACCGCGGAGTCTGGAAAGAACCTATCTCACGCCAAGTCGCCAAGCACGCCAAGAAGAGCGCAATGCTGCGGTGACTCCAGTCGCTCCGCGAGCGCCTCCGGTTTCGCTATCGCCTTGAAGACCCTTGGCGTCTTGGCGCCTTGGCGTGAGACATTCCGGGTCTGAGCCAACCCGGTGCGGCGGATGCGCCCGCGTGGGCGCAATTTGCCACCAGTGTCGTGAGCACCGGGCACCCGCAGGGCAGCGTCCGATCAACGCAGCTCAGCCAGGAGCCGGTCGATCATGCCGCGCGCCTGACCCAGGTATCCCGACCCGAACAGGTTCAGGTGATTGAGGATGTGATAGAGGTTGTAGAGGATCTTGCGGACCCCATAGCCTGAGTCCAGCGGCCAGGCCTCCCGATAGGCGGCATAGAACTCGGCGCCGAAGCCACCGAACAACTCGGTCATGGCCAGATCGGCCTCGTGATCCCCGAAGTAGACCGCGGGGTCGTAGAGTACCGGCTGGCCGTCGGGCAGATACCCCAGATTGCCGCCCCACAGGTCGCCGTGCAGGAGCGACGGCTGGGGTTGGTGCCCCAGGAGTGTATCCAACTCTGCGCGCAGGCGTTCACCGCGTGTCTGGAGCGCGCCACCGTAGCCATTGGCCGCGGCCAGTTCGAGTTGGTAGCCGAGCCGCTGGTCGCGCCAGAAGCTTGCCCAATCCGCGCTCGGTGTGTTGCGCTGTGGGGTTGAGCCGATATGATTATCGCGTTGCCAGCCGTAGGTGGGGGAGCGCGTGCGATGCAACGCGGCCAACTGCCGTCCGGCCGCGGCACCCCGTGCCGGTCCGCTGAGATCCAGGTGCTCCAGCACCAGATAGCTGAGGGTGTCGGTCCGGCCCCAGCAGAT